>Ga0315903_10002420_pt1 | contig 27424 bp, 23 predicted proteins | sample LakEriMetagenome_7_FD_203524 | JGI IMG/M metagenome (GOLD analysis project Ga0315903, IMG submission 203524) | Freshwater fungal communities from buoy surface, Lake Erie, Ohio, United States - Buoy 2 MA119 | ecosystem: Environmental > Aquatic > Freshwater > Lake | place: USA: Lake Erie, Ohio... | reverse complement strand
AAATTAAAGGTAAGTTAAAGTGGAACGATTTAACAATGACATTATTTGACCCAATCACCCCTTCAGGTGCTCAATCAGTAATGGAATGGGTTCGTTTACACCATGAATCAGTAACAGGCCGTGATGGTTACTCAGATTTCTATAAGAAACAAGTTTCTATTCAAGTATTAGGACCTGTGGGAGATATTGTTAGTGAGTGGGTAATTGTCGGAGCATTTATTAAATCAGCCGAATTTGGTGAATATAACTGGGATAATGACACAGCAGCCCAAAACATCACATTGAATTTAGGAATGGATTATTGCGTATTAAACTACTAATCGCTAACAAAATTTATAAAAAGAGCTCGCTATTTGGCGAGCTTCTTTTTTTTCTATATATTTATATACGACAATAAAGTTATATTAAAATTAGATTATGAGTACCCCAATTAAGTTACCAACAGAAATTATAGATCTACCTTCAAAAGGTTTAGTTTACCCAACAGACAATCCACTTTCATCAGGTCAAATTGAAATGAAATATATGACCGCTAAAGAAGAAGATATTTTAACTAATGCTTCTTACATACAAAAAGGTATAGTATTGGATGAATTAATGAAATCTTTAATTGTAAGTAAAATTGATTATAATGATCTTATAGCGGGTGATAAAAATGCTATTATGGTAGCAGCTCGTATTTTAGGATATGGTAAAGACTACACATTTACTTATGGTGGAGAAGAATACACAGTTGATTTAACATCAATTGAAAATAAACCTATTGATGAAAAAACATTCACTAAAGGAATAAATGAGTTTTCGTTTACAGCACCTCATTCTAAAGTTAATATAATGTATAAATTATTAACTCATGGTGATGAGAATAAGATTCAAGCTGAATTAGATGGTCTTAAAAAAATTAATAAAAATCACACCCCAGAGTTATCAACTCGACTAAAATATATGATAACATCCATTAATGGAGAACGAGATCAAAAATATATACGAGAGTTTGTCGACAACGCTCTCTTAGCTCGAGATTCTAAAGCGCTAAGAGATCATATTAAAAACACGCAGCCAGATATTGATCTTACTTTTTTTCCCGACGGGAGTGAAGATAGAGTCAGCATCCCAATTGGTATCAACTTTTTTTACCCTGAGTTTTAAGGAAGCAGCTATTTCTCGAAGAAATCTATTTTCTCAAATTCATGAGATAGTATTCCATGGTAAAGGAGGATATGACTGGGAAACAGTTTACAGAATGCCGGTTTGGTTAAGAAATTTTACTTACCAACAAATCTCAGATTTCTATGAGAAAGAAGCTGAAGCTACTAAAAAGGCTAACTCTAAATCTTCTAATTCTCAAAATACTACAGTTATAAATCCTCAAGATTTTGTTAAGGGACGAGGTCCTGCAAAATATTAATTCTTTTAATATTTATATCCAAACAACCTATAGATGGCAGCAAATAATAGAGCTCAAAAAGTACAAGAATTAGAAGCAGCTTATAAAAAACTTGGAGAAGAATTTAATGACACTGGAAAAAGTGTTAGAGAATTAAATAAAGAACTTAATCAAGTTAAGAAACGCCTTGATGATATAGGTGGTGAAGTCAAAGATGTTATTAAAAATTTTAAAGATCTTGTTAAGGACATTCAAGATGTAAGTCTATCTGTTCAAAAACAAATTAATTGGTTTAAAAAAACCAATGATATTCTTCGAGACACCCATAACATATTAAAAGGTAATAAAGAAGCCACAGCTGATCAACTTAGATCAAATCAAGATCAACTTAAATATAGATTTAAAGAAAAAGGTATACTTAATGAACATAAAGATATACTTAAAAAAATTAATCAAGAAATAAAAGAAAGGGAAAAAGCAGAAAGAAAAATAATACATGCTTACGGTATAATGGGTAATGCGGTAGAAACCTTAAACAAAGAACTACCAGGCCCATTAGCTAAATTTATGGATTTAGATGGCGCAGCTAAAAAGATGAAAGAAGTAGCTGAAGCTGGAGGAAATGCTTTTGATGTCATAAAAGAAGGAGGTAAATCTGTAGGTCGAAGTTTGAAAAAAAGTTTCTTAGACCCAGCTAATGCTGTTAATCTTATAGTAGCTGCTTTTAAATTCGCTTATGAAGCGGCCTTAAATGTAGATAAACAGTTAGTAGATATTTCTAAAAACATGGGTGTAACCTATGAAGGAGCAGAAATACTACGTGATAGAATGAAAGAAATTCGAGACACTAGTGGAGATATCTACTACAATGTCCGAAATCAAGTTGAAGCTCAAAACCAATTAAATGCTTCTATAGGCACAGCTGGTATGTTCTCTGATGAGATGGTTAAAGGTCAAATAAATTTAACCAAAAAGATGGGAATACAAGGCGAAGAAGCTGCTAAATTAAGCACATTATTCGCAGTAAATAACCAGTCTCAAAAAGAAGGTGTATTACTTATAGCTAAACAAGTTACCAATTTGTCAAAACAAAAAGGTATAATGTTAAGCATGAAAGATGTTACAGCGGATGTTGCTAAAGTTCAAGGTCAACTTCGCTTACAATATGGTAATAGTACTGAGCAAATAGCTAAAGCAGTAGTTTTATCTAAGAGTTTAGGTATGAGCATTGAACAATCAAATGCTGCTGCTAAAAAATTATTAGATTTTGAATCATCTATAGCTAATGAGTTAGAAGCTGAATTACTAACTGGTAAAGAATTAAATCTTGAAGAAGCTCGTTCATTAGCTTTAGCGGGTAAAACAGCTGAAGCTCAAGCTTTAGTAATGAAAGAAGTTGGTGGTATTAATGATTTTATGGGTCGAACTGTGTTTGAACAAGAATCATTAGCTCAAGCCGCGGGGATGACTGTTGATGAATTTTCTAATGCTTTAATCCAACAAGACAATTTAAATAAATTAGGTACTCAACAAAGAGAGAATTTACTTAAAATGGTTGAGGATTTAAAAGCTAGAGGAGAAGTAGAAGCAGCTAACCAGTTGTTAGCAGCAGCTGGTGATGAGACAGCTTTAGCAGCTGCTATGGAAAGAACAGATATTCAAGCTGACTTTAATGAATTAATATTAGATTTAAAAGAAGCGGTAGGTGATTTATTAGAAGGTCCAATGCGAGGAATGTTGCTTTCTTTAAAAGAATTCTTATCAAATGGAGATAATGTTAAAAAGTTATTTGAAAACATTAAACTAGCGGTTGGAGCTATAGCAGGATTAATAACAGGCCGATTAATAGGAGGGTTAATAGCTACTACAGCTCAATTTGTATTACAAAGAGCAGCATTAGATGCCCAGAAAAAAGCTATGGCTGAATTAATAGCTGCTGAAAGGACAAAAACAACTATAGCCACAGCTGAAGCCGCTGCTAAGGTAACAGCCGCTGAAGCTAGTACTTTAGGAGCAGCTACTCCATTTATTATTGGGGGTTTAGCAGCTGTTATGGCAGCTGTAGGTGCTTTTGCTATGGTAAAAGATGGAGCTATTAATCCTGATGGTGGTTTAGTAATATCTAAGCCTGAAGGAGGAATGTTAGTACCTGTAGCACAAGGAATTAAGAGTGATTATGCTTATTTAAGTACTAATAGCCCACAACAAACACAAGATGCTACTGTTACACCTATGAGTGCTGGAGCGGTAACAGCACCTACATCTAATAGTAGTCCTGAATTGTTAGCTGCATTACAAGCTATAGCATTTAATACAGCTACATCAGCTAGGAAAGAATTTGATTTTGATACATTTGGTACAACAACAGCTACTAAATCCGTTGGAATCTCAGCTTAATATAATATTTATACCAAACAATTAATTAAAAACATAAAACTATGGCTTTAATAGACTTATTACAAAATCAAGGTAGTTCATTATCTTACAATAATGGTGAAGGTATTGAGATAAATCCACAAGCTAATATTGGTAATCCATTTTCAATCCATTCAAATAACGGTGACCCTAATAATAGTTACTCATTAAATGGATCTAATGCTCAAGGAGCTCAAAACGTGTATAACGCGTATAACGATGGATATAGCAACAGTTTACCATTACCTGCCGGAGCTGGTGGACCTATGGATTTAGATGGTTATACCCCACCTACCTACGCTAATAACTCACCTGAAGGAGTAAATATAGTAAGAGGATAACATGGCTTTAATAGAGTTATTATTAGCTACTCAACCAAGTCAATTGCCTGAGACAGGTTATGGGAGTCATACTCTCTCAATAACTAATGAATCATACAATCATGGGGCAGATATACCTGTTAATCCACAAGCACAAGGTATTTTCTCACCAGCTAATAAAAAATCTATCCATTCTAATGATGGAAATATAAGTAGTAGTTATTCATTAAATGGATCTGATGCTCAAGGAGCCCAAAATATATTTAATGCTTATAACTTACCTCCTTCCTTATTAGGATTAGCATCTAATGCAGTTCCTCCTCCAGCTATTTTAGATTTAAACGGAACAAAACCAACTCCTTCGTATATCACAGGTACTACTATCTCTGATACTCGAAATAACATAGATAATGATTAATGAGTTTAAAAAATCTATTAAAAACAAATTTAGCTTCTTTTTATGAGGATAATCCTTTAGCTCAACAGTTTCAAGGAGGGGGAGTTAGTTTAGAAAATACTAATGCTTTAAATGAAGGACCTGCTTTTGAAGCCGCTTTTGGTAACCCTGATGAAAAAGTACCAGGTAATATAGTTTTTAGGAGTGCTGCCCCTCCAGTAGCTACAGAAGCACTTTTAAATAAACTTTTTAAAGTTACTGGAGCTAGTAAAAATGTTGGTAAAATAGATACTGGAAGATGGAGTGATGGATTAAATGGTAGTAAAAGTATATATCCATTAGTATGGAGCAATATTGATCCTATAGACCAATCATATTCACCTCCATTACAAAATACTACTCTTTATAAAACACTTAAATTAGGAGAGCGCAGTATTATAGATGGATTAAGATTAACAAGATTTTTTTCACCTTTAACTTTACTTAATGGAGAAAATCCATATCCTGAGAATTTAAGTGATAATGGATTTAAAAGATGGCTTCAAAAGAGAGGAACAGAAATTACTACACTTGTAGATAGTAATTACCTTATATTCAAATCAACTCAAAGATCTTTAGCTTTACAAACACCTTTAGTACGTGGGGTTGAAAGAGGATTTAATATATTAAACATTATAGGATCAGCAGTATCTCAAGGAATAGGTACTAGACTTAGAACGGCTTACTCAGCCCCATTAACAGGATTAAGTCTTGGTGCTTTGAGAACTGGGGATTTCCGAGCTAATTTAGATATATTAGGTAATGACGCCAGTAATTATTTGGGTGTTGTTAAAAGAGATGATGAAACGCTTATAGGCATTAACAATTTTGGAAACACGACAAAACTCCCAGCATCACGTTTACCAGGATTATATTATAGAAAAATAGTTGGGTTTAGAATAGGAGCTGAAGATAGAAATAATATAACATCTGGAGATGAAGATAGTAATACATTACTTAGATATTTTGGAGGATCTGACGCCCCTTTTGGAATTGGTTTTACCACTATTAATAGGTGGGAATTTACTAATAGTAAAAAAGTATTAGAAGACGCTACTAATATTTTTGCTGGTTTTTCAGATAATAATGGTGGTATTGGTTTCCGCCCAAATTTACCATCCCCAGAATATATTTCTCCAATTTCATTTGATGATACAAATGGCACATTAATACCTAATACTCTTAGTTTTGTTTCTAAAATATCTAGGTATAAATCCTTTAATAAAGAAAATCAACCTGATGGAGATGGAAATGGATATGGTATGAGTGGTGGTGGGAATACTCCTTATCTTTCTTTACCAAGAGATCGTAAAAATAGAGTTGATTTTTTAAAATCATCAAAGAAAAATTTAGATTATATAAATGCTAAAAATGATTTTAATAGTGATTATAAAGCAGATGATGCTAACTTAATTAAATTTTCTATAGAGATATTAAGTAATGATGTATCAAATGGATCTCTAACAGCTTCAGATTATTTATACTTTAGAGCATTTATAGATAGTTTCCAGGACTCTTATAAACCAAAATGGGACTCATACAAGTATGTAGGTAGAGCTGAAAACTTTTATAGATATAGTGCTTTTGAAAGAGATATAAGTTTATCATTCACTATAGCTGCTTTCGCTAGGGCTGAAATGATTCCACTATATAATAAAATAAATAGATTAGTAGGAATTACAGCACCAGATTACTCATCAGCTGGATTAATGAGAGGTCAAATTGTACGATTAACAGTAGGAGATTATTTAACTTCAGTCCCAGGTATAATAACGGGTTTAAATTTAACTCCAATATTTGATGCTGGATGGGATATAAATAGAGACAATGATGGTAAAATAGTATCAAGAGGAGGAATTAATTATACTGGTCAACTTCCAATAGCTATTAAAGTAGATGGATTTAACTTTACACCTATACACTCATTTACTCCTGTTAAAAACTCTCCATTTATTAATTTTGGGACTTCACAAGGAGTAGGTACAGGAGAAGGATCAGGTACTTTAGTAACAACTCCTGAACCTCTTATAGAACCAGGGACAGGTCCATTAAAACCACTTGAATTTGACTCAGTTTTATTTCCTAATTTGGTTGAACAACAGTCTCCTACAAGCAATGTTTTTAGTCCATTAGATCCAACTAATACTGTTTCTTTCCGTGGAAAATCATATGTCTTTGAACCAGAAGAATTTCCTAGTACTTTAGGTCCACAAGATTCATTCAATAATCCGGAGGCAAATATCCCAACAGTTGAAAATTATACAGGACAATTACCTAACTATAACCCATAACTGATAAATGAACCGTTATCAAAACATATCAATACGTAAAACAGACACTGGAAAGAGATATTATTCTAATTCTAAGTACCCTACTGTACCATTGTCTATAAATGATATATATGTTATTACAACAGAAGGAGATAGACTTGATTTATTAGCTTACCAATATTATAGAGATCCAACATTATGGTGGATAATTTCTATATCAAATGAGGAACTACCACAAAATTCGCTATATTTATCACCAGGAACTCAATTGAGAATCCCACCAAATTATGCTGATATAGTAGCAGCATATAATGAGTTAAATTCATAAGTTATGGCAGATGTTATTGGAGAGTCATTTAATGATTTTGTAAAAGATCAAATTGATAAAAGACAAACATTTTTAAAATCTAGTACTAATTATTCAAATGAGTTTCATTTATATAATAGTAAAACATCTTTTCTTAGATTAACATCTGGAGTCACAGTTGATGAAGATGTTTGTAAACGAATTGGATTTGATAATGTTGGGGTACAGGCTAATAAAGGTGATGGTTTAGCTAAAAATTTTGTTTTATTCGCATCTCAATTCCTTGATCCTAATATTAATGTTTCTAAAATTGATGATAAAAGTGGTAATCAATTTACAGACACATTTAGACTTACTGGAGGAATTGGATATGGATATGGATATAATTCTTTACCACCAAGTCAAGGATTTTTATCATCACCTGAATTTGGTTTTGTCCCACCTCCTGGTATAGAATCAGCTACTATTAAAACATTAAATAAAGGTACTTTAAAAGAAGCTACAATTAAAATCACTGCTCATAATCTAATACAATTTAGAGTAATAGAAGCATTATTTTTAAGACTACGATATAGTTTATTATTAGAATGGGGGCATAGTGTTTACTTAAATAACACAGCTGGGGACTATAAAATAAATCAAATAGACTCAACATATGATTTATTTAGAACTTTTCTTAAAAATCCTGGTTCTCAAAAAGATATGCAAACTAGAATTGAGGCTTTAAGACAAAAATCATGTGGTAATTATGATGCTTTTTTAGGTGTTATTAAAAATTTTAATTGGAGTCTTAAATCTAATGGAACATATGATATAACTGTTATAGCTATATCTACTGGGGATGTGATTGAATCTTTAAAAGTTAATACTTCTTTTAATTTAGGTAAAAAAATAGAAGACATAAACGCTTATTTTCCACCCCAATTCTTAAAGTCTACTTTACATGCTTATTGTAGAGAAGTTCAATTAAACACAGAGTGGAATTATGCCCAATACTCAGCCGCTTCATATGAATCAGCTCCGTTATATAATAAAGCTGGAGGAAGAAACACTCTTAATTCTTCAATCGGTGGTGGATTAGGGATACAAGAAACCTTTTCTAATAATGGAACTGGCAATAATTTACCCGAAGCTTTTAGAATGATATTTCCATATTTTGGGGCAAGTTCTTTTTATGTAGCTGGAAGTGATGGTAATAATCCTAAATTTGCTCAATATTATATTAGATTAGGAGCTTTATTAAGATTTATAGAAGCATTTCTTTTAGAGTATGATACTTCCAAAGGAACCAGTGAACCTATTTTTAGGATTGACCATAATAGATACACAAACAAATTTTTAACTATTCCACTCCAAGTGTCAACAGATCCAACAGTGTGTGTTATACCTGTTAACTCAAAAGGATTAGAACAAAATGCTACTCTCCAGTATGAGTTAAGAGAATATACTGTAGACTGTGACTTTGTTAGACCATTTGGATCAGCTGATAAAAATATAGACCAATATAATACTCAACTTCGCAGATCAGGATTTAATGAAGGATATGGAGAAGCAACATCTAGTGATGTAGCCACAGTAACTGCTCAAGCTACTATTGGAACAAAAGAACTTAACCAATTCTATATTAAAAGTATAACAGTTCTTAGAAATAATGGGGCTGGAGGGCCAGGGAATACAGAAGAAGTTTTAGATTTTGAGTCTAATCCAATTAAAATAGATATAAAATATGAAGAAGGTTCATATTTTTTAACTGACTCACTTCATAAAACAAAAAGTGATGGTATAACTTGGGGGAATTTAAATAATTATGAAAATAAAAAATTTGGATTTGGGAATATTGTTTTAGAACAAATTAAAACAAAAAATCCAAATTGGCAAAATGATTATATTTACACAAGTTATGCTTTAGGTGGAGGAGAGGTTAGTAATAAAATAGATGTAAAAGTAACATATTTTGTATACACAACTATATCTACTGGTACTGCTGCTAGTGTAGTTAGTACTAATTCATGGCCTGTAGGAATGGCTCATATACAATACCATATGGAGAATGATTTTAGAATCGATGACTACACAGCTAGAACAATGGATATTCTAGTTAATTTAGGTAATGTTATGGATATTTTAGATACTAAGATTGATAAAAATGGAAATATTGATGTTTTAAAATTTTTAAAAACATTAATGAGCAATATTGGAGGAGCATTAGGTGGCATGAATGATTTTGAAGTGACATTTGATGATGTTGATAATACATTTAGGATAATAGATAACACATATGTAGCCAATTCTGGGAAAGATAACATAACTGAGTTACAAATAAATTTACTAAAAGACACCTCAGGTACATTTGTTAAAGATGTATCTCTTAAAACTGAATTAACAGCTCGAATAGCTAATGCTATAGCCGCTGGCGCTCAAAAGAATGGTAATACTATGGTTTCTAATGGAACTACATTCGCTAAATTTAATGAAGGATATGTTGATAGAATTATAGAAAAAAAACAAAATAAAAATAATATCACTGATTCTGATAATGAAGCTTATAAATCTAGGTTAAATATATTATATAATTATATAACTAAACTATTTTCTATAGCATGGAGTGCTGAAGCAAGTAATAGTGCTCCTATTGTTACATCTGAAGAAGCTCAAGCTGCTAATGGAGCATCTAAAGATATATATGAGTATGAATTAGGTTATCTTACTAATGGTAAGAAAGATAAAAAAGGTAATGATATAGCTACTTTAAAAGGCACAATGTTTATTCCTCTTAATCTTCAAGTGACTGTTGATGGATTAAGTGGTATTAAACAATATCAATTATTTAAAACTAATCAAGAATTACTTCCATCTGATTATCATGATAGGTTAGCATTTATAGTTAAAGGTTTAACACATAAGATTGATGATAAAGGATGGACTACAAATATTGAAACATTAGCTGTTAAAAGATTTAATAAGGGAACTACTCAAAATAATAGTTTAGGAACAGTTGCTAGCATTAAAGTACCTGACCCAGTTGTAGCCCCTAAAGAAGACTCAAAATCTGATACACCTATTACTATAGGTGGTGATAATAGATATTTACCTATAAAAGATATAGCTGCTAGAGGAGAAGGAGTATATGATTCTATTAATGGAAGTGCAAGAGGAACAGGGATTGATAATAATAGAATTACAACAGTATTTGGAAAAAATGCTAAAGAATTTACTATAAGTGAAATAGCAGCTAAAGCTAACAAACGTGCTGCTGAGACTGAATGGAGCTCAGCTATAGGTAAATACCAACAATTAGGTAAATATCTAGTAGATAGAGCTAAAAAAGCAGGACTAAACCCAGATGTAGACAAATATGATGAAGCTAATCAAGAAAAAATAGCTGAGAATTTATTAGATGGACAAGTTGGTAATTATATTAAAGGAATTAACTCGGGAGATGTTAGTCAATTAGCTCAAGCTGTACAAAGTATAGGTCAAATTTGGTCTTCTAAACCTATAACTATTAAACAACAGATAGATGGTAAAGAAGTAACTGGAAACTTTGGTGATGTCACTACAGGAAATGGTACAACTGGGTATTATTCAAGTGGAAATAACCCAAAAGTAACTAAAATAACTGTTGGTGAAGTTGTAAAAGCTCTTATTGATACTAGAAAAAACTTTGTAGACAATACTAAAAAAGGTGTTGGAGGACTTCCAGAATATATTCCTCCTTATTATACATAAAATATGGCTTTAAATCCATCTATACCGTCATCAATAAGTGATCAAATTAAACTTAGACAAAGAAAATTAAATTTATCTGATAATCTAAGTAATGAAGATATTGTGTATAGAAATAATAGATATCCTTTTATTAGATTAACCTCAGGCATTAATGTAGAAGATAATGTTATAACTAGTTTAAATTTAAAAGGATTAGCATCAGCTGGCAATGACTTAGCTAAAAAGTATAAACTGTTTTCAACTCGATTTCAAAGTTCCCAAGGTGAAGATTTTTCTAAAGGTGTAGGTTATTCTTTTTCTGAGCCTGTGTCTTATGGGTTTTCATCTAATCCTAGTTTTGGATTTGTCCCACCTCCAGGTATAATAGATATTAATATTAAAACATTGAATAAAGGAGGTGTTAGAACAGCTGAGATTAATATTATAGCTCATAATATATTTCAATTTAATGTCATTAATGCTTTATATTTAAAATTACGGTATTGTATGTTGTTAGAATGGGGCCATAACATCTACTATGACAATAGTAATAATTATACAAATAACACTATAGACTTATCAGGTAAATTTTTAACTAATGGTACTAGTTTACCTGATATGCTAGCTGAAGTTGAAAATAAACAAAAAGAATCTTGTGGTAATTATGATGCCCTAGTTGGTGTAGTTAAAAATTTTGACTGGAATTTAACCCCAGAAGGTTCATACAAAATAAAAATAGATCTAATATCAGCTGGAGACATAGCTGAATCAATATCAATTAATACAGTATTAAATTTTAAAGCTAATCCCGAAGCACCTACACTTACAGATGATAATTGGTTAAATCCACTTACATTTAATAGATCATCATTAGATAGAATAATAAAAAGATTTCAAGCTGAGACGTATTGGAATGGATCTTTAAATGGTAATTCTACTATAAGTACAGACACAATAGCCGCTAAATCAGGAATTGACTATTCTTATAAAAAAACTGGAGGTACATTAACTGATGATAATGAAACATATAAAATTGATTTTGCTAATTTAGAATCTGGGTATAGTGATGCTCCTTTAGGACAATATTATATTAAATTAGGCGCATTATTAAGAATAATAGAGTCATTTCTTCTAGAATATGATACTTCTAAAAATCCATCTCCACCTACTATATTTTTAGATTATGATTATGATAATAATTTTTGTTTTACATTAGTTAACCATTTATCATTAGACCCAACAGTATGTTTAATACCATTAAAATTGGATAACGTAAATAAATTTGATAAAAAATATGTTAAAGAAATTTACGAGATTACATATGAATGGAAAAGTGTTAAAATTTCTGGGGGCTTTAACATAAATACAGGAATAACAGAACCTGAAGTATTTGATGAAAAATGGGTAAAGAGTACTGATATCCCAAAAAGATTAATTAACTCTATCATTACTGATGATCTTGAAGGTAAAAACTTAAATGTAGAATATCCTACTACAACTCTCCCATCATCTGGTAGGGGTCTTTTATTCCAAAAAGTAATAACCGAGATATTTAAAGATAACCCATCATATGATGCTCTTAAAAGTAATGGCATTCTTAATACTTTAGATTCTAGATATCGAACATCAGACCCATTTAAAGGAAAATTAATGCATATTTTAGTTAATATGAATTTTATTCATAAAACTATAGAAGGAAATATTGAAACAGATGGTAAATTAAGTTTAACTAAATTTTTAGATTCATTATTAGATGGAATACAAGGAGCTTTAGGATATATTAATGATTTTGTTTTATCATATAACCATTCTAATAATTCTTTAAGAATATTAGACAACACATATTTAACTAATTTATATGATAAAATTGATCCAACTGTTATTAATATTAATACTTTAACACCTTTAAGTGGATCATTTGTTTTAGATTATTCTATAAAATCTGAAGTGTTTTCAAAACAAGGAAATGCTTTACTAGTTGGAGCTCAAACTAATGGGAATACTCTTGTGTCTAATGGAACTATATTTGCTGAGTTATATAAAGGCACAACAGATAGAGTTTTAACAACTAAAACAAATAAAAATTCTCCAACTGGTGGTGGAGTAGCTAACGCTGAATTGCCACTTTTAGCTGAAAGATATAAACAATATAGATTAAAATTAACTCAACAACTTTATTTTTCTTTGTCAAAGGATGATATAGACTCTTCTAAAGATTCAATACAAGACTATTTTAAATTTGAAATAGGCCAGTATACTAAAAAGAATAATATATCTGGGGATAGATTAATACCTTTAAATCTTCAATTAACAGTTGATGGAATAAGTGGGTTAGATATTCATCAAGTATTTGCTGTTAATAGTTTAGCTTTACCAAGTGATTACGCTGGAGTAGCTGGATTTGTAGTTCGAGAATTAACACATAAAATTAATGATGGTGGGTGGACTACAGATATAGGTAGTTTAACAGTTCTTAAAAAAACTACAGTCCCTGTATCTGATACAGATATAATAGATTCTATTGGAACTAATGTAACTACTTTAACACAATTTGATTATGTTGAAGAAGTGACTGAAGAAAGAGAAGAAGTTGTAGGAGATGTTACTATAACAACTACAGAAGGGCCAGCAGATGGAGTATATATTTCACCTCCAACAAAAGCTAATACTGATAATGGTACTAACTATGTTGATGTTACTTTAACTTTAAATAGTAATAGTTTAAAGAGACTAGCTAAACTTAATAATGGTTATTATCCTATTAAATTCTATACTAAACCTGGTGACTCATCAGGAACAAAATATGCTAAAGTTGTTGGATTTAATGGTAATAGAAATGAGTATGAATCTGATCCTAACTTTGATAATAATCTTACTACTTGGTCATATACTGGGAAAACTGGATTCACAAAATCATCTAAACTTAATAAACTTTTTGGTCCAACATTAACTCAAGTAGCAAAAGCATTAGATAATGCTGGTATGTGGAATGATGATCATATAAAAAGTTGGGGAGCAGGTATAGTTAGACGTGATGTAACACCAGCAACTGGTATTAAATATGGTCAAATATCAGCCCATGCTTTTGGTATGGCTATAGATATTAATGCTAGCCAATACCCATTAGGATCAGGAGGAGTATCTAATTGGGATAGAGATTTTTCAAATAATGTAAAGACATCACTCCCTCACAATCTTATTAATAATAATTTTGTTTTAGCTAAAGGTGGAGACGAAGAAATGTTTTGGTTAAAAAGTGCTAATGACGCCCATCACTTCTCAGTAATAGTAAAAGTTTAATATTTATTAATATATGTACTTTCCAAAAAATAAAATAAAAACAGGATTATATACTTCTGGAAATGAGTTTGTAACTCAAAATGGTTTAAGTTATATTGGGCCATATTGGAGAACAGCTAATGGAGAATATTTTACTGGAGAGTCACCTAATAGTGTTCCTTATGAGAAATTAATTATTAGAGGAATTTCTAGTAATACACCTACTGTGATCCCAGTTGAAACTATTTTTCCAACAGAAGAAGATTATCAACTAGGAGAGTTTCAAAGATATTTTACTTGTAGAAGAAATCAAGTTTTATTTAATGAAATAACAGAAACTACATATAATAATATTCTTCAGGGTAAAATAAACATTACTGTTAATTATAAAACATTTAGTTTACCTTGGCAATTAACAGGTAATATAACAAATGTTTACCAAGTTAATAAATCTGTAGTTCAACTTACAGAACGAAAAGAAAATGTAAATGGATTAAGTAATTTTTTAAATGACTATATCCAATATTATAGATATCTTCCTCAAGAAAATTTATATACTAGTGGAAGTGAATTTTTAACACCTAATGGTTTAGACTATAAAGGACCATACCATATACACCCAGATAAAGGACCTATGGTTGGACCAACACATTCAATGGATAGACATGATATATTAACACCTTATATAGTTAATACTTCTAAGAGTGAAATCATAGGTGTAGGTTTGTCTATGGCTCAAAAGAATACTATAGTTAAAACTGAAGTTACAACTTTACAAATGCCTACAGGTTCAAAAATGAATAACATATATATTCCTGGAGGTGAAAATGCTTATTAATAATGTCAACTAGAGTACCATTTCAATGGGATAACGCCAATTTCTCTTGGGAGTCGAATCCTTTCCCGAATCAAAGCTCTAATCCGTTTACTTGGGATGATGTCGCGCTAATAGAGGGCTTAGTTGGTGCTATTCAAGGTGGAAGTTATGATGAGCATGATTTTTGGCAACATCGCCCTAAAGAAGAAAAAAAGCGATTTATTAAATTACTTTGTAAAGTAGAAGGCAAAGAGTATAAAGAAACGAAAGAGGTACTAGATCATAAAATACGTATATCGGACATAGCCTTAGTAGCTAAAGAAGTACTAGGCGTAAATATTAAAATTGATTTCTAATGTATAAATTATTTACTGACAAACCTGAAGTATTTGAGTGTAATATTAAACTTGAAGGAGCTTCATTAAAAAACAGTTCAGCCCGATTAATCATTGAATCAGAAGATGTTAGTCTTCTATTTGAAGGTACTATTAATAAAGACGGAAAATGTTCTATTCCTATTAAAAAATTAAAAGGATTATTAGAAGATAACACCTCAGGTCAAATAAAGCTTGAAGTTATCGCAGAGGATACTTATTTTACCCCTTGGAAATCAGATTTTATAGTTGAAGCATCTCGTAAAGTGACTGTAGAGGTTAAATCAAATGACGCTGAAGTAATAAAAGAAAATACTCCTAAAATTCAAATTACAGGAATTGAAGAAGTAGATCCAATAACTGAACATATTATAAAAATAGTTAAGATGTTAGTTAAAGAAGACATTAATGTTAAAAACTTAACTATTAAAAAAGATAAAGTAAACAATATAATTGGTACTTACCTTAAAGAAAATAAAGTTGAACAAGACTATGTTCAATCAATTATAAATGGAATAGTAGAAAAACTTCCACAAAAATAAAATTAAATAAAAGTTATGGCTGGACCATTTGATTTTACTGGCCAAAATATAGAGAACACCTATCAGCGTGTTCTCCAAACTGATGGTACCAGCATCTATGATGGTACTGGCTCCTTATTTACTTCATTTAGTGGGTCTCATACTGGTTCATTTACAGGTAGTTTTACAGGTAGCTTATTAGGCACAGCTTCAAATGCTCTAACAGCATCATACATTAATCCACTTAACCAAAATGTAACTATCACAGGCTCTTTAATAGTATCCGGTACCTATGGTGGTATTAACACAAATACAAATAAACCAAATTTATTTGATATTAACGGTATAGTAAGAGTAGATTGGTCTACAGGGGTATTAAACAATACAGCTGGTGACACTACTGTGGATTGGGAAGGAATGATTTTAAATAACCCCGCAAACGCTGATTCAATTGATTGGGGAAATAGATGGTTATATAATAGTGATGGAGTTACTACACTAGATTGGGGTAATGGGGCTTTAATTGACTCAGCAAACATTACCTCTATTGACTGGGAAAGTAGAAGAATGATAGATGCAGCTGGATTTCGATCAGCTGATTTTAACACCCGATATTTAATATACCCTGATAGTACAACCCCTGCTATAAATTATGGAACCCAAGGACAAATAGCTATGACTGGCAGCGTGTCAGTCACAGGATCATTAGATGTATCTGGTTCTATAACCCAAAATGGAATAGATTTAAACTCTTTAATGATAGCTTATTCAATAGCGCTTGGCTAATAACAATATATTTATTACCATATTAATATTATGATAACATACGAAATACAAACAGAATGGCTCCCAGGTAATAATCAACTGTGGGTATCATTTAAAAATGAGTCTAATGACTTTGTTTTTCAATATTCTACTTTAGAATCAGCAGAAATAGAGTTAGAAAGAATGCAAGCACAAGACTCTAGTAGAAAATATAGAATTGTAGAAAAAGAAATATAATGAAAATATTATTTGAAAATTATAGTTTTAATGCTTCTGCTAAAACAGTTACATTTAATACTACAGATGTTATTACATTAGAACAGTTATTAGTTATAACTAATGTAACTACTAATAAAATTATTTATAATTTTGCTGACCCAAACGCCGGTGGTAGTATTACAAACAATGTCTTAACATTAGACTTTGATACTACATCAATGTCAAGTAGTGATAAATTGCAAATATTCATTGATAATGTTCTAACACCAGCCTCAGATGAAACATTACAATTTCTTAGTGATCAAACAGCATTATTAGGAAGAGTAGTTAAATTATTAGAACCATCAGGAAGAGCAAACTCAGCAGGAGCTCAAGTAGTTGATATATCAACAGCAACCGGAACTGTTAACAACCAGCACAACTTAACCTATATGGGTGGTGCGCAAAACCAAACAATGCCAGCAGCAGAAGTAATGTTCTTTCCACAATCAAGACAATCATACGCTTTAATAAGACAAAATTTAGAATTTAGTTAATATATGGCTTTAGTAAACAGACTTAGAAAAATAGTAGACCAACCTGTATGGGAATGGATGAGATATGTTCCATTTACAACCGCGGCTGCTAACACATTTATAACAGTACAAGCAGCTGACACTGGTAGTTGGCAACATAGATACATTTATGCTATTAACTCCACAGATTTTTGGAGATATGATACATATTCTGACGCATGGTCTTATTTAGGAGTAATGTACCCTAACACACCAGCTAGTACAGTTACTGGTGTTTGGAAAAAAGATGATGGTCATACTGGTAGATTTATAAATGCATTATCTGGAAGTTTAGTAGCGACAGGATCATTTATCAATGAAAGTGCAGTTGTAGGTTTAAAAATTAAAGTAACATCAGGGCCTGGAAGAGGAACCGAAAGAACTATAGTGTCTTCTTCTCAACCTATAAATCATGAGTATTTAACAGTCACTGGTTTTGCTAATACAACTACTAGTACAGGTTATATTACAGATTCATCTAAAAAATGGATTCCAAATCAGTGGAGAGGTTACCAAGTGAGAGTTTATTTAGGTACTTCACAACAATATTTTGTTAGAAGGATTATTTATAATAATAATGATACTTTATATTTTGCTAATGCTGAATACCATGCTATTGACCCTCAAATAGCATATAGTCATGTTTGGGACCCTAATATCTTAACTCCTAGTACAACATACGGTTCAAGAGCTGTTATTCAATCTGATACTATTACTGTAGACCAACCATGGCCTGCTAATATGGATTATACATCTCGTTTTGAAATCCAATGTGGAATGCTTCATAGTATTCAAAATATTTCAACAAACGCTCTTTATCTACATTACATCTACGACCCATTATACGCTAACTGGTTCCCAGGCCACGTAATGAGTGGTTTATTACCTCAATATCTAGCTGGTACTGAATTGCAAGTAGAAAGTATTGACAGTTCACTTACTCCAACATTTGTAACAGGATCTGTGACATCTGCTACTATTAGATCAATTACAGATAATACTCAAAATTGGGGTTGGAATCAATGGGCTAATTATAAAGTTAAAGACAAAACTACTGGTTTTGAAAGACATATAGCTTACAATAATAATAATACTCTTTATTTTAGAACTGACTCAGATTGGACTTCATCACCTGGAAACCAATATCAGATAACTCATGATAGTGATAAACTATATATGAATGGTGGTAACTTCTCAACTATGGTCCAATATTCAGCTAGAAATAATTCATGGTTACCATCACAAAGATGGGATGATGGAGTATTAAATACATCTTATGTTAGACTTTCAGGTAGTTTTGAGTCATTACATCCTATTTCTTCTATCACAAGAACAGGTAATGTCGCTACTGTTACTACAATCACAGGTCATCCTTTTGTAACTGGGGACAGAATATTCATATCAGGAGCTTTAGGAGCTGATAGTACTTTTTACAACGGAGTATTTGTAGTAACTAGTTCGTATAATTTAGCAGCCACATTAACTGGTACTACTCAGCCAACTCAATTTACATATGGAATGAGTGGTACCCCATCAGCTAACGCTACTTTGAATACTCATACTACAACTGTAGTTTATGATATGTCTAAAAACTGGCAAAATAATGAATTAGTAGGTCAAGTAATTGAAATATATTCTTCCTCACCAACTGCTCCAACTACCCAAATTCGAGAAATCACAGCTAATACTTCTCAATCTATAACTGTAGGTTTAGCATTATCAGCTGTAACCTCTAACATTTGGGGTTATAATATATGCAGTTCCGCCTCATTTGGAGCTAGTTGGGGATTAGATACTAGCCCAACAACAGGAACAAGTAGTTATGCTTTAACAGGAAGTACAGTTTCAGGCCAACCTTATTTATTTGTTTCTTCTAGTTTTTCATCAAGTGTGTTTAATATTCCTATAGGTGCTCCTATAACAGGAAGTGGTATTACAGCTAACTCTTTTTATAGATCATATGATAACACTTCAAATGCTTCTTTTATAACAATGTCACTCTCAGCTAACGCTGCTAGTACTGTTAATAATGGTATAATGACATTTGATATGAGTACAACTTGGGGTCATGGTACTCCAACAATAACAGGTACAACTACTGTACTCACAGATACTACTAAAAACTGGCCTTCTAACTTTTGGGCGGGTGCTCGTTTAAAGTTTGTAGCTGGAGCTGGAGTAGGACAAGAAACACCTATCACAGCAAATACAGCTACTACATTAACATTCACAACAGTAACAACCGCCCCAGACGCAACAACAGTATATAGTATTATACCACTTCAACCACGAAATACTACATCAACTATATCAGGCGCGGGTGGAGCAGATTTAAAATGGATATATGGAACTGCTGATACTAATCTTACACCAACTGCTTCTTTAGGTAAATATATATATTGTTTTGAGGCTGGTGCTACAATGAGATTTGCTAAGTATAATATCGCTACAATGCAATATGAATATCCATTTATTATGCCTTTTGGTCATATGACTGGTGAAAACTTAACAACAGGAACAATGTTTGCTTATGACGGAAAAGGAAGAATTTATATTCAACCTAATGCTACAGGCCGTATAATATATGTTGATACTGATACTGATCGCTCAGAAGTAGCAGGCCAAATACCAGTTGGTATGTCAACAGCTCGTCAAGGTAGAAGGATGTGGATTAAAACAACAGAAGATGGTTTGGATTATATCTATATAGCAAGACATAATGATACTCCATTTTGGAGACAACTTACATTCTTCTAATATTTATAATAAAATAAATGGCAGAATTTTTCCCAATAGATGTCTCATCAATAGGATCCTACTCAGGATCCTTTTCTGGATCATTTTATGGTTATCTATTTGGGACTGCTAGTTATGCTATATCTGCTTCTTGGGCACCAGGAGGTGGAGGAACACCTGGTGGTTCAGACACTTACATCCAATATAATAATGGAGGAAGTTTTGGTGGTGATGCTAATTTTATTTATGATTATACTAATTTTGTAGTAACAATAAATGGTGATTTAATAGTAACTAATAAAATTGACACTACTAGTAGATACTTAATTGATAGTGCTACTGCCATTAGTTTAGATTGGGAAGGCAGAGTTTTATACTCCCCAGGTGGTTATAATGCTTTAGGATATAGTAATGATATATATACTTACTCTGATCTATACCATGCTAGTATAAAATCAAAAGCTGATGCTCAAGAATCATTCTCTGCTAACTCTTCTAGTTTTGCTGGAGACATAATTAAAGTAACACTAGATAACTCAGTTGCTACCTCTGATTTAGTATATTTAGAATCCTCAGATGGTAAATGGTATAAGGTTAATCAAACTAACACCACTAGTACTAAAATGTTAGGTGTATGTGTTGTTGTAGGTAAACCTGGAAACGGGAATGTTTTATTAGAAGGTCATGTAACTGTTAATGATGATAATAGTGGAGTAGGACCTTATATTAATGGGGTAGATCATGGTTTACCTATTTATATAAAAAGTGGAAGTACAGGAACGATGTCAACCACAGCCCCAGCTAGTGGTTATATAAGACTTTTAGGACATGCTTATTATAATAATACTAGCAATAACCACCAGTGGATTATGAAATTTAAACCTGATAATACTTGGACAAAGATATAATATATGCCTAATATAAGTGAAATAAATGGATATTTAATAAATGCTGACACAGCATCATATGCTGTTACTGCTTCTTTTTTATCAGGATCTGTAACTAGTGCTTCATATGCGGCTACAGCTTCATTTGTCGCTACTGCTTCTTGGGCGTTAACATCATCTTTAGCTACATTAGCTACAACTGCTGACACAGCTAAAACTGTTATAACAATAGCTAATACTACAAATGCTACTTTTTATCCTACATTTGTAGACTCTAATAATACACCAACCGCAGCTTCTGAAGTAGTATATACTTCCGACAGATTTACTTTTAACCCATCAACACGTGTTTTAACTATTAGTGGAGGTATAATAGCTTTAGGAGCAATAATTACAGGTTCATTAAATGTAACAGGCAGTTTAGCTGTTATTGGAGCAATAACATCATCTATATTTTCAGGTTCTTCATTCACTGGATCATTATTTGGAACAGCAAGTTGGGCAGTAAGTGCTTCACAAGCAATATCTGCCTCTAGAGCAACAACCTCATCATTTGCTATATCAGCATCATGGGCGCCAAGTGTCGCCTCAAACCCATTTCCATTCACAGGCTCAGCATTAATAACAGGTAGTTTAGGAGTTACTGGGTCAACCTCAATACGAGGATCATTTATTCAAGGCTCAGCTTCATCAGCTGCTGGGTTGTTTGCTCATGCTCAAGGAATGTTTACAACTGCTAACGGAGATTATTCTCACGCTGAAGGGTTTTTGGCAGCAACATTAGGCACGTATTCACATGCTGAAGGTCAAGGTACAACAACAATAGGATTTTATTCTCACGCTGAAGGCCAATCAACAACCACCCAGGGTGATAACTCACACGCTGAAGGTGAAGGTACATTAGCAATAGGAATTGCATCGCACACTGAAGGCCAATTCACAACAGCCTCAGCAGATTATTCTCATACCGAAGGTAATTCAACTCAAACTGTCTCAACTTACCAACATGCTCAAGGTCAATTTAATCTCCCAACATCAGGATCTGGAGCATTTATTATAGGAAATGGGACTGCGGATAATGCTAGATCTAATTTAGTTTTTGCTTCTGGTTCTCAATTTCAAATAACAGGATCATTAAATGTAAGCGGTTCATCTATAATAACTAGTGCTTTAACAGTAGGTACATCATCATTGGGATCAACAGAAAATACATTAGTTGTAGGCTTACCCCCAGCTGGAGGAACTGGTGAAGGTGGACAAATATTATTACAAGCATCAGGAGGTTTATATACTACGGCTTCAATGATAGATAACTATCAAAACAAGTTTAGAGTACTAAGAGGAACTAATGCTGGTAGTGACGCGTTTAAACTCCAATTAGATATGCATACGGGGCAAATGCAGTTACCTAATTATAATAGCGCCACAGCATTTACTGGTAGTGAAGTAGCTATGTTAGGGGTTGATAATAATGGGAATATTTTAACAACAACTGTACCTGGTGCTGTATTAACTAATAACTATGTTGGTGCCGGTTTTACTAATCCTATAGTTACTTATATGCCATTTGGTACCACTACAGTATCAGGTAATGAATCACAACGCCAAGTAGCATCACCTGTAGCAGGTACAATAAAGAATTTTTACTTAAGAACAAATAACACAGCTCCCGCAACTAGTTATACCACATGGACTATTAGGGTTAATGGAGTAGCCACAGGTATTACATTAGTTGTATCTGGAGGGCAAGCCGCAGCTAAATACTCTAATACAACTAACAGTGCTTCAATAGCTATAGGTGATGAAATTTCATTACAAGTAAGTACTAGTGTGGCTAATAGTTCTCAAGTTAACCAATATAGTCTTGGAATATATCCTTCTTAATTATGATACAAAATAGATTCACACAGTTAAACACTAATTTTATATTAGAATTACTTGATACTATGGATGGTAAAGTACGTTTCACTTTATTCAATAATCCATCTAATTTGTCTCAAAAAATAATCTCTATAGAAAATAGAATTGATGAGTTTGATCAAATGATTGTAGATTTTTATACAGACAATTCTAAATTAGATTATTTTATATCATTAATGATTCAAGACCATACAACTGCTTTTTCTATCTATAATAATTTGGCTTAAAAACTTCCTTTATTATATTACTAGAAAATAAAGGTTATGTTTTGGCTTATTGAAACAAAAGAACAGTTAAGAGAATTTGTTAATCAAGACTATAAAGAAGTCTTTGTTGAGCTAATCCCATGTCATAATCTTATCCATCCTGTAGCGAATGATGTTTGTGCTGTTTATATAAGACCAACTTATGATTCTAAAGGTTATATGTTATGTATAGATCATAGTGAGACATTATCTATTGGTAAAACATACATAGAAAAAATACTTCAACATATAGACACAGTATATGTTAGAGATAAAAAATCATTTTTATACTATTTTCAATTAAACAAAGTTGTTGATATATCTAGCATTAAAAGTGTAGATATTCAACTTGAACCTGTATTTGATGTATTCTATCGATTACACCCAAATAAGCAAAATATTAACAAGATAATACCAATCTCTAAACATTATGAGACTTGTGAGAATATTTATAATAAACTCCAACAAACCATTTTGGAGCCAAAACCTGAATATATTAAGTTCTATAGTAAAGGAGCTTTAGCATTTTTTGGAATTGAAAAGAATGGTATTAGAATTAATAAAGAAAAGTTTTATAAGTATTATGAACCAAGCAATGAAAATTATTCGATATTTGATGATCGAATTTACACTCAATATAATCTTAACACTACAACAAGAAGACCGTCTAATGCCTTTAATAGCATTAACTTCGCTGCTCTAAAAAAAGATAACCATTCAAGGTCTAGCTTTATACCACAAAATAATGAATTTCTTGAAATCGATATTTCAGCTTACCATCCAACGTTGGCAGGACAATTGGTTGGTTATGAATTTGCTAACCCTGATATTCATACTGATTTTGCACTTCTTTATAATGTAGATTATAAAACAGCAAAAGAATTAACATTTAAGCAGTTATATGGCGGTGTTTTTAAAGAATATCAACATCTAGAGTTCTTCCAGAAAGTACAAGCGTACGTTCAAAAACAATGGGACTTATTTAATAATCAAGGTTATATTGAAACTCCTATATCAAAGTATAGATTTGAAAAAGATAAATTGGATGAAATGAATCCTCAAAAACTTTTTAACTATACCTTGCAAAACCTAGAGACCTCTACTAACATACAAATATTACTTAAAATACATAAAATACTAGCGGGTAAAAATACTAAAATTGTTCTTTACACTTATGATTCCTTTTTATTGGATTGGGATGAAGATGAAGTTGAAGAGTTAGAAGCAATAAAAAACATATTTAAAGAATTAAATTTATCAATAAAAATTAATAGGGGGAGGAATTATGACTTTTAAATCAAGTTATCATATGTATGATATGGACATCGATGTAATTTTTAAGGATTTGAATAATAAGTTATTTTGCACATTCACCAGTGCTGATGGATTAGAACCTCTAATCGAAGACATATCTCAATCATATACTATCATGTATAATAAGATGTTTGTACTTTTTGTTAAGAGCACAAATGAGTATGTTGTCACTTATAATGTTGATCAAGGTAATATTAATGAAATTCCTGAAAATACAATCTTAGTTCATCGTAAAAAAGAAACCAATACACTTTATACTATAAACGCTCTAAACGAATTAATTAAAAAATTAAATGGTGGAGTAGTAGATATAGCTTATAGAGTAAGTTGGCCACATTATAAAAACAGCATATTATTAACTCAACATAATGAGTTGAAACAACTAAATACAAAGGTGTTTAGGATCATTGAATTATAAGGTACGTAACGTTAGAAAAAACACTACGATAGAAAGGCATTTTAAAAGCTTGTATTAGCTAGTTTGGCCTATAAGAATAAATGTAGTATATTAAATAGTAACAATTTAAAACCAAATAAAAATGGACATCAATGCGATTAAACAGAGATTGAATTCTCTACAAGCAACCGGAACCAAGAAAGAAAAGGTTGACTATTCCAAGTATTATTGGAAACCAAAACAAGAAGGTAAGTATCAAATCCGAATTGTACCTTCAGTACATAACCCACAAAATCCATTCCAGGAAGTATTTGTACATTATGGGTTATCTAAATTCCCAACTTATGCTCTAACAAACTGGGGTGAAAAAGATCCAATTGTAGAATTTGCTAAACAACTTCGTCAAACAAATGACAAGGAAAACTGGCAATTAGCTAAAAAATTAGATCCTAAAATGCGAGTATTTGCTCCTGTAGTTGTTCGAGGTGAAGAAGACAAAGGAGTTCGTTTGTGGGAATTTGGAAAAGAAATCTATATGCAATTATTAGGTATTGCTGAGGATGAGGATTATGGAGATTTTACAGATATCAATGAAGGTCGTGACTTCACAGTTGACGCTAACATTGGTGACATTGGAGGCCGTCAAGGTATCAAATGTTCAATTCGTGTTAAACCTAAAACAACAGTATTAAGTTCTGACAAATCAGAAATCAAATCATGGTTAACTGAACAACCTAATGTTTTAGAGTTACAAAAGAAAAATAGTTATGAAGATCTTAAAGATATTCTAAAGCGTTTCTTAAACCCAGAAGAGGAAGAAGAATCTGAGGAGACAGTTACAGTTGAAGATACAAAAGATGAAGATCCAATCTTAGCTAAGGCTGAACAGCCAAAATCTAACTACACACTTCAAGCAAAACCAAAAGTAACTAAAGCAGATAAGTTTGATGCTTTGTTTGGTGATGACGAAGATAGTGAAGACACACCGTTTTAATTAATAACAATTTATGGCTAAAAAGAAAGAATCTTTAATGACAGCAGTCTCAGCTGAAATGAAATCTAGTTTTAATCTAGATAAATTTAAAGAGAAAAAGCTACTTAACAACCCAGTTAAGTTCAAAGAACAAAAATGGATCCCATTTTCAGAAGCATTACAAGATTCAACTTCGTTACCCGGAGCAGCTATAGGCCATATTAATCTCTTAAGAGGACACAGTAATACAGGTAAAACAACAGCTTTACTTGAACTAGCAATTAATGCCCAGAAAATGGGCATTTTGCCTGTGTTTATTATTACTGAGATGAAATGGTCTTGGGAACACGCTAAACAAATGGGTTTTCAAGTTGAAGATGTTGTTGATGAAACAACAGGTGAAATTGTAGACTATAGAGGATTTTTCTTATATGTTGATAGAAGTACATTAGGTACTATTGAAGACACAGCAGAATTTATAGCCGATTTGTTAGATGAACAGAAGAAAGGTAATTTACCTTATGATTTATGCTTCTTCTGGGACTCAATTGGTTCTATACCTTGTAAAATGAGTGTTGAAGCAAATAAAAACAACCCAATGTGGAACGCAGGAGCAATGTCACAACAGTTTGGTAATTTTATTAATCAACGATTCCCATTATCAAGAAAAGAATCATCACCATACACAAATTCAATGGTAGCAATTAATAAGATCTGGATCGCACCAGCTGAAAATATATTTGCTCAACCAAAAATGAAGATGAAAAATGGTGAAACAATGTTTTTAGATGCTTCAATTGTAATTACATTTGGTAATATTACTAATAGTGGTACAAGTAAATTAAAGGCAACTAAAGATGGTAAAGAAGTAGAATTTGCGGTTCGTACTAAAGTATCAGTGGATAAAAATCACGTTACTGGGTTACAAACTAAGAATACAGTTGTAGCTACAGTTCATGGTTTTATTAGTGATGATACTAAAGATGTTAATGAATATAAGAAACAACATGCTCATGAATGGGTACATATCTTAGGAAGTCTTGAAGGTATTGGTTTGACTGAAGACAAATCAGAGTGGGAAGAAAGTAAAGAGAATATTACATTAATTGACGAAGAATAAACATGAACAAGAAAGGCTTACTTGATATGTTGGAGAATATGGACAAACCAGATAGTCCAGCAGCAACATTTAATAAACATAGTAGAGTGTTAATTATAGATGGTTTAAATCTATTCTTACGTAACTTTGCTGTATTAAACTATGTTAATCAAGATGGAGTTCATGTAGGTGGGTTAGGAGGATTCTTACGCTCATTGGGGTTCTTAATTGCCCAAAACAAGCCTACATCTGTTTATATTGTATTTGATGGGGTAGGTTCAACCATTAACAGGAAGAACCTACTCCCTGAATACAAATCAGGTCGAAATCTATCAAGAATGACTAATCATTCTGCGTTTGATGACTTAGAAGAAGAACAAGATTCTAAAATTAATCAAATATCAAGACTCATTCACTATTTAAGGTGTTTACCCGTCAATCTTATATCACTCGATAAGGTTGAGGCAGATGACATAATAGC
>Ga0315903_10002418_pt1 | contig 27451 bp, 21 predicted proteins | sample LakEriMetagenome_7_FD_203524 | JGI IMG/M metagenome (GOLD analysis project Ga0315903, IMG submission 203524) | Freshwater fungal communities from buoy surface, Lake Erie, Ohio, United States - Buoy 2 MA119 | ecosystem: Environmental > Aquatic > Freshwater > Lake | place: USA: Lake Erie, Ohio... | reverse complement strand
TGGAATACGTCTCCTATCGCCTCGGCGAGCCGGGTTTCGACGTCAAGGAGTGCCAGCTGCGTGGCCTCACCTACGCCGCGCCGCTGCGCGTCAAGGTGCGCCTCGTGGTGCACGACAAGGAAGCCTCCGGCACCCCGAAGCCGATCAAGGACGTCCGTGAGCAGGAGGTCTACCTCGGCGAACTGCCGCTGATGACCGAGAACGGCACCTTCGTCGTCAACGGCACCGAGCGCGTCATCGTCTCCCAGCTGCACCGCAGCCCGGGCGTGTTCTTCGACCACGACCGCGGCAAGTCGCACTCCTCGGGCAAGCTGCTGTTCAACGCCCGCATCATCCCCTACCGCGGTTCCTGGCTCGACTTCGAGTTCGATGCCAAGGACTGCGTGTTCGCGCGCATCGACCGTCGCCGCAAGCTGCCGGTGTCGGTGATCCTGCGCGCCCTCGGCATGGCCGACGCCGAGATCCTCGACGTGTTCTTCGACAAGAACACCTTCTTCATCTCCAAGGACGAGGTCGCCCTCGAGCTCGTGCCCGCGCGCCTGCGCGGCGAGACCGCCTCCTTCGAGATCCGCATCGGCGATGAGGTGGTGGTCGAGGAAGGCCGCCGCATCACGGCGCGCCACGTGCGCCAGCTCGAGGACGCCGGCGTGCGCAAGCTCGCCGTGCCCCGCGACTACATCTACGGCAAGATCCTCTCGCACGACGTCGTCAACACCGAGACCGGCGAGATCATCGCCAAGGCCAACGAGGTCATCACCGCGGTCTCCGCCGAGAAGATCATCGAAGCCGGCGTCACCGAGGTCCGCACGCTGTTCGTGAACGACCTCGACCGCGGCCCGTACGTCTCCGACACGCTGCGCATCGACCCCACCAAGAACCGCCTCGAGGCGCTGGTGGAGATCTACCGCATGATGCGCCCCGGCGAGCCGCCCACCCGCGACGCCGCCGAGAACCTGTTCCAGAACCTCTTCTTCAACCCCGAGCGTTACGACCTCTCGGACGTCGGCCGCATGAAGTTCAACCGGCGCGTGGGCCGCAAGGACATCCTCGGCTCGGATGTCCTCTCCAAGGACGACATCCTCGACGTCCTCAAGGTGCTCATCGCCATCCGCAACGGCGACGGCAGCGTCGATGACATCGACCACCTCGGCAACCGCCGCGTGCGGTCGGTCGGCGAGATGGCCGAGAACGCGTTCCGCGTCGGCCTCGTGCGCGTCGAGCGCGCCGTCAAGGAGCGCCTCAACCTCGCCGAGAGCGAGCCGTTGATGCCGCAGGAGATGATCAACGCCAAGCCCGTGGCGGCCGCCGTGAAGGAGTTCTTCGGCTCCTCGCAGCTCAGCCAGTTCATGGACCAGAACAACCCGCTCTCCGAGGTCACCCACAAGCGCCGCGTCTCGGCGCTCGGCCCGGGCGGCCTCACGCGCGAGCGCGCCGGCTTCGAGGTGCGCGACGTGCACCCGACGCATTACGGCCGCGTCTGCCCGATCGAGACCCCGGAAGGCCCGAACATCGGCCTCATCAACTCCCTCTCGGTCTACGCGCGCACCAACGAATACGGCTTCCTCGAGACGCCGTACCGCCGCGTGGTGGACGGCAAGGTCACCGACAAGATCGACTTCCTGTCGGCGATCGAGGAGGGCGAGTTCGCGATCGCGCAGGCCAACGCCGCGACCGACGGCCGCGGCGCGCTGTCCGAAGAGCTCGTCTCCTGCCGCTACCAGAACGAGTTCACGTTGATGCCGCGCGAGCGCATCAACTACATGGACGTGTCGCCCAAGCAGATCGTCTCGGTCGCCGCCTCGCTGATCCCGTTCCTCGAGCACGACGACGCCAACCGCGCGCTCATGGGCTCGAACATGCAGCGCCAGGCCGTGCCGACGCTGCGCACCGAGGCTCCGCTCGTGGGCACCGGCATGGAGCGTCCGGTCGCCATCGACTCGGGCGTCACCGTGGTGGCGCGCCGTGGCGGCGTGGTCGACTCGGTCGACGCCTCGCGCATCGTGGTGCGCGTGGATGATGCCGAGACCACCGCCCGCGAGCCGGGCGTCGACATCTACAACCTCACCAAGTACACCCGCTCCAACCAGAACACCTGCATCAACCAGCGCCCGCTGGTGACGGCGGGCGACATCATCGCCCGCGGTGACGTGCTGGCGGACGGCCCCTCGACCGACCTCGGCGAACTCGCGCTCGGCCAGAACATGCTGGTCGCGTTCATGCCCTGGAACGGCTACAACTTCGAGGACTCCATCCTCATCTCCGAGCGCGTGGTGCAAGAAGACCGCTTCACCACCATCCACATCGAGGAGCTGACCTGCGTCGCCCGCGACACCAAGCTCGGCTCCGAAGAGATCACCGCCGACATCCCGAACGTCGGTGACCAGGCCCTCAACAAGCTCGACGAGGCCGGCATCGCCTACATCGGCGCCGAGGTCCGTGCGGGCGACATCCTGGTCGGCAAGGTCACCCCGAAGGGCGAGACCCAGCTGACCCCGGAAGAGAAGCTGCTGCGCGCGATCTTCGGCGAGAAGGCGAGCGACGTGAAGGACACCTCGCTGCGCGTGCCCCCGGGTATGGACGGCACGGTGATCGACGTGCGCGTGTTCACGCGCGACGGCGTCGAGAAGGACTCGCGCGCCCTCTCCATCGAGAAGGCCGAGATCGAGCGCGTCCGCAAGGACTTCGGCGACCAGCAGCGCATCCTCGAGGACGACATCTTCCAGCGCGTGCGCAGCACGCTGCTGGGCAAGGTGGCGGCCGGCGGCCCGCGCAAGCTCAAGTCGGGCACCAAGCTCACCGCCGACTACCTCGACGACCTCGGTCGTGACGAGTGGTTCGAGATCCGCCTCGACGACGAGGACGCCAACGCCCAGCTCGAGGCGGCCGCGGAACGCGTGCGCTCGCAGCGCAAGCTGTTCGAGGCCAAGCTCGAGAACAAGCGCGCCAAGATCGTCCAGGGCGACGACCTCTCGCCGGGCGTCCTCAAGATGGTGAAGGTCTACCTCGCGGTGAAGCGCCGCGTGCAGCCGGGCGACAAGATGGCCGGCCGTCACGGCAACAAGGGCGTCATCTCCACGATCGTCCCGGTCGAGGACATGCCCTACCTCGAGGACGGCACGCCCGTCGACGTGGTCCTGAACCCGCTCGGCGTGCCTTCGCGCATGAACGTCGGCCAGGTGCTCGAGACGCACCTCGGTTGGGCGGCCAAGGGGCTCGGCCTCAAGATCGGGCGCATGCTCGAGTCGCAGCAGGCGGTCGCCGACCTGCGCGGCTTCGTCAAGCGCATCTACAACGAGACCGGCGGCCAGCACGAGGACATCGACAGCCTGGGCGACGCCGACCTCGTCGCGCTCGCCAAGAACCTGTCGCGCGGCGTGCCGATCGCGACGCCGGTGTTCGACGGCGCCGCCGAGGCCGAGATCAAGCGCCTGCTCGGGCTCGCGGACCTGCCGCTGTCCGGCCAGACGCAGCTCACCGACGGCCGCACCGGCGAGCGCTTCGAGCGTCCGGTCACCGTCGGCTACATGTACATGCTGAAGCTCAACCACCTGGTCGACGACAAGATGCACGCGCGTTCGACCGGGCCGTACTCGCTCGTCACCCAGCAGCCGCTGGGAGGCAAGGCGCAGTTCGGCGGCCAGCGCTTCGGCGAGATGGAAGTCTGGGCGTTGGAGGCGTACGGCGCCGCCTACACCCTCCAAGAGATGCTCACGGTCAAATCCGACGACGTGAACGGCCGCACGAAGATGTACAAGAACATCGTCGACGGCAATCACCAGATGGATGCCGGCATGCCCGAATCGTTCAACGTGCTCGTGAAGGAGATCCGCTCCCTCGCGATCAACGTCGACCTGGAACAGGATTGAGGTGCAGCCATGAAGGATATCCTTAACGTCTTCAAGCACAACGCTCCGGTCGAGCACTTCGACTCGATCAAGATCGGGCTTGCCTCTCCGGAGATGATCCGCTCCTGGTCGTTCGGCGAGGTCAAGAAGCCGGAGACCATCAACTACCGCACCTTCAAGCCCGAGCGGGACGGCCTGTTCTGCGCCAAGATCTTCGGGCCCGTGAAGGACTTCGAGTGCCTGTGCGGCAAGTACAAGCGCCTGAAGCACCGCGGCGTGGTCTGCGAGAAGTGCGGCGTCGAGGTGACGCAGTCCAAGGTGCGCCGCGAGCGCATGGGCCACATCGACCTCGCCTCGCCGGTGGCGCACATCTGGTTCCTCAAGTCGCTGCCGTCGCGCATCGGCCTGATGCTCGACATGACGCTGCGCGAGATCGAGCGCGTGCTCTACTTCGAGGCCTTCGTGGTCATCGATCCCGAGCAGACCGAGATGAAGCGCGGCCAGCTGCTCACCGACGAGATGTACCTCGAGGCCATCGAGGCGCACGGCGACGGCTTCCACGCGCTGATGGGCGCCGAGGCCATCCACGAGATGCTCTCCTCGCTCGACCTGCAGGAAGAGCTGGTCAGGGCCCGTGAGGAGATGGCGAACACCGCCTCCGAGACCAAGCTCAAGCGCCTCTCCAAGCGCCTCAAGCTCATCGAGTCGTTCATCGAGTCCGGCAACAAGCCCGAGTGGATGGTCATGACCATCCTGCCGGTGCTGCCGCCCGACCTGCGTCCGCTCGTGCCGCTCGACGGCGGCCGCTTCGCGACGTCGGACCTCAACGACCTCTATCGTCGCGTCATCAACCGCAACAACCGCCTGCGCCGCCTGCTCGAGCTGAGCGCGCCGGACATCATCGTGCGCAACGAGAAGCGCATGCTGCAGGAGGCCGTCGACGCGCTGCTCGACAACGGCCGCCGCGGCCGCGCCATCACCGGCACCAACAAGCGCCCGCTCAAGTCGCTCGCCGACATGATCAAGGGCAAGCAGGGCCGGTTCCGCCAGAACCTGCTCGGCAAGCGCGTCGACTACTCCGGCCGTTCGGTCATCGTGGTCGGCCCGACGCTGCGCCTGCACCAGTGCGGCCTGCCCAAGAAGATGGCGCTCGAGCTCTTCAAGCCGTTCATCTTCCACAAGCTGCAGCTGCGCGGCGACGCCTCGACCATCAAGGCCGCCAAGCGCCTGGTCGAGCGCGAGGGCCCGGAGGTCTGGGACATCCTCTCCGAGGTGATCCGCGAACATCCGGTGCTGCTCAACCGCGCCCCGACCCTGCACCGCCTCGGCATCCAGGCCTTCGAGCCGGTGCTGATCGAGGGCAAGGCGATCCAGCTGCACCCGCTCGTCTGCACCGCGTTCAACGCGGACTTCGACGGTGACCAGATGGCGGTGCACGTGCCGCTGTCGCTCGAGGCGCAGCTCGAGGCGCGCGCCTTGATGATGTCCTCGAACAACATCCTCTCGCCCGCCAACGGCGACCCGATCATCGTCCCCTCGCAGGACGTGGTGCTCGGCCTCTACTTCATGACCCGCGAGCGCGTCGGCGCCGACGGCGAAGGCATGTCCTTCTCCGACATCGGCGAGGTGCACCGCGCCTACGAGACCCGGCAGGTCCACCTGCAGGCGCGCATCAAGGTGCGCATCAACGAGTCCGTGCTGGTCGAGGGCCAGAAGGTCCCGCGCCGTCGCTTGGTCGAGACGACCGTCGGCCGCGCGCTGCTGTCGGAGGTCCTGCCCGAGGGCCTGTCCTTCGACATCGTCAACCAGGACATGACCAAGAAGGCGATCTCGGCGACCATCAACGCCTGCTACCGCCAGCTCGGCCTCAAGGACACGGTGATCTTCGCCGACCGCCTGATGTACACGGGCTTCGCCTACGCGACCCGCGCGTCGGTGTCGTTCGGCATCGACGACATCGTCATCCCCGAGCAGAAGGTCAAGATCGTCGCCGCCGCCGACCGCGAAGTGAAGGAGATCCAGGACCAGTACGCCTCGGGTCTCGTCACCAACGGCGAGCGCTACAACAAGGTCGTCGACATCTGGTCGCGCGCCAACGACCAGGTCGCCAAGGCGATGATGGAGAAGCTGGGCAGCGAGGAGGCCACGGACTCCCGCGGCAAGAAGCAGCGCCAGAAGTCCTTCAACTCGATCTTCATGATGGCCGACTCCGGCGCGCGCGGCAGCGCGGCGCAGATCCGCCAGCTCGCCGGCATGCGCGGCCTGATGGCCAAGCCTGACGGCTCGATCATCGAGACGCCGATCACCGCGAACTTCCGCGAAGGCCTGAACGTCCTCCAGTACTTCATCTCCACCCACGGCGCCCGCAAGGGTCTCGCGGACACGGCGCTGAAGACCGCGAACTCGGGCTACCTGACCCGTCGCCTCGTCGACGTGGCGCAGGACCTCGTCGTCACCGAGGTCGATTGCGGCACCACCAACGGCCTCACGGTCACCCCGCTGGTCGAAGGCGGCGACGTGGTCGAGGGCCTCGGCGAGCGCGTGCTCGGTCGCGTGGTCGTCGAGGACGTCCTCAAGCCGGGCGGCAAGGGCACGGTGCTGCTCCCCGCCGGCACGCTGATCGACGAGGCGCTGGTGCGCCTGCTCGAGCAGCAGGGCGTCGACCAGGTGAAGGTGCGTTCGCCCATCACCTGCGACACCCGCTACGGCGTGTGCTCCATGTGCTACGGGCGCGACCTCGCGCGCGGCCGCATCATCAACATCGGCGAGGCGGTCGGCGTCATGGCCGCACAGTCGATCGGCGAGCCGGGCACGCAGCTCACGATGCGCACCTTCCACATCGGTGGTGCGGCGTCGCGAGCGGCAGCCGCCTCGAGCGTCGAGGTCCGCAACAAGGGCACGCTGCGCTTCCACAACGTCAAGACCGTCTCCCACGAGAAGGGCTACCTGGTCGCGGTGTCGCGTTCGGGTGAGATCGGCGTGGTCGACGAGTTCGGCCGCGAGCGCGAGCGCTACAAGATCCCGTTCGGCGCGCAGATCGGCATCGTCGAGGGCACGCATGTGCCCGCCGGCCAGGTGGTCGCCACCTGGGATCCGCACACCCACCCGGTCGTCACCGAAGTGGCGGGTTTCCTGCGGTTCCAGGACTTCGTCGACGGCCTCACCGTCACGCGCCAGGTCGATGAGGTCACCGGCCTCTCGTCCGTGGTGGTCATGGACGGCACGAAGCAGCGCGGCGGCAAGGAACTGCGCCCGACCATCAAGCTCGTGAACGCGAAGGGCAAGGAAGTGCCGTTCGCGAACACCGAGATCCCGGCGGTCTACACGCTGCCGGCAGGCGCGCTCATCAGCCTCGAGGACGGCGCGAAGGTGTCGGTCGGCGACGTCATCGCCCGCATCCCGCAGGAGTCCTCGAAGACCCGCGACATCACCGGCGGTCTGCCGCGCGTCGCGGACCTGTTCGAGGCCCGCAAGCCGAAGGACCAGGCCATCCTCGCCGAGAAGAGCGGCACGGTCAGCTTCGGCAAGGAGACCAAGGGCAAGCGTCGTCTCGTCATCACCGAAGAGAAGGGCGAGAAGTACGAGGAGCTGATCCCGAAGTGGCGCCAGCTCAACGTCTTCGAGGGCGAACAGGTCACGCGCGGCGAAGTCATCGCCGACGGCGAGCCGAACCCGCACGACATCCTGCGCCTGCAGGGCGTCGAGTCGCTCGCCAACTTCCTCGTGCGCGAGATCCAGGACGTCTACCGCCTGCAGGGCGTGAAGATCAACGACAAGCACATCGAGGTGATCATCCGCCAGATGCTGCGCAAGACCGAGGTCACGGGCACCGGCGAGACGCCGCTGCTCAAGGGCGAACAGCTCGACCGTTCGCGTGCGCTCGACATCAACGACCGCATCAGCGGCGAAGGCAAGCAGATGGCGTCGCTGGCGCCGGTGCTGCTCGGCATCACCAAGGCCTCGCTCGCCACCGAGTCGTTCATCTCGGCGGCGTCGTTCCAGGAGACCACGCGCGTCCTCACCGAGGCTGCGGTCCGCGGCCTCAAGGACGACCTGCGCGGCCTCAAGGAGAACGTCATCGTCGGACGCCTGATCCCGGCGGGAACGGGCTTCGCGGCCCATGCGCACCGCCGTCGCAAGCTCGAGAACGCAGGTTCCTCGGGCTTCATGGACGAGGGCGTGACGGTCGGCGCGGACAGCGACGATGCCTCGCCGCCGAGCGGCGAGGACGAGGGCGCGGCTCGCTGACAGCCGGAGCGGGATGATGGGGGACGAACCGGGGAGCCGGCGGACCGGCGATCGGGAGGGCTCGGCTGAGACCGCCGAGGGCAGCCCGCATCGCATGCCGCCGGGTCATCCGGCGCCCGTGCGGGTGTTGGTGCGCGGCCTCGAGGTCGTGGCGCTGCTCAATCGTCACGGGCCGCTCACCACGGCCGCCATCAGCCAAAAGCTGCGGCTCGCGCGCACCACGGTCAACCGCTGCCTCGCCACGCTCGAGGCCACCGGCTTCGTGGAGCGCCTCAAGACCCGTCGTTACGCGCTGACGCTCAAGGCCAAGGTCTTGAGCCATGGTTTCGATGCCGCGGTGGAGCGGCTCGAGCCGGTGCGCGCGGCGATGCACGCCGCCGCCACGCGCATGCAGTGGCCGATGAGCCTCATGCAGCTGCGCTTCCCCGAGATGTTCGTCGAGGACTCGAGCGACCGCGAGAGCGGGTTCGCGGTGGAGTTCTTCGAGCGTGGCACCTTCCTGCCGGTGCTGACCACCGCCTCGGGCCGGGCGGTGCTCGCGTTCTCCTCGGCCCGCACCCGCGAGACGCTGATCGACCTGCTCTGGCCGGAGCGTGCGCCGGAGCTCCATGATCTTTGGCCCGACCGCGCGGCGCTCGAGCGGGAGCTCGAGATGATCCGCGAGCGCGGCTTCGCGCGCGCCATCCGTCCGCTGCGCCTCACCGAGCAGGGCAGCCTCGCGGTCCCGGTGATGCTCGACGGCGAGCCCATCGGCGCGGTCGCGGTGCGCTTCGCGCTGTCGGCGGTGTCGTTCGATGAGGCCCGCAAGCGCCTGCTGCCGATCCTGCTCGACATCGCCGTCGGTCGCCGCGCCTGAGCGCGCGCTCAGGGCTTCGGGAACACCACGCTCACGCCGCGACCGCGGACATCCGAGGCGGCCTCGACCCGGCCCTCTGCATCGACCGTCACCACCTGCATGTCGCCGAACTCCCAACTGCTCTGCTCGACGGTGTAGCCGAGCGCGCGCAGCTCCTGCACGGTCTGCGTCTCGAGCGCGCAGCAGCGGCTGTAGATGATGCGGTCGGGCGGCAGCAGCTGGTGGTGGAAGCGCGCGGCGGAGATCGCGGCGAGCGGGGTCAGGCCGAAGTCGCGCAGGTTCACGAGCGTCTGGAACACGGCGGTGATGATGGTCGAACCGCCGGGCGTGCCGACGATCGCCCGCACCCGACCGTCTTCCAGCAAGAGCGTCGGTGTCATCGATGAGAGCATGCGCTTGCCCGGCGCGATCTCGTTGGCGCGTCCGCCCACCACGCCGTACAGGTTCGGCTGGCCGGGACGGATGCTGAAATCGTCCATCTCGTTGTTGAGCAGGAAACCTGCGCCGGTGACGACCACGCCGTTGCCGAAGCCGCCGTTCAAGGTATAGGTGAGCGCGACGGCGTTGCCCCGGTCATCGAGGATCGAGAAATGCGTCGTCTGCGGGCGCTCGGCGAGACCGGGGCGCACCGACGGCGTCGACGAGGGACGCTCGAGGGAGACCTCGGCGGTGCGCCGGTCGAGATAGGCGGGGTCCATGAGCCGCGCGACCGGCACGTCCACGAAACCCGGATCGCCGAGATATTCGGCGCGGTCCGCGAACACCCGCTTGGAGATCTCGGCGACGAGGTGCACGTAGCGCGTGCTGTTGAGCGGCTGTCCGGCGAAGGCGGGCGCGAGGCGCTCCTTCATGCCGAGGAGCTGCGCGAGCGCGACGCCCCCCGAGCTCGGCGGCGGCGCCGTGATGACCTGCTGGCCGCGCCAATCGAAGCGCAGCGGCTCGCGCCACACCGGCGCGTAGGCGGCGAGGTCCGCCGCGGTGATGAGACCGCCGCCGCGGCGCATCTCCTCGACGATCAGGCGGGCGGTGCGGCCGCGATAAAAGCCCTTCGGGCCCTCGCGGGCGATGCGCTCGAGCGTGGCCGCGAGCTCCGGCTGGCGCAGCGTGGTGCCGGCGGGCAGGCCGCCGAAATAGCGGTCGAAGTTGGTGCGCCCGGCGAGATCGGCCTGTTGTTCGGCGAGCAGCCCCGCGAGCTGCGGGTCGATGACGAACCCCTGCCGCGCCAGGCGGATCGCCGGCGCGAGCAGCCGCTTCCAGGGCAGGGTGCCGTAACGCTGGTGCGCCGCCCAAAGGCCTGCGACCGTACCTGGCACGCCCGCAGCGCGCGCGCCGACGAGGCTGCCGTCGGGGATCACCGCACCCGTCGCGTCGAGGTACATGTCGCGTGTGGCCGCGGCGGGCGCGGTCTCGCGGAAATCCAGGAAATCCTGGCGACCGTCGAGGTGCAGGGTCATGAAGCCGCCGCCGCCGAGGTTGCCGGCCTCGGGGAAGGTCACGGCGAGCACGAACGCGGTGGCGATGGCGGCATCGACGGCGTTGCCGCCGTCCTCGATCACCTGCCGCGCCGCTTCGGCGCCGTGACGGTCGGGTGCCGCGACCGCCGCGACGCCCGCGATCGCGCCGCTCGGCGCGAGCAGGAGCAGCAGCGCGACGACGAGGGTGCGCATCCCGTACAGGGCGCGTGGCGTGTTTATGGGGCGTGTCCGGATGGCGGACTGCGCAGGTCCTCCATGCTCGCGGCGCGGGAGGCGAGGTCCTCTTCGTGGGCGCGTTCGCGCCAGGGTTCGGCGAGCGCCGCCGCCTGCCACTCACGCATCTCCGGCAGCGCCAGCAGGCGCGCCGCATAGGCGTCCGCCACGGGGTCGAGCGCGATGCCGTAGGTCTGCAGCCGGAAGGCGACCGGCGCAAAGAACGCGTCGACGGCCGTGAACGATGCGCCGGCGAGGAACTCGCCCCCGAAGCGGCGCAGGCCCTGATGCCAGAGTTCGCGCAGGCGCACGAAGTCCGCCTCGAGCGCAGCCGGGCGTTCACGTAGCACGATGCGCTGGCCGACGCTCATGCTGCAGTGTTCGCGCAGGGCGCCGAACCCGGAATGCATCTCCGCCGTCGCGCTGCGCGCCCAGGCGCGCGCCACGGGATCGCCCGGCCAGACCCCGGGATGGCGCTCGGCGAGGTACTCGACGATGGCGAGCGAGTCCCACACCTGCAGTGCGCCATCGTGCAGGCAGGGCACTTTGCCGGTGGGCGAGAAGCGGCGGAAGTTCGCGGCGTTGTCGTGGTCGGCGAAGGGTTCCATGCGCTCCTCGAAGGCGATGCCGAGGCTGCGCATCAGCACCCAAGGCCGCAGCGACCAGGAGGAGTAGTTCTTGTTGGCGATGAAGAGCTGGTACATGCGCCGATTGTGCCCGGTCTGGCGGGGCGGCGGCTACCATCCCGTGCCCTGCATGGTAGATTCCCCCGATGATGCTCCCCGTCCCCGACCGACCTCCGCACCCCGCGCGCCGCCGGCTGCTCGGCTCGCTGGCGGCGCTCGGGGCTTGGTGCCTCGCCGCCGGTCGCCCGGTGGCCGGATGGGCGCTCGAACGCCTGCCAGGCAAGTGGCCGCTGCGCCGTCTCACCCACCGCCCACCCAACTACGAGACGCCCCTCGAGCACCTGCGCACCGCGATCACGCCGAACGAGGCGTTCTTCGTGCGCTACCACCACGCCGTGATCCCGCAGATCGACCCGGCGGAATTCCGGCTCGAGCTCGCCGGCGAGGGCCTCGAGCGGCCGCGCGTGCTGACCCTCGCGCAGCTGCGCTCGGAGTTCACTCCGGTGACCGTCACGGCGGTCTGCCAATGCTCGGGCAACCGTCGTGGTCTCTTCGATCCGCCGGTGCCGGGCCTGCAGTGGGAGCATGGCGCGATGGGCTGCGCCGAATGGCGCGGCGTGCGCCTCGCCGAGGTGTTGGCGAGCGCCGGGCTCAAGGACGCCGTCCCGGAGATCGCGTTCGATGCCGCCGATGCGCCGCCGCTCGAGGGGACGCCCGACTACATCAAGTCGCTGCCGCGCGCCAAGGCGCTGCATCCGGACACGCTGCTCGCCTGGGAGATGAACGGGTCGCCGCTGCCGCAGCTCAACGGCGCGCCGCTGCGGCTCGTCGTGCCGGGTTGGACCGCGACGTACTGGATCAAGCACCTCACCCGCATCGAAGCGCTCACCGCGCCGGCGCGGGGGTTCTGGATGGCCAACGCCTACCGCATGCCGCGCGCGGCGTTCCCGTTGGTGGAGCGCTTCCCGTCCCAAGAGGCCGGTGAGCGCACGCCGGTCACCGAGATCGCCGTCAATTCCTTGATCACGGAGGTCGCGGCGCGCGACGATGGTCGGGTCGTCGTTCGCGGCATCACCTGGGATGCCGGTCACGGCGTCGATCGCGTGGATGTATCGTTCGATGGCGGCCAGCGTTGGGATGCGGCGCAGCTCGGCCCGGACCTCGGGCGCTATGCGTTCCGCACTTGGGTGTTCGAGGCGCCGCGCGTCGCCGTCCAGGGCGCCGAGGCTTGGGCACGCGCGTCGAACCGCGCGGGACAGACCCAGGTGGCGCAGCCGATCCCGAACCCGTCTGGGTACCAACACAACGCTTTCCACCGCGTAGCGCTGGCGGGGACGCCTGCGGGCACTGGCGGTCGGGATCACGGGGCGGCACGATGAGCGCTCCCCGTATCACTGCGTTGCTGGGTGTCGCCCTGCTCATTGGTGCCGGCATGTCGGCCTTGGCCGATCCCGTCGCAGAGCCCGTCGCCGAGCCCGGTGCGGTCGCCGAGGACGAGGCCCGGGCGGGCGAGGGGCGCGAGATCTTCATCGCCCGTTGCACGTCGTGCCACAGCGTCGACTATGTGGCGATGCATGCGCGCTTCGGCACCCGGGCGCTGTGGGAGATGGAGGTCGCGAAGATGCGCAACGCCTTCAAGGCGCCGCTCTCGGACGACGAGGCGCGCCAGATCGTCGACTACCTGGCGCGGGCCTACGGCCCGGCCGCTGCCCGTTCAGCGAACGATCGCCAGTAGCTCGATCTCGAACACCAAGGTCGCATTCGGCTGGATGACCGGCGGTGCGCCGCGCTCGCCGTAGGCGAGCTCCGGCGGGCAGATCACCCGGCTGCGCCCGCCGACCTGCATCGCTTGCAGCGCCTCGGTCCAGCAGGCGATGACGCCGCGCACCGGGAAGGTCGCAGGTTCGCCGCGGCGATGCGAACTGTCGAACACCGTGCCGTCGGTCAATTTGCCTTCGTAGTGCACGCGCACATGGTCGGTGGCCGTGGGCGTCGGGCCGTCGCCCGGCCGCAGCGCCTGCATCAGGGACCCCGCGGGCAAGCGGACCGTGCCCTCGCCGGTCATCGCCTCGACCGCGCGGGCGCGCGCTTCGCGGTCGCGCTCGGCCAGGGCCGCGCGCCGCTCGGCCTGCACGGCGTGCAGCCGCGGCGCCTGTGCGGCCAGATCCACCTTGGACGGATGGCCCATCACGCCGTCTTCGAGGCCGAGCTGCACGACGGCGAGCTCTTCTGGGGAGAGCCCCCAGCCGTCGAGCGTACGTGCGATGAGTTGGCCGAGCGTGTAGAGCACCGGTTCGTCGCCGTCCTGCGCGTCGGCCGCGGGCGGTTGCCCGGTCGGTGCCGTACTGGTCGGTGGTGTGCTGGTCGGTGGTGTGCCGTTCGGCGCGGCGCCGGCCGCTGCGGCGGCGGCCAGCCACGCGCAGGCCGCCAGACAGGTGATGCCCCGCACCCGTATCGTTGTCCTTGTCATTAGTCTTGCCCCAGCGACCGGCAGGCCACCCCCGAGGCCGTTGCCGATGCGCTTTTGGTATCTTGCGCCTCGGGACTCCCCTGTCAACCTGGAACCACCATGCCCACGACCGCCTCGACCCCCACCGTCCTCATCACCGGCGCCTCGTCGGGCATCGGCGCGTCGTTGGCGCGGGCGTACGCCCGCGAGGGGGCGCGGCTGGTGCTGCTGGCGCGGCGGCGCGCGCTGCTCGAGCAGTTGGCCGAGGAACTGCGGGGCCTCGGCGCCGCGGAGGTCGAGGTCCACGAGGGCGATGTCACGCGCGAGGGCGATGTCGCGAAGCCGGTGCAGGCGCTGCTCGCGCGCGGTATCGGGCTCGACATCGTCTATGCCAATGCGGGCTTCGGCGTGGCCGGGGTGCTGCAGCGCTTGACGCTCGCCGATTATCAGCGTCAGCTCGACACCAATGTCGTCGGGCTGCTGCGCACCATCTACGAGACCCTGCCCGGCCTGCGCCAGGCGCGCGGCCGGCTGGTGCTGATCGGCAGCGTCGCGGGCCATGTGGCGGCGCCCGGCGCCTCGGCCTATTCGATGAGCAAGTTCGCAGTCCGCGGCATCGCCGAGTCTCTGCGCGGCGACCTGCGCGACGACGGCATCGGCGTGACGCTGGTCTCGCCCGGGTTCGTGGATTCGGACATCCGCCGCACCGATAACCGGGGCGTGCTGCAGGCCGGCGCACCGGATCCGGTGCCTGCGTGGCTGCGCGTGCCGACCGACAAGGCGGTGCGCGCGATCGTGCGCGGCGTGCGCCGCGGTCGCCCCGAGATCGTGGTCACCGGCCACGGCAAGGTGCTGGTGTTCCTGTCGCGGCATTTCCACGGGCTCCTGCGTGCCGTGCTGATGCGGACCTATCGCGGCCGTCCCGAACCGAAGTCGCGCGCATGAGCGCGACGCGGCGCCTGTTCCCGACGCTGATCCACGTCGCGCCGCTGCAGCGCAGCGGCGTGGCCGCGTTCAACAAGCGCTTGCTCGCCGAGTGCCGGCAGTTGAGCGTCGACGACGAGGCCGGCCGCCGTTGGTCGGCCCGCAATTACCCGGGCGGCTACACCTCGTACGGTTCGCAGAGCCGCATGCACCGGCTGTCGCCGACCTTCGCCCTGCTGGAGCGTCGGCTGCAGCGGCATGTCCGGGCCTACGCGGCCGAGCTCGGGCTCGACCTCGAGGGCCGCGAGCTCGCGATGACCGACTGCTGGGTGAACCTGATGCCGACCGGGGTCGCGCACGGCCTGCACCTGCACCCGGTGTCGACGATCAGCGGCACGTACTACGTCCGCGTGCCGCCGCGCTCGCCGGGCCTGAAATTCGAGGATCCGCGGCTCGAGCGCTACATGGCGGCACCGCCGCGACGGCCCGGTGCGGCCGCCGAGCTGCAGCCTTGGCAGACGGTGCCCGCGCGCGCGGGGCAGGTGGTACTGTTCGAGAGCTGGCTGCGCCACGAGGTCCCCGCCAGCCGCGCCGCGACCGAGCGGGTGAGCATCTCGTTCAACTTCAACTGGTTCTGACCCGGAGGCGTCCTTGTTCGGCATCACGCCCTCAGCCCGGCTGCGGCCGTCGCCGTTCTTCGAAGCCACGCTCGCCGAGGGCGTGACCGCCTTCACCACCTACAACCACATGCTGATGCCCACGGCCTTCGGCGACCCCGAGGCCGAGTACTGGCGCCTCATCAACGGCGTCAGCCAATGGGACGTCGCGGTCGAGCGGCAGGTGCAGCTCAAAGGTCCGGACGCCGGACGCCTTGCGCAGATCCTCGCGCCGCGCGATCTCTCCACGCAGCAGGTGGGGCAGGGCAAGTACGTCCCGCTCTGCGACCACCAGGGCGTGCTCATCAACGACCCGATCTGCCTCAAGCTCGCCGACGACCTCTATTGGCTGTCCATCGCCGACTCCAACATCTGGTTCTGGGCCGGCTCCATCGCCGCCGAGCGCGGATTGCGGGTCGAGGTCAGCGAGCCTGATGTTTCACCGATGGCGATCCAGGGGCCGAAGGCCGAGGACGTGGTGGCCCACGTCTGCGGCGATTGGGTACGCGCCATCAAATATTTCTGGTTCCGCGAGACCGACATCGACGGCATCCCGGTCGTGGTGCAGCGCTCGGGCTGGTCCAAGCAGGGCGGCTTCGAGATCTACCTGCGCGACGGCACGCAGGGCACGCGCCTGTGGGACATCTTCAAGGAAGCGGGCCGGCCCTACGGCATCGGGCCCGGCGGCCCGAACTGGTGCGAACGCGTGGAGTCGGGCCTGGTCTCCTATGGCGGTGACACTGATCGTACGACCAACCCCTTCGAGGTGCGCATGGGCAAGTACGTCGATCTCGGCGTGCCCGACGACACCCTCGGCATCGCGGCGTTGCGGCGTATCGCGGCAGCAGGGCCGCGGCGGCACACGCTCGGCATCGTCCTCGACGCGGGCGACCCGGTGAAGCCGGGGTTCCTGTGGAACCCGATCTACCAGGACGGCCGCAAGGTCGGCGACCTCACCAACTGCATCTTCTCCTACCGCCTTAGGAAAAACATCGGCTTCGCGCTGATCGACCGCACATGCGCGGCGGGCGCGCGGGTCGAGGCGCGGGTCGGTGGCCTGATGCAGCCCGGCACGCTCACCGAGCTGCCGTTCATCTGACGACGCGATCGATACCGGGGAGCGATGACGATGACCGATGCCTATGAGAACCTGCGAGTGGAACGCCAGCCTGACGGGGTCTGGATCGTCACCCTCGACCGTCCGGCCAAGCGCAACGCGCTCGATGCCGCCACCATCGAGGAGCTGGTGCGGCTCTTCTCGGGGGCGCAGGCCGCGGGCGCGCGCGCCATCGTGCTCGCCGCTGCGGGGGACCATTTCTGCGCCGGTCTCGATCTCATCGAGCACCATCGCGCCGACCGTACGCCTGCCGAGTTCTGGCAGCTCTGTCTTCGCTGGCACGAGGCCTTCAACAAGATGGAGTACGGCGGCGTGCCCGTCATCGCCGCGCTCAAGGGCGCCGTCGTGGGCGGTGGCCTCGAAATCGCGAGCGCCGCGCACATCCGCGTCGCCGACGCCACGACCTACTTCGCGCTGCCCGAAGGTCAGCGCGGGCTCTTCACGGGTGGCGGCGCCACCATCCGCGTCGCCGACCTCATCGGCAAGTCGCGGCTGATCGACATGATGCTGACGGGCCGCGTCTACAAGGGGCAGGAGGCGATCGACCTGGGCCTCGCGCAGTACCTCACCGACGGCTCCAGCCTCGATCAGGCGCTCGCCATCGCCCGGCGCTGCGCGCAGAACCTGCCGCTCACGAACTTCGCCATCTGCTCGGGCATCAGCCACATCCAGAACATGTCGGCGCTGGATGCCGCCTACGCCGAGGCCTGCATCGCGGGCGTGGTGAACACGCAGGCCGCCGCGCGCGAGCGTCTCGCGGCCTTCGCCGACAAGAGCGGGCCGAGGATCCGGCCGGAATGAGCGCGGGATGAGCGAGACATCGATGATCGGTGCGCCCCGGGTGCTCGTGACGGCAGGCGGTTCCGGCATCGGCTTCGCCATCGCCTGCGCGTTCGCGGCGACCGGCGCGCGCGTGTGGGTGACGGACATCGATGACGCGGCGCTCGCGCAGTGTCCGACGGCATGGCGGCGTGACCGCGTGGATGTGGCCGACCCCGTCGCGATGCGCACGCTGTTCGGGCGCATCGAAGCCGAGTGGGGCGGTCTCGAGGTGCTCTGCGCGAATGCGGGGGTCTCGGGGCGCACCGCGCTGCTCGAGGACCAGGACTACGCCGCCTTCAAGGAATGCCTCGACGTGACCCTTGGCGGCGCCGTGCTCGCCGCGCAGGGCGCCCTGCCGATGATGAAGCGCGCCGGGCAGGGTTGCATCGTGTTCACCGGCTCGACCTCCGGGCAGTTCGGCACGCCGCTGCGCGCGCCGTATGTCGCCGCCAAGTGGGCGGTGAACGGCCTCATGAAGACCGTGGCGATGGAGGCGGGGCCCTTCGGCATCCGCGCCAATGTCATCGCGCCCGGCTGTGTCGAGGGGCCGCGCATCGATCGCGTCATCGAGCGCGAAGCCGCGGCCAAGGGCACGACGCCCGCTGCCGTGCGCGCCGCCTATGAGGCGGGTACGTCGCTACGGACGTTCGTGACGGCGGGGGATGTCGCGGCGATGGCCGTATTCCTCGCCTCGCCTGCGGGGGCGCGCATCTCGGGCCAGGTGCTGACCCTCGATGGGCACACCGAAAACCCGGACCCCAAGGTCTGACGCTGCGATGGACCCGGAGCGCGCCCCGTGAAAACGCTGCGCATCCGTTGGTGGATCTATGCCTGCATGTTCGGCTTTGCGGCCTTGGCCTATGTGCAGCGCACCACCATCTCGGTGGCGGCACCGGAGCTGACCACAGCGCTGCAGCTCTCCAAGCAGCAGATCGGCTGGCTGTTCCTCGCGTTCACGGCGGCCTATGCCGCTGCGCAATTGCCCGGTGGCGCGATGGGGCAGCGCTTCGGACCGCGCGTGGTGTTCACGGTGGTGGGCCTGCTGGGTGTGGTCGCGACCCTCACCACGGCGCTCTCGCCCTACGTGGTCGGCGGCGCGGCGCTGCTCGGCGTGCTGATCGTCGCGCAAGCGCTGCTCGGGATCGGGCAGGGGCCGATCTTCCCGGTGTTCGCGACCGTGGTCGAGCGTTGGTTCCCGTCGCGCCAGTTCGCGCTCGCCAACGGGTTCATCTCCTCGGGGATGCTGCTCGGCGGCGCGCTGACGCCGCCGCTGCTGGTGGCGCTGATCGCCGCGCTCGGTTGGCAACAGGCGGTGCTCTGGACTGCGATGCCAGCGCTGCTGCTGACGCTCGTGTGGTGGCGTTTCGGGCGCGACCGGCCGCAGCAGCACCCGCGGGTCACGCCCGCCGAGCTCGCCGAGCTCGACGATGCGCCGCCTGCGCCACCGCTCACCTTCGGGCGCATGCTCGGGGTGCTGCGTGACCGGAACATCCTGTTGCTCGCCCTCTCGTACCTCTGCTTGAACGTCGTGTTCTACATGATCAGCTTCTGGTCGTTCATGTACCTCGTCGAGCAGCGTGGTCTCAAAGGCCTCGAGAGCGGCGTGATGGCGATGATCCCCTGGATCGGGGCCGCTGTCGGTGCGGCGCTGGGCGGCGTGCTCGCCGATCGGCTCGCCGCGCGCCATGGCGCCACGCGCGGCTATCGACTGCTGCCGCTCCTGAGCCTGCCGCTCGGCGCGGTGATGCTGGTCGCCATTCCGGCGGTGGGCAGCGTACTGCTCGCGGTCGCGGCCCTCACCCTCGCGTTCTTCGCCATCGAAGTGAACGAGGGGCCGTACTGGGCGGCCACCATGCGCGTCGCGCGTGCCGATACCGGCGCCGCCACCGGCGTGCTCAACACCGGCGGCAATATCGGCGGCATCGTCTGCCAACCCATGGTCGCCGCGCTGGTCGCGGGCGGCGACTGGACGAGCGCCTGGCTGATCGGCGCCGCGTTCGCGGCCCTCGCCGCGGTGCTATGGCTCTTCGTGCGCTGCGGGGATGCAGAGCAGTTCGGCAGGTCGGGGAGTCGGAGGACGCGGAAGACCGCGCAGGTCGGGCTCGGCCCCGGCAGCGAAGTCGAGTTCGCCGTGGCCGGCGATGCCCTCCGCATGGCGCCCGTCGGCAAGGGGGCGGGCGCCCTGCTCAGCACGGCCGAGCGGCTGCGCCTCTTCCGCGAGGCGTCCGCGCGGCAGGCCGAGCGCGATGCCGCCTTCGCCGCGAGCGGGTTGGGGGTGGCCGGGTCGCCTGCCGACCGCGGCTGGACCCGCGACGACCTCTACACCCGAGGTTGACCCCGTGACCGTGGTCCGCCTCGTCGACACCAATATATTGGTCTACCGCGTCGACCCGCGCGACCGCAACAAACAACGACGCGCCGCCGAGGTCATCGAGCGCGGCATCGCCGCAGAGTCCCTCTGCGTCTCCTATCAATCCATCGTCGAGTTCGTGGCCGCCACCACCCGTCCCATGAACAGCCTCGGAGGCCGGGCGCTCCTGCCGCGGCAAGACGCCTTGCTCGAGGCCGAAAGCCTCATGCGGCAGCTCGCCGTGCTGTACCCGACGCCGGAGGTCCTGACCACGGGCATGCGCGGGATGACGATGTACGGGATTTCCTGGTTCGATGCGCTCATCTGGGCGGCCGCTGAAGTGCACGGCGTGGACGAACTGCTCTCCGAGGACTTCCAGCACGGCCGGCATTACGGCCGGATCCGCGTGGTCGATCCTTTTCTCGACGCGGAGGGCGTGCATGAACTGCCGGCCTTGTACGCGGCGGGCCGCAACTCAGGGTCAGGTCGGTGATCCTCGCCATGTCATTCAGCCGCCTGATGGTCAGCCGAAAATTTTTTGAACTCCGTCTTGCGCAAGCGGCGCGTGGTCGCTCGCTCAATGTATTGTTTTCTTCGATGTTCAGGTTTTTGCAAGTGCCAAAAGTCAGGTTGCCTGACGATGTCCGGTCCTTTGGGTGATGTCCGTATCCGTCTTTGACTGCCAATCAATTTGGCGTGTGGAGACGGTGATTTGCGCGACGGAGACATCGCCGCAGACAAGGTGACCGGGGGCCTCGCCCCGGGCGGAGCGTTCCCGCCGCCCCCGCCGCGTGATTTTGGCCGGGGGGGGGGTGACTCCTCGCCCGACTCTCCGCTCTTCCGCCCTGAAGCAGTCGCCGCGCACACCGAGCTTCGCTGGGGTCGCCCGATCGGGCTGATCCCGCTCTCTTGGAAGATCATCAGCGTATTCCTCGCGGTGCTGGTCGCCGCGGTCGTGATGTTCCTCACCACTGCGACCTATTCCCGCAAGGAGACCGTGCGGGGCATCCTCAAGCCCGTCGGCGGCGAGACGCGGGTGATGGCCCCGCAGGGCGGGGTGCTGCGGGCGCTGTATGTGGCGGAAGGCGCGCTCGTCGAGCGCGGCACGCCGCTCGCCAAGGTCTCGCGCGAGACCTTGCTCAGCGACGGCCTCATCGCCGACGAGCAAGTGATCGAGGGGCTACGCCAAGAGGAAGCCACCCTCCGGGATCGCCTCGCTGCACTCGCAGGCGCCGCCCCGCTCGATGCCGCCTCGATGGCCTCAAGCCTCGCCGCGCTCGAGTCCGACCGCGCGGCGGCGCTCGAGTCGGCTCGCCTAGGCGAGGCCCGCCTCGCTATCGCCACCCAACGCGTCACTAACGCTCGGCCGCTCGTCGGCTCGGGGCTCATCGCTGCCGAGGAACTGCGCCGACGCGAGGAGGCCGAGCTCGCCCTGCGCCAAGAGATCGCCGCTGCGCGCGGCCGCGCCCGCAGCCTCGAAGCCCAGATCCGTGAACTCGGCGCCCGCCGCTCGCGCCTCCCGTTCGACCAAGCCCAGCAGCGTTCGCAACTCGAGGCCGCGCTGGCTGCCCTGACCCAGCGCCGCGCCCAAGCCGAGGCCGCCCGCGGCTATGAACTGCGCGCGCAGGTCGCGGGTCGTGTGAGCGCCGTGCAGGTCGCCATCGGGCAAAACCTCGATCCCTACCGCCCCCTCATGACCGTGACCCCGGCAGGCGCCCGGCTTACGGCCGAGGTGTATGTCCCCTCGCGGGCGATCGGCTTCGTGAAGCCTGGGCAGAAGGTGCGGCTCCTGTACGACGCTTTCCCCTACCAACGCTTCGGGGCTGCCCAAGGCACCGTCGAGGCGGTCTCTGCCACGGTTCTCATGCCGCAAGAGGTCAACGCCGCGCTTCGGGCCGAAGAGGTCCGCGAGCCCGTCTACCGCGTCACCGTGAGCCTCGCCCGGCAGGAGATGGCGGCGTTCGGGCAGCTCTCGGCGCTCTCTGCAGGCATGGCGCTCACCGCCGACATCATCCTCGAGAAGCGCAGCTTCGCTGAGTGGCTGTTCGAGCCTGTGCTCGCCATGCGGGGGCGGCTGTGAGCCTGCGGCGCCACATGACCCGGGGTCACGGCTGATGCACCCCTTCCTGCGCTTCTCGGGCTTCCGGCCACTGCCGCTCGTGCGGCAGGCCGAAGGCGCGGAGTGCGGGCTGGCTTGCCTTGCGATGGTGGCGGGCTTCCACGGCTACGAGACGGACCTTGCCACGCTCCGCCGGCAGTTCGCGATCTCGCTCAAGGGCGCGACCCTCAAGAGTCTGATCGACACCGCAAGCCGCATGGGGATGGGCAGCCGCGCGCTGCGCTGCGAGCTCGAGGAACTGAAGGACCTGCGGGCGCCTGCGATCCTGCACTGGGGCATGGCGCACTTCGTGGTGCTCAAGCGCGTCGTCCGCGGCGGCATCGAGATCCACGACCCCGCGCTCGGCGCCCGCACGGTCAAGACCGAGGAGGTTTCGCGGCACTTCACGGGCGTCGCCCTCGAGGTATCCCCCTCGACCGGCTTCCAGAAGAAGCGCGAGAAGAACCTCCTCAAGCTCTCGACCCTCGCCAAGATCACTCCCGAGACCGCGCGCGGGCTCATCCAGGCGGTGGTGCTCGCGCTCGTCATCGAGCTCTGCGTGCTCGCGATGCCGTTCTACATGCAGTTCGTGATCGACGAGGCCATCCTCAAGGGCGACGCCGGGTTCCTCACCGCCATCGCCGCAGGGTTCGCGATGGTCACGCTCTTCAGCGTCGTGGCCTCGGCGCTGCGGGGGCTCACGCTGCAGTTCGTGTCCTCGGCGCTGTCGTTCGATATGGAAGCCAAGGTCTTCCATCACCTCTTGCGCCTGCCGCTCGACTGGTTCCACAAGCGGCAGGTCGGCGACATCCAAAGCCGCTTCCACTCCATCGAAGCCGTCAAGCAGTTCATCGCCAACGGCGCCGTCTCCGCGTTCATGGACGGCGTGCTCACGATCTTCATCGTGGCGCTGATGTTCTACTACTCGCAGACCTTGGGCTGGGTGGCGGTCACGGCCGTTGTCCTCTATGCCGGCATCCGCCTCGGCATGATCGAGCTCTCGCGTCGGGTGGCCGGCGACTTCATCGTGAATGAGGCGAAGGAGTCGACCCGGTTCCTGGAGTCGCTCCGCGCCATCCAGACCCTCAAGTCGGGCGGCGCCGAGGCCGCCCGCGAGGCTCTGCAGAGGAACGCCATCGCCGCGACCCTCAACTCCGGCATCCGCGCCGGCAACGTCAACATCGGCTTCGGCGCCCTGAACCAAGCGATCAACGGCCTGACCGATATCCTGATCGTCTACCTCGGGGCGAAGGCGGTCATGAGCGCCGACCTCACGGTCGGGATGCTCACCGCGTTCATGGCCTACCAGCGGCAGTTCACGGGCCGCTTCGCGAGCCTCGTCGAGAACTTCATCGCGTGGCGGCTGCTCGATGTGCATCTCGAGCGGCTTGCCGATATCGCGCTTTCGCCTAAAGACGAAGTCGCAATGGTCGGCGGCCACGAGGCCGAGGTGCAGGGCGAGATCATGCTGCATAACCTCACCTACCGCTACGCACCCTCCGAGCCCGAGGTGCTGCGCGGGGTCACCTTGCGGATCGCGCCGGGGGAGTTCGTGGCGATCTCCGGGCCCTCCGGCTGCGGCAAGTCCACGCTCATCAAGATCGTTGCCGGCCTCTACAAGCCCAGCTACGGCAATGTCTACATCGACGGCCAGCCGCTCTCCCGCTGGAACGCGCAGTCCTTGCGCAGCCAGATCGCCCTCGTCGCCCAGGACGACAGCCTCCTCCAAGGCACCATCGCCGAGAACATCTCGGGGTTCGATGAGCAGATCGACATGGGGCGGGTGCGCGAATGCGCCACCCTCGCGCAGATATCCACTGACATCGAACGCATGCCGATGGGCTACGAGAGCCTGGTCGGGGACATGGGTTCGACCTTGTCCGGGGGCCAGAAGCAGCGGGTGTTGATCGCCCGCGCGCTCTACCGCCGCCCCCGGATCCTGATCCTGGACGAGGGCACTTCGCACCTTGACCTGGAAAACGAGAGGGCGGTCAACGCCGCGCTCTCGCAGCTCGCCATTACGCGTCTCGTCGTCGCCCACCGCCCGGAGACCCTCCGGGCGGCGGGGAAGGTCATCACCCTCGAAGGCGGCGTGGCAAGGGAGCAGGTTCGCGTAGTTTCCGAGCGCGAGTCTCCCAATGACGAGCCCGAGGTTGCGCCCCATGCTTGAACCGCGCTGGTCCAAGCCTGCGCCGGGCGCGCTCGTACCCTGGCCGCTGCTGCCGGAGTACGGGGCGTCCTCTGCACTGCACGCCTGCGACATGGGAGGTCTCGAGCGTGCGCTGCGTGAACTCGACCGGGTCGCGCGAGCGCTCGATGCCGGCTCGGGTGGTCTCCCGCCGATCGAGCGCAACCTTGCCCGGTACCTGATCGTCCATCCGGCTGCGCGGGCGCAACTTGCGGCCGTCACAGCGTCGCCCTTGACCGCCTACATGCCCAAGGGGGAGCGGGGCCTCGAATACATGGCGGAGTGCTCCGCCTTCGATGATGCGGTGGCGTTGCTCCCGACGAGTCTGCTGCTGACACTCGATACGGACGGCCTGACCGGGCTTGCCCGACGGGTGAGCGGCAATCCGCACCTGGCTCTACGGACCGGAGAAGTGCGCACCGCCCGGGATGCCCGGGGCGTGGCGCTGATGTACCCGCCGGCCGGAGCCGCTGCCCGCCGCGCCGCATCGATCTGCGCGGCCTACACGGCCTGCCGCGGGCCAGACACGTTACCGATGGCCGTCTGGATGCTCGCGGCCCTGCTCAACGCGCATCCCTACCCGGACGCCAACGGGCGCCTCGCCCGGCTGCTCTTCGCCGGCGCGCTGACCCGGATGGGGGTAACCCACGCGCCGGTGTTCGCGCTCGGGCCGCTCATCCACGCGAGCGACGGCGCGTTCGAGATCGCCGTGAAGCGCATCACCGTGCAGGGGCGTTGGCAGCCCTTCGTAGACCTGCTTGCTGCGTATGCGGGATACCTCGCCGCGCACTTGCCACAGGTCGCCGCGACGAGCGGCGGCGGCCTGCGGACCTTCGAAAACAGCTCGATCAGTGGAAACCCAAGTCGATCAACGACAGGAGAGGCATCATGCGAAATCTGACGGCCGAAGAATGGATGATCGTGTCGGGCGGGCATCCGTCCGAGCAGCCTGGTGGTCTGCAGGAGGTCACGGTCGAAGGAAGGCGATATCGATTCAAGGATCCGCACTCCGGTTCGCCCTATTGGATGAACGCCTCTTACTGGGCAAGCCAGCCCTACGGCATGCGGCCGGCGGGATACCATGATGATCAGGGGGGTGGGGGAGAGGGTTCCGAGGATGAGGACACGCCGCCGGATACGGAAGAGCCGAAAAACCCGAAGTGTGTAGGTTCTCAACCCTCCGGCGTTATTTTGAGCGATATGCACAAGGCGGCAATCAATTTGAAAGCGGCGGAACTCGCAGCGGGCAATTCGTTTTACGAGAATGCTGCGCTACTCTATCGTATGCCAGGATCGTCAGAAATAAAGTTCACATATCCCATTCATACGGGAAGTGAAAGCGGTGTCGACAGTTTACGCGATGCGGTCAAGCAACTTCCGGACAAGGCGATCATCGTGGGAATCTACCACTCGCAGCCGCCTCGAGAGGGTGATGCCTCCAAGGTCATGAGTTCCGGTGACTGGGGGGCGTGGGGCTTCATCTTTAACTCGTCCGCGAACCCGATGTATCGGGACGGGAACGCAATCCTTCCCACGATGATGGGTCGGGGTATAACGGCCGATCCGAACGGACTCTCGTACATCTTCGATAAGTCCACAGGCAAAATCCATGTGTACGATCGTACCGACCAAGGATCCGACAAGCCGCAATGCGCTATCAACGGCACGGGTGGTTGAGGCGTCTCGATCCGGCAGGAAAAGGGAGAAATAAATGCGCGTACACAGTCTAATCATCGCCGGTGTTCTTACGCTGCAATCCCCCGACAGCGCCCTGGCAGGGCCGCTTGGTAGGTCGGGTTTAGGGGGTTATATCTATCCGGACAGGAGCATCGAGTCTCTCACGGCATCGTGCGATGGCCGGATTGTCGAGATGAAGCGCATCGAGGAAGCCTCGCAAGAGAAAGGTCTGTCGTGGCGGTTGTCGATCACGCAATCCGGGCAGGAAATGGAAGGCCCCGCCGTCCTTGAGCTGCGTAAGGATCTGGAGCGCGGACTGATGCGGTTCGTAGCGCGGATCAGCTGCAGGCAAGCCAAAGATGGTCGATACGACAGTGTTACCCTTCGTTCCAGTTACTCATGGAGCGCTTGCTGGAAGCCGAACGAGGCGGAGCCGTCGCCGGTGTCAGCGTGTCCGGATGCAACCAACCTTGTGACGATGTGCGGGGACACCCGCTTTGAGTTCGAGGGAGCCGATCCAGACCGTGCCCGGCATGCTCGTCACGAGTACAAGGCGCAAGTGGTCAAGGTCAATGGGGTCGACACTGAACGTTGTCTACTCTGAAGCGCCTGGACTTGCGGCAGGTCGTCCTGCGAGGGATGACCTGCCGCCCTTTTCGAGGTAAACCTGAAAGCGCGCAGCTACGCTCCCGTTGAGTGGGCGCGCCGGCTCGTTTCGCGAGCTTCGTCATCGACGGCCAGCCGCTCGGCCGCTGGAACGCGCAGTCCTTACGCAGCCAGATCGCCCTCGTCGCCCAGGACGACAGCCTCCTCCAAGGCACCATCGCCGAGAACATCTCGGGCTTCGATGAGCAGATCGACATGGCGCGGGTGCGCGAGTGCGCCGCCCTCGCGCAGATCTCCACCGACATCGAGCGCATGCCGATGGGCTACGAGAGCCTGGTCGGGGACATGGGTTCGACCTTGTCCGGGGGCCAGAAGCAGCGGGTGCTTATAGCCCGCGCGCTCTACCGCCGCCCCCGGATCCTCATCCTGGACGAGGGCACTTCGCACCTCGACCTGGAGAACGAGAGGGCGGTCAACGCCGCGCTCTCAGAGCTCGCCATCACGCGTCTCGTCGTCGCCCACCGCCCGGAGACCCTCCGGGCGGCGGGGAGGGTCATCACCCTTGAAGGCGGCGTGGCAAGGGAGGCGAGAGAGTATTCCAATCAACAACAGGAGATGATGTCATGAGAGCATTGACATGGGATGAGGTTGGCGTGGTCGCGGGCGGCATGGAGACGGTCACAGTCTCGGCGCCGAAGCCTGCACCGCCGTCGACTGGCGGGAACGCAACCCCGCTGATGCACAATCCGCAAAACTTGCCTGAGGTGATCCAAGCCCTTTCGGACGAACAGGTGCGAGACCTTTGTATGTTTGGAGCATCGGTCGGAGGTGGCGTTGTTGGTGGTACGGCGGGTTGGGCAGGAGGCGCGGGTTTAGGCGGCCTCGTGGGCGGTGCGTTGGGCAGTGTTGTCCCCGGCTTAGGGACGGTGGCAGGCACGGCGGTAGGCATCACAGCAGGTGGCACTTTTGGTGCTAGAGCTGGCGCATGGGCCGGTGGCGCGCTGGGTACCATCGGCGGGATAGTTTTCTGTCCGCCGGGTGGAGGTTGATGGCGGCATCAGTCCCTTGAAGTGATCTGAGTGGAGCGCTCTCCTTCTGGCACCCGCTCGATGGGGAGCGCTCCACGCTAACGAGGAGTAAGTCATGCTGCGGAAAGCCTTGGTCGGCCGATGGTTCTACTTCTATGGCGCGTCGGTGTCGCTAGTCTTGATCTTGTTTGTCGTCGGTATATCGATCGCTCAGTATGGTCTCAGCGGGAACAACCCGGCGATATCGTTGATTGCGAGATTCTGGTTCGTGAC
>Ga0315903_10002416_pt1 | contig 27462 bp, 54 predicted proteins | sample LakEriMetagenome_7_FD_203524 | JGI IMG/M metagenome (GOLD analysis project Ga0315903, IMG submission 203524) | Freshwater fungal communities from buoy surface, Lake Erie, Ohio, United States - Buoy 2 MA119 | ecosystem: Environmental > Aquatic > Freshwater > Lake | place: USA: Lake Erie, Ohio... | reverse complement strand
AACCCAATTATCTCTTTTGGATTCTTGGATTAATGGCGTTTGGTATGAACTTAAATTAATAATATGTATGTTATCACTCATAAACTATAAAAGTATTTGCAGTTGTATTTGAAGTATATTGCCCGTTGTTAACCGAGAAAGTAACTATCGGTTGATCGGTGCAAAATATCCTATCACGGTAAACGATGTTTGTTCCGTCTTTTAGTACTAAATTGTAAAAATGATTTTCAACTAAGGCAACTTCAACTTCCATTGTAGAATAATAATCACCTGCCGTAAATTCCCACTCTTCAACAACCGTTGTTTCGTTAGTTTGGTCGTCCGTTATTTCAACTGTATCGAAGTCTCCATTTCGCGGAATTAAAGCAAATGTTTGCGCATTTGTTGAAGTAGTTAAAACTATCATACTTTATTAACTTAAAACACTTCAAATTGTTTCTTAAATAAAAAACCCCACCTAAAAAGGCAGGGTCTTAAACCTATTATTAACAGACAATTCTAAGAAGTAATTACAATAGCATCATCAGCACCATCAGTAAAGATAGCTTTCAATCCAGCCTCATCAGCGCAGTCAATGAAGTATGCAGGACTTTTTTCCATTCCAGTGAATGTCAAATTATAACCGTTGAAGTCACCCATTGCAGTTCCTGAAGATACAGTTCCAGCAGTAACGTCGCATCCTTGGTCATAACCAGCTAAAAAGAATTGGTGGTCTCTTGTTTCAACAACAATTCTCGGACGTCCGTAAGCTAACAACTTAACGTTTTTATGTGTTACAGCGTCTTGCTTCTTTAATTGGATAGTTAATACTTGCTCAAAGAAAGTAGTTCCGTTGTCTCTTGAAGTTTGGATAGTTTGCTCAAAACCATTTGCACCTTTCAATTCATATTTGTAAAGGTTGATTCGTGTTGCAGTAATCCATTCAGTAATTTGGTCATCACCATCAAATGTTACACTTGATTGTAATGTATTCAAATCACCGTAGTTAATAAAGTAAATATTTAGAAGTCCTGAAATTGCATCCTTGCACGCTTCTAATCTTCCGTTTGCTATATCGCAGCTCATTTTATTATTTTTTTAATGTTAAACAAAAAAGGGTGGCGTATATTTCACCACCCTCGCTTATAGTTTAGTTTGATTAGTTAGCTGAATTTACGATCCCGTAAGTAACTACATCGGAAGCAAAACCGTATTTAACGTCAGCAGTAAATCGCATAACTACACGTACATTTTGTGAGCCGTCCAAATCACCCATATCCAAGACACGGCACTCATTCATCTCATTCATCAAACCTGTCGCAAAAAACAAGTTTGAAGTTTGAGAAAGAAGTGCAGTGTTTGAAGCAAGTCCGTTAGCTAAGAATATTTTAACACCGTCAAAATACAAGTCATTCAATACTTGGTTTGTTCCTTTGTTATCGTAACCGTTAGCACCTACACCAGCAGCAGCAAAACCACCCAATGCACGAACGTAAGCTCTATAAATGTTATTTGAAACATAAAGAACTAAATCTTCTTTTCCGTACAATGCAGCAGGTAAAGCGTCAACGATAGAACCTAATTGTGCAATAACGTTTGTAGCATCAACAGTAGTACCAGCAATTTCTTGTGCAGCTGGTAAAGCAGCGTCAGTAGTTAATTGTGTCATGATACCAGCAAATTGTCCAGCTGTTGCGTTAACACCTCTCCAAATTGAAGTCTCCATTCCAGCAGCAACTTTCTCAGCAGCGTGTGCAATTAAGAAATCAGCAAAAGACTTAGGCAATACATCGAACGCAGAGTAACCCATTTGGATAGCATCCCAGTCAGCTCTAAAGTCAGCCTTACAAAGTTGTAGGTTAACTTGGAATGATTCAGGTTGAAGAACTCGCTCTGTTAAAGTTACAGTTGAAGTAGGATCAAAATCACAAGTAGCATTTTTGATGATGTCATCAGTAGCTACTCTTTTGATAACTTGTTTGTATTTAACGTTAGGCATGATAGTAATACCGCCTTTTTCTAAAGTTGGAGCTGACAATAAAGCAGCTGCAATATACTTACCTGCGAACTCGCCAGCGTAAGTAGTTGTAATTGATTGTGTTGTACTCATTTTATTTTAATTTTTTAAATTATTTATACTACTGTTAATGTAATTGCTCCAGCAGCAGTTCCCAATCCGAAAACATACCAGTTAGAACCGTCACCATGTAATTCTACGAAGTCACCGATTGTGTCAGCAGAAGCTGAAAATGTAATTGTGTTTTCGTCTGCTCCCGGTACGTTAACGCTGTTTACGATAACACCACCTTGAATTTTGCTTGTAGCCGCTTTAATAGTCCATGCAGTAGTAGCGAATAACGCACCTACGACAAACTTATAAGATTGACCAGCTCCATCAGCAACAGCAGGAAGTGTAATTTGCGCTCCAGCAGCAGCATTAAGAATAAATACTTTACCGCTATCTTCAGCAGTCAAAGTTGTTGCACCTGTCAATGTTTCAACTACGCCTACTTGACGTAAAGAATCATTCGAAATGCTTGTGAATGTTGTACTCATTTTTTTTTGTTTTTTAAATTATTACTTATTTAGTTTATTTAATACTGAATCCATAATTGTGCGACTTCTTTTAGTTGCAAATTTTACGGCTTCAACTTTGTTCTCATTTTCAGGGTTAAAAGAAATTGGCTTCACTTCCTCTTCGATAGCTAACTCAACCTCCGTTTCTTTAACCTCTTTTAATTTGCTTAGTTCAGCTTTTAAAGTTTCGTTTTCTTCTTTTAGTTTTTCTATTTCAGAAAAGAAAGTTTCTTTAACTACGCTTTCGATAGTTTTCTTAGCAGTTGGTTTTGAAGTTTCCATTTCTTCCTTTTTCTCGGTTTCAACTTCTACCTCAGCCTCTGGCTCTTCAACTTCTTCTTCTTTTTCTTTAACTTCGGAAATAACACCCTCTTCAACAACGATCAACATACGTCCATCTTCGAACTCATATTCACCTATTGGCAAAGGAATTTTTTGTTCGTCTTCTGTTACGATAAACACTTCGTTACCTGCTTCGAATGAGTCAGCTTCTAAAACTGTTACTCCATCCATTAATTTCATTTGCTCAAGTTTTACTTCCATTCCGAGTAAAGTTTTGATTTGGTTTATTAGGCTATTTTTCATTTTTATTTATTTAATATTTATTTAACCAGTCTATTATGTCTTGAGCTTCTCCAATTAATGTTCCAGCTCTTTGTTCCGATTTCAAATATTCTTGAGGTAAATCAATTCCTAATTCTTTTGCTGTTTTTTTAATTTCAGCTAATTGATTCAAAAATTTATTTGCTTCAGTAATAGAATTCTTAATAATTGGAATTGCTTTCTGCCTTGCACTTGATACTAATAAAAAAGCGTCATTATAATTTTTATTTGCATTATCAACAATTTTTATTGCATCTTGAATAACCCCCAATTCAATTTCGTGTTTTGCCAATTGTGTTTCTTCTTTGAATAGTTTTCCAAAAACTGTTTTTAGTGTATTCATAACTTATTAACTTTTAAATTTATACTTGTTCCTTTTTTATCCGTTTTGACGTACGATAGTTCTTACTCCGTCTATTTCTGTAATCGTTACGTTTTGTGGCGTTACACTCGCTGTTTTTCCTATCCCTTGAGCTTGTAAACTTCCGTCACAACATTCCTTAGAGTATTTTCCGTCTTTACATAAACAACCCCTTTTGCCACCTCGTGGGCTAACTTTACTTAGTGTTTTTTCTGCCATGTTATTTGTTTCTGATTTGTTCTAACTTTCTCTGAGCCCATTCAACTCCAGCGTCACCACCCCATGCAAGCCACATTAAACGACCGCAACCGTCACCTAATTCCTTTTGTGAACTTTGTCTATGTCGCTCAAAACTTGCCATTCGTGAAATTGTATCTTCGCTTATATTTTCACCGTTTGCTAATTGGTTTGCTCTTGCTTTTCCTACTGGCGTACCACAATCACCCCATCCGTTTTCTTCAGCATAACGTAAAGCTATCTTAGCGTTTTCGCTTGCCTCTTTTGGATAGTCGTTGTAAGTTTCTAAATTGTAGTTTTCGTCTTTTAGTATTAAATCACGAATCGCATTAATCAATCTATCCTCTTCGGTTTCTTGTAAACTCATTTCATATTTGTCTACAAAGTAACCCTCAATGCTGAATCCTTTTACTTCACCAGCTTTTACCTTGTTCCAAATCTCATCGTTGTTTACTTTCATGGAAATCATCCACGTACCCTTTGGTAAATTGAATCCGTATTTTGCTGACTTGTCTTGTTTCTCATCTTCAATAATCCAGCTTTCAACAACTGACATACCGTCTAACATTTTCTTTTCATGTTCTAACGTGGCGTTGTTTTGGTTGGCTCTCATTAAGAATAACTCAGATGCTTTGCGTACTGTGTCCTCACTGAAATAAATGTAGAACTCTTTGTCTCCGTTTTTACGGTAAATCTGTTTGTTAGGAACTAAAGCCGCACCCATTAAGATACGTTTTTCACCGTCAACTTCTTTTAATTCTACTTCGTGTTTTTTTAAGGCTACAAAATTCTCTTCTATTGCTGGACTTTCAACAACTGAAACCGCATTGATACCGCTTTCGATTTTATTCTCATCAATTAGCAGTTCTATAATTTCCATCTTTGCCATAACTATCTAACTTATAATGTTGCGTTTTGTACTCTATTTCTGTCTAATGACTGAGCCGAAGTAACCTCACCACTGACTACATACGCCTTTGTTGGCTGTTGCTGTAATGTTGCTAATTGATTTACGCCACTTGTTCCGATAGTTTGAAATTGCGGTGCTGCCATTTGACCACCAGGAATATTACCAGGAGGCGGGTTATTACCTCCAGGAGATGGGCTTTCAAACTTTTGTGAAGCTATTTTAGCTACGTTTACTAAACCTGCGGCAACCGCCAAACCAGCAGCAATACCACCACGAACGGGCGATGTAGGGTCAGGAACTGGTAAGAATTGCGAAGCGTAAGCACCCGTAGCACTTTGATAAGTATTAATTAAAGCACTTGCAACTTGAGCAGCCTTTTGAACTTGGAATGCGCGTTTAGCTTGTTTCTCTGACTTCTTACCGAATAATTCTGTAACGCTTGCAATAGTATTTAATCCTTGTATGGTTGAATCAACTGCAAAATCATGGTTTCTTTTTTTAAGTGCTTTCTCCTTTTCTGCTGTTTCTTTATCTTTTTCCTCTTTCTCCTTTCGGTATTTCTCCTCAATTAAAGCTATATCCTTTTTCTGTTGTTCTGTAAGTTGCTTTTCAAGTTCCGCGTTTCCGTTCGCTATTGCAAATTTGTCTTCATAAGATTTTACTAAGTCTGCAATCTCTTTTTCTTTTTGAGTTTGGTTTAAAGATTGTTGCAATTCAAATTGTTGATCCTCTAAAGCAATTCGTTTTTCGTTGGCTTCTTTAATAGCTGCTTGTTCTTTTTGTCGCGCTTCCTCTTTTTGTTTATAATCAATCTCTTGGTATTTTAAACGGACTCCATTCAATTCGTTTGCTTGTGCTATTTCAAGTTGTGAGGTGTCTTTTCCGTGTTTTTGAAACAATGCAATTTGCTCTTTGTATTTTTCTGTAATTGCATACTCTTCATTTTCTTGATCGCTCCTTAACCTTGCAGCATTTTGCTCCTTAGCTTGTTTGTTAAATTCTTGAATTTGTTTTAATTCATTTTGTATTGCTTCCTTTTGAGCATCATAAGAACTCTTGGCCGCATCTTTTTTATCCTTTATTTCTTGCGTTTGTTCTTGTTTTATTTCAACGCGTTGCTGTCTTTTTAAATCAATTAATTCGATTTTTTCTTTTACTGCAATTTCACGCATTTCCTTTGCTGATTCTCCAGCTTTTTTAACAAGCTCACTTTGTTTTTTTATAACCTCTTCATCAGCACCATTTGCCCTCATTGACATTAAAATATCTTGTTCACGCAAATATGTTGATTTGGCTAATTCTTTATTTTTATTAGCTAATGCCAACTCTTCCTCGGCGTGTTTTATTGCCAGCTTTCGCAACTCTTCTGAAGATTTCCCAGATGCTTTGGCATAATCCTCTTGAAATTTATTTGTTTTCTCTAAACGTGTTGCTGAATTCTTTAAAGCTTCATTCTGTTTGTCTAATGCTTTGTTGTGATTTTTAATTGATTGTGTCGCTCTCTCCGTTTCAGCCGCTTGCGATTTAAAGTATTTTATTAATGCATAACCTGCCGCTATCAATGCCGTTATAGCTACTACTACCGCTCCAATTGGGTTTGCATTCATTGCCGCATTCCATAACCATTGACCTGCTGTTACAACTTTTTGAACAGCTGAATACTGCATTGCTTTGGCGCCTAACTTTTTAAAGGCGTCACCAGCTTCAAGTAATCCATCTATCCCTTGCGTTAAAGCCATAACACTCTGAACACGAACCATTGTTTCCTGCAACGCTTCGCTTTCAGCACCTACTAATCCTATAGCTCCTTCAACCGCTTGAAATCCATTTAAAACTCCACTAATTGAACCGCTTAAGGCGTTGAATTTAGTATCAGGATTAAACCCTTCAATTAAATCTTTTGAGAATTCAATTTGATCTTTTAATTCTGCGGCTGCTTTTGCCGCTTTAACCGCTTGTTGTGATGTTTCACCATAGGCAGCTTGAACCTTTTGTAATTCTTGAACCGCTTCCCTATATTGAGCTTTTAAAGATTTACTATTGTCTTGTATTTCTAACTCAATTGTTCTTTTTTCTGCCATCGTGTTTTCTTTTCACTTGTTTATAAATCTTTTTTAAATTGGAAGTGTATTCGTGTTTTCCTTTGGCAATATCCACTATTTCACTCACGTTAAAAAAGTCATCCGTTTTTAAAAGTTCTAATATCTGTGCTATCATTCTTGTACTATAATTATGTCTTGCGTTAATAAAGTTCCTGCTGTATTAAAATATGATACTACTACTGTAATCACTTGAACGGAACTTTCTTCTGTAATTAGATTTAATCCAGTTTCTGTAATTATTGGATTCGTGTTTTCGGCTAATATCTTTGAAGTTGTGTTTGGATTTGCAGGAATACACACCTCAACTAACTGATTTTGGTAAATTGTACTCGGAGTAATTGTAACACCCGAAAAAGAACTTGTAATTGTAGCGTATGCACTTCCATTTATAAAAGGAATATTGATATCTAAACATTGTGCGCTTGAATCTGGGTTAATAGGCTCTTGCGCTATCAATGGTCGGAAGTCTAAATACAAACTAAAATTCACCTCACCAGTTGTAAGGTTACTTTTCATTTCGTTTATAATGTATCTCTTATCACGAATTATTAGTCTATCGTTTAATCTAAGCGATGTTAATAGGCTAATTGGTAAAACAGTCTTAACCGTTACTAAACGTTGCTTTAAATCGAATAAATTAGATAAATACGGAAAGTAATAAGTAGCATATAATCCGTTGCTTATAGTTTCTAAATGAATTATTGAATTGTCAGCACCGAAGTTTAAACTGTATTTCGTGTTTTGGTAGGTTAAATCTTGACCAAATAAAGCATAAGTGTCAATATTTAAATTAGTGCTTCCTGTATAAAATTTAATATCATGGAATAAAGAATCACTTACGCCATAAAAATAAAGCAAACAAGGCTTTGGGGTGTACGCTTGATAGTTTTCGTTTAAAGCATAGCCTAAAATTGCGTAATGAGGAACTGGACTTGTATTGTCTACGGTTCTTGTAAATAATAAATTTTCAAATAGGCTTTCTATAACGTATTCTCCACCATCGTAGTCAAATTGATATTCTAAATTTCCGTATTGCTGATTATAAGTTTTAAAATAATTCTTGTTTACAAACGATTCACTTTCTTGATATTTGAAATTTATCTTTTTGAATAACGGAACTCTACTAACATCAATGGAATCTAAGTCCGTGTTTTTGGTTATGTCAACAATAGCCCCTTGACTGTACCATAAATCCAAAGGCAACACTTGATAAACATCTTGCTCAACAGCAACGCAAGTCATATTGAACTCCTTTAACACTCCCGAAAAGAAATCAGCAACTTTCATATCAGGCATTACGTTGTTTAAATTTACGTTGCCCGATAATGTTGTTTGAACTGTACTAATTTGAGCTATATTATTTAATCCTTGATTGCTTGTTATTTGATAAATAATATTCATGTCAACACTCATTGCTGCTGTTGCTCTTAACTTAAATGTTAAAACCGTATTTAAACCAATCGTGTTTTGAAAAGATACATTTCCAAAATTTCCAGTAGTGTCTCCAGTTATTGTTTGAGTATAATTTCCGTTTTGAAAAACATCAATATAAAAAGTCCCAGCAGCCGATAAATTTAATACTTCAAAATAAACTGTGTGAAATTGTACACCAACAGCGTACAAAATGTTTATTTGGTCTTGGTAAATATCTACATATTGAGGTAAAGACGGATTTGGAATATTAGGGTCTGCAATTACAGTTGCTAATATTTGGTCTATTAATACATCAGACTGCTGACTTACCCATTGATATTCTATCGTGTTTTTGCCCCATAAAAATAGTTTCTTAAATCTTTCATCGTTAAAAAATGAACTTTGAAATGTTATTCCGTATTTATTTTCAATAGCTTCAAATATCTTACTTACTTTGACAGCAGGGAAAAGTTCATCGTATTGAATAGCATGAGCGTTTTGCGTTATGTCATCTCCAGAAGTATTGTAAGTCCATAATCGCGTGTTGGCAATTAACGGATAGCGAACATCAAAATCTGTTACCGTGTCAGTTATTCTATTATAAATATTAGTTCCAGTAAAGGCAAATTCTAAATCGCTGTAATCTAAGTCTTTTAATTTATCCTCTCCGAACTTATCTTTTAACGCAAGTATATCGCCATAAAATGTTATCGTGTAGCTTTCTACTTGTCCGTTTTTTACATTCGCCTTTTCGAGTTGTATCTTTCCACGCCTAAAAAAAGTAAGGTCTATTTCAATAAAAGCATCACGCCTTAAATTTTGGTCTATTGTAGGATTTACATCCGACTGATAAAAGTGTTCAAATATCTCATTGTTATGAGGTGAAGCAGGAACGGTAAAACTTTGCGAAAAGTCGGTGAATACTTTTGATATGTCAGAAATATTCTGAACGCTGGAAGTTACGTTAATCTGTTCATCGTTGAATAACTCTACTTGAACACCCTCAATAAATAAACCGACTATCCGTTTCATATTACGTTGTTAATTGTGTTGTAAGAAAAGTCAAACTCTAATTGATAGTTGATTGTCTTTTGGTTTATGTTCTTAAATAGCTCAGTGCTTTGTGTTTTTAAAGTAGCTGGTAAACTATTGATTAATATCCTTTCGCTTAGCATAAGTTGCTTAAGTAAATTGTTATAACTTTCATCTACCCAGTCCGTGTTTACCTTTATTGAGTTTTTTCCGTTTGTGTTGAAACTCTTTGTTTGCCCTTCTAAAGTGTTGTAATTTGGAAAAGTGGACTGCATTAAATTGTATTTCGTGTTTTCAACGCTTAGGATGTTATTTGAAGCTGCATAAAACCAAGTCCTTTGCCATGCTCCATATTGATTTACAAAGTCGCATAATACAGGCGTATATCTACAATTTAAATTCGGCTTGAATGTTGCTTCCCATAATGATGTAAATGTAATTCCGGATAAAGTGCCTATTTGCAATTTATTACCATCAGCATAATTATTTGGGTGAACTCTGTAAACGTCTTTTAAAGTGGGAGTCAATGAAGATATGTTAACAGTAGTTACGGCTCCAGTTCTTAAATTAGTATATCTCGCTCGATAAAGCGTATCGGTTAATACAGTAACATGACCTCCTCTATAAGCATTATTTGAGCTTGGATTAATAGAACTATCATAAGCATAAGTAAACGTTCCCTGATCGTGTAAAACTGTAGTAACCGAATATAAATTAGGATTATAACCTTGTTCGTAATACCCAAAGCCATCAAATGCTTTATAAGTTGTAGTACTTAAAAGCGTGTAAACTCCTGCATCTAATTTATAACGTTTTACTTGTACGTTGCACCATTGTGTTGTTTCGGAATCTGGCGTAGTATTATATATTTGTTGGCGTACATTCCAAGTAATATATTCTCGGATGTAAGGTGAAATATTATAATACGTGTTTACGTTGTTTGAAGCTGGAATTAATTTGCTAAGTATATATTGAGGGTCGGTTGGTGCTGAGCCAGTTCCGTTCCATAATCTTAATTCTATCTTTGAACCCTCTTGACCTGTTTCGGATATTTCGATTATATAAGGTGAACGTGCGAAAATACTCATTTTATATTTTTTAAGTTTTGATTTAAAATTGAATTTAAAAGCGTTTCAGCATCTAATCCGTATTTATCTATCAATACGTCGGGAAGTTTCTTAAATGCTTTCTCAAATGGCTTAGTAAAGAACAAGCTGGGTTTGATTCCGTATTTTTGTATATGCGCAGCCAAAGCAAATTTAATCCCTGAACGTGACGCAAATTGACCGCCTTGTTTTCTCGGTGCTAACCCTTTACGAACTACCCATTTATCAAAGTGTCTTGGACTTGGTCTATTTGATAAACCTGATTTATATGAATAATCTGTATTGTATTTTTTATGCGTACCTGAAACCCCTTTATCTTGAAAGTTACCATAAGCCTCCATGTCAAAATAAACACCGATTGAATTTGGGAACTCTTTTACTTCACCTTTTATTGAGCTGGATAATTTACCAGACGTGTCTTTATTTTGTCGCTTTAATTCGGCTTTCGCTTGGCTAACAACTTCATCTCTAAATTTCTGTAAGGCTTTTAGTGTTTCACTCATTAGCAAATAGTCATTGAGTTAGGAACTAAAATATCAAGTGTCATTGTCCATCCTGCTAAATAGTTTTCAAAGCGTTCAGCAAATGGCTCAACACTTGCGTTACCATCAACCATGAAATTATCACTGAATAATTCCCCACGTCTTAAACTTTCGTAAAGCCTATTTTGAACTGCGAACATTGTATTTAAAACGTCTTGCTCGTTGTTGTCTCCGATAAATATATTCGTGTTTTCGTTCTTTGAAATGTCAACAATATCCATACATAAAATAGATACATTAAAACGAATTATGTTATTCTCAATCGTGCTACTATTTACAATTATATGCGCTAAAGGAAAAATTGTTTGTTTAGACAAGTCAACAGCGAATATGTCACCCTCCGTTACCGTGTTTATAAACGCGTCATTATCGAAGTGTCCTTTTAACGTATCCAGTAAATTATAATAATTACCCATTTTTAAATTTTCTTTTTAATTCTCTATTTTCAATTTCAGTTCGCTGTCGCTCGTAAGTAAGGTAGGTAAGGCACTTCCGTATTCCCAATTTGGTAACTTCATCAAACTTTGTAACGTCTCCTTTAGCGAGTGCATAGATTGAATTATACCATCCCCATTGCTTATTGAATTGAGTCCGTTCTGAATAGTCGTGTTGAGTTCCTTGTTCTTCTTCATCTCCACTTCCAAAGAGGTAAGCGAAGCTTGTACTAAGTCGTTTCCTAAATGATAAAAAAAAACCGATGCTGCCATAGCAATATCCAAAGGAGTGTATTTCATTAACTCAGCGAATTCATCTGTTCCTGAATACGGCATTATTTCGTAAGTGCCTTGTTTCGTTTTTTTGGTTATCGGTCTGTAAAGAACTGCCATTGCTTTGTGGAATGTTTCAACCTTGCCTATATTGTGATCTAAGTCTACATATTCACCAAAACTCATATCTTCCAAATTAGGAATGAAACCGAATTCCATGTCTTGTATTTTAAACGTAGTTTTGAAATCCGTCTTTTGCTGGAATAACTCATTGAAATGATTTGCTAATCCTACGACATCGCTGTATTTTATTTTGAGTACGTCTTTCATGTTTAAACCGCAGAAAATTTCAATAGATTTTTGAGCTATTAATTCTTCATCGTTTGAACCCTCAACCAATTTCATGAACTTTTGGTAGTTCATTAAAGGAATTTCACTTAGACTTGTTGGAATTACTATTTCCGTTTTCATATTTATATAACTTTAGATTTGATAATTGTAGTAAGCTAAAGCAATATCGAACGCTTGCCCTAACATTTTTGTGTGCATCCGTATTTTCATAGGATCGTCAAACACTATTTTTATGCGAATACCTTTCTTTTCATGAATGAACTTCTCAACTATGCGTACCATCATCGGGAGGTCATCTGTCATTTAGTTGAAATTAGTGTATAAAATACTGTCCGTAATGAGGATTAACTCCCAACACTTCCATTTCGTGATAACGGATTGCGTCAATGCTGTGGTTATTAAAGTCGATAGGCTTGTTTAAACGAACGCCAGTTTTGTCAGTGTCCCAAATGTAACCGCGCAATTCTTTGATTAGGTTAGTACTGTTTGACGTTACTAAGTATTCTTGGCTTTGCATTATCTGAATACCAAAGTTTATTGAATCCTTGCCTTTTGTTACGCCCTTAATCGTCTTTCCGTACCGTCTAATCTCTTCTATTGACTTAGGCTCGGAGCTATCTGCATATATCGGAACGCTATACGGTAGCACATTGGCAATATCGTTATTTAACATTCCTGTTCTATATATTAATTCATTCAGTATTCGCTTGCCATTCCACGTATAAACTTCAACCGCTGAGGTAGGGTCATTTGTGTATCCAAAGTCAAGTCCAATTCCTATCAATCGCGCATCACTTGGAATACTATCAATTTGTTTCCAGTTGCTGAATATAACGCCCTCAAGCATTCCAATTTCACCTAAGCCATATACACGCCACCAATTAGCCCAATACGTGCTTGTTTCTGCTTTTAAACGATTCTTTTCTATTTGTTCGACTATTGAGTTGTCTAAGGCTTCATTGTCCTTGTAGGTTAAGATTATAAAGTCTGCGTCTGGTTCGTCTTTTAGTTCGGTATGTACCCAAAACTCATTAGCTGGGTTAAAGTCTAAATAGACGGCTTTTTTTGTACGTATTGCAAGTTCGTTATAACTTTCAAAGGTTACGTTGTTACATTCGTTTATATATAGAACATCACGCCTTGCACCTCTTAATTTGCTTGAGTCATCAGCACTAAAAAATTCAAATGTACTTCCGTTTAAAAATTGATAGGTTAATAACGATTTATTGAATTGGTTTTCATTCCACTTATTCATCCACTTCATTAGCTTAATAAAGTCTTTTAAAGCACCCCTACGTAAATGCGGAATACTTTCAGCAACTACGCTAACTTCAAGTCCGTGTACCGCAGAAGCACGCCCAATTAAAACAGCTAATATACCATACGTTTTCGCCGCACTTGTGCCACCCTGAATAATACGAACTCGCTTTTTGAGTTTAAGTATTTTATTCGTCGAAGTCGTCCGCAGAAACATCAGGGAAAATTGGCTGTTCTAAAATGGTTTGTTCTATCTGTTGTAATGGCGCACCGTAACCTGAATCCATTAGTGCTTTATACGCTGCTACATCTCCCTCACGTGCTTTTTTGATTAAAGCCAAAGTCATTAAGTCCTCTTGACTCATTGTTTCCTCTTGATTAGTTAAAGGGTTTTTTAGCTTTTGATTTACCTCCAGCCAATACTTTGCTATTGTGCTTCTATTCTTTGCGCCTTTAGGTCTTCCGTTAGGGTTTCCGCTTTCGCCTTTTTGCCAACGTGGCTCTATATCTTTATTTGCCATTGTGATTGTTGTATTCTCGTTGTTTATTTTAATTCAACTCCGTTCTTTTTAATAACTAAAGTCGGGTCTAATTTTTTCATTCGGTCAATGATAACTTGGCAATACTTTGGGTCAAGTTCCATTCCGTAGCACTTGCGTTTAAGTTGATGTGAAGTTATGATTGATGTTCCACTACCTAAATATAAGTCAACTATTAAATCATTTTCCTTGCTCCATTTATTAAAAAACCAAGATGCCAATTGAGTTGGTTTTTGAGTAGGATGATGTCTTTTATGGTCAAATTCTTTTTCAGTTCCAAATGCACTCGCCCATCTTATTCTTGCTATTTCTCTTTTATGCTTTGATTTACTCCAACATAATTCAAATGCACTACCATACATTTTATCAAAATTTTCATCTATTCTTTTATCCCATACTATCCAACTACCTTCATTTTTATTTGGTAATAATTCTGCAAAATAATCTGCTCCCCATATAAATATTTCTTTACAATCATAAAAACAAGCAAATATCGTATTGATTAATTCTTCACTAAAATCATTATGGTCTCCTATTACATTTTCATATTTCTTACCATTTTTAATACCTTTTTCTTTTGCGAATGTTGTATTATTACTCATCTCGCTATAATCAGCATCTAACTTCATTCCGTAAGGAGGGTCAGTAAATACCATATCTGCCTTTTCTCCATCCATTAATCTTGCAACCGCATCGCTATCCGTACTATCTCCACAAAGCAATCTATGTTCTCCAATTTCGTAAAGGTCTCCTAATACTATATCCGTGTTTATCTCGTTAGGTATTTCGTAGTTATCTTCTTCGGCTTCAAGTTCTTCTTGAACGCTTAAATCAACAGGCAAATCTAAACCCCAATCGTCTAACTTTTCAGCGTCCCATTCATTTGCTAAATTATCCCAGTCCCATTCTCCAAAACCTACGTTATCTTTTATTAAGAATTCGTTTTTTTGTTCCTCAGTCCATTCATCTGCTACTATAATAGGTACGGTTTCGTGTTTTAGTTCTTTTAACGCTTTTAAACGCATATTACCACCTAAGACAATATATTTACCGTCAACGTCAGTAAAAACGATTAGAGGGCGTTTATTTAGCATATCTGGAAATTCTTGAATAGACTTAACTAACTTTTGGAATTTTCCGTCTTTTATTATTCTTGGGTTCTTTGGGTTGGGTTTAACCTCACTTATTTTAACTAACTTCATTTAATTAGGGTTATAATAGTAATCTCTAAATTCGTCTTTTGATACAGCGTGTATTTCCATGGTTTCAATTTTAGTGTCTATGAATACGCAGTAGTTTATTTCTGTTACTTTCATTATTAATCTTAAAGCGTTCCAATCTGATTTATGAATGTTTGGATTCATAAACACTATGTAATAATCACTTTTTAAAGTTACGCTACACACTTTATTCGTTCGTGTTTTTGGATAGGTTCTCTTCATAACTTGTTGAACAAACTGCTAATCTTTGGTCGGTGTTTTCAAACTCATTTACCATTTTGTCATCGGTCATGCAACGTTGAATGAACTCCGACTTTGTTTCGTTACTTGTTGGCTTGGGAATCGGCATCTTCGTAAGTGTTATAAACTTGTTTTAATTGGTTTACTCTTTCTAAAATACACGACCCACAGCTTGTTGGTTCGTTGCGTACTCCAAACACTCTTGAATGAATTGCAAGTATTGTTTTTTGTTCACTTGGTTTTATTACTTCCGCCTTTTTGTCAAACCATTCTGTTAACCAATCGTACTCAGCTTGTTCCAGGCACTTCGCCTTTCTGTACGGAAACAACTCATTTAACTTTGCTTTACGTTTATCGCATCCACAGTCTTCTCCTAATAACCATTTAGCAACCTTTGCTACTCCAGTTACTTCGAGTACCTTTTCAACAGTATCTCCTAACCCTTTACTTTCTTGAGCTAATATTTCAGCTTTTGTTCGTCTTTTTCTTGCCATAATTTAAAAATAATAAAATTCAGTTTCGTGTTTTTCTTTGTTTTTATTTATAATATTTAATGCTTCCTCAAATGTATCATAATATAATTTAGAAGATAAAATGTTATTATAAGGTATTACACCATTTTCATCAATATGTCTCCATTCTTTTGTTATTCTTTGCCACCATTTAACATTTACATAAACTAATTTTTGTGGCTGATATTGATTTAGTCTTTTAGCTATTCTATATTTACACATAATCTATTTTATTAATTCGTAATCCTCGTTTTTGTAGTCCTCGTAATGCTCTCCGACTTCTATTTTTAAACTATCCTTGCAGTATTTTAACGTCTGCCATACTGATTTAAAACTTATTCCAGTGCATTTTTGGATTTGGCGTGTACTCATTCCAGTATCCCTGTAAAGTTCATATAATAGTTTGTCGTACCAATGCCAACTGTTTACTGTTTCGTTTATTTTTACTTCTAATTGCTTTTGAGCGTTCGTTTTTTCGTATGAACTACTTTCATCTACTAACTGAATTGCCTCCGTTATATCGACTTTTTGAAGCCTTTGTTTAGATTTCTCAAAGTCATAGTACATATTTCTTAAAACAACCCACACAAACCCCTTGTAAATAGTTCCGTTACGGTAAAATCTTTCTTTGTTTTCGTGTTTCGCCAGCTTTAAATACATTTCTTGGACAATGTCCTCTGCTAAATAATACTCTCCAAACGAGCGCACAACTTTAATCCAGTGTTTATGGTCTGCGTAAAGGTCATTTAAAAAACGGTTAGTGTCCAATTATAAACAACAATAAAATAAATAAAACAACTATCAAACCACCCAAAACACGAATCAAACTCTTTCGCATTTCCACCTCATTAAACAACCATTTCTGAATCTTAATACTCGGAACGCTCCAAACAAAAACAAGAACAGCCCTATCCAAAAAGAATAAGGCTATAATGAAAGGAAATAAAAGTATCGTTAAGTATTTCACATGGCTAAGTTATGCAATTTTCTTTTATAGTTCAACAAGCGCCCTAATGCTCTTGAGCAAATCTCTAATCTATCACTGTATTTTTTAGCTAAATTAGGTAAGTAACCTTTGTTTGAAGTTTTAATAAAATCGGATAACATTCTCATTCGTGTTTGCATACCGTCAATCATGTATTCAACCTCATCAATTCGCTCTTTAATTAAATCTAAATCTAATTGTTGACCAGTTCCAGTGCAAGACATACATTCATAATCCACTACATCCTGCAAATAAGGAATTTCAGTTCCATTGTGTTCAATTGTTACAGTTCCCCAACCATTACACTCTTGGCAATCTCTTGTTAAATTTTTCATAATTCGTGTTTTTAATTGTTAATTGTTGAACAAATATAATTACATTTTTTAATATAACTGCAAAATAATTTGATATTTTTTTAAATACTTAATTTTCGGCATATCGAATATATTTTTTTATAATCAGTTGTATTGTATTCTTTCTCAATTGCTTTTCTTATATCTTGATCTAAATTATTGACATAGTCTTTTCTTTTCTGCCTTTGTTTCCTAACATATTTCAGTTGATATTGATTTTCGCATTTCTTACAAATGAACCTAACTGTTTTAACATCTAATTTTAAATCATGAAGAATTCTAAATTCTGCAATTGGTAATGTTTCTTTGCACATCCTGCATTGTTTTTGTTCTGGAGGATTAAACCCAAACTTATGCTGATTCCGTACCCATTTCTCTTTTAATAACAAGAAACATTCATTCGTAATTGATTTGTATATGTCTCCATCTCTTAAATATGCTGAATGTAATACGTCTAAATAATCTTGGCTTCTACCAGTTAAACGATACATTTTCCATTTTGTAAACCCAATAAGTTTATTATAATTTTCCATAATATAAGTTTTAAAAAAAAGCGGAATTTTTTACGTTCCGCCTTCCGACCGTGTTACCACAATCCAAAAATGATTCAGTAAGTGTTCTAATGGTAACTATCTGAATACGTTATTTACTAAAAAACTTTCCTATCTTTTCAATCGACCTACTCGATAAAGTGCTTCCACTCATGAATTTATGTAAGTTAGGTTGTTTTACTTCTACTAACTTCGAGAAAGCGTTTAGGCTTAATTCGTGTTTTTGTAGGTACTGTTTAACCATTGCCCTGGTAACTTCATTCGCTTCGCTTAAAACTTGTGCTGCGTAATTCATAAGTTACCTAAAAAATCGTCAAAGTCTTTATTGCCGTAACTTGGCTTTCCAGTTGTTGGCTTTGCTTGTTCACCTTGTTGCTTAGGTTTAAAGTCATTAATTACTATTTTATAATCAGGGTGGTTATCCTGTTTTTTATAGCTGTTAACCCACATTGAATATTTAACGTTGTTGATAGTAAAGTTAATTACTTCGCCTTTTTGAGTCTGCTTTTTCCAAGCACCCGTACTCCATTCTTTCTTTTCCATTTTTACTTTGTTTTAATATATAATCGTTTAAATCTTTCAACCGTACAACAAAACTCCGTTATAGGGTTTATTTCGTGTTGTCTTATTGTTTCGTACCACAGTTTGTCTTTTTTTAAATCTTTGATTTGCACTATTTGGTCTCGAGTCGTGTTTTTGTAGTAACCCATTACTTTTAAATCTTCCATTACCATAACCATTTTAAAAATGTCCATATCAATTTCAAGAATTTACGAATTAACCCATACTCATTTTGTTGAGTAGGAATGTTTATTGGCTCTTGAACTTTTACTTTTGTTGCTCGTGTTTTTGATTCAGCCCTTGCCTTAGCTTTTATTTCTGCTGGTATTTCTATATAATTCATATCAAATTGTAATTCAGGTTGTGTTTCTAATTTTTTATTTATTGTTTTTTGTCTATAATTTCTAATATGCTGTTCTTTTCTGTACGCTTCAATTATTTTAAATGTAATCGGAATTTTATCATTCCATACATAACGACCTGTGTGTCTTTTATGTATAATATTATTTTTAACTAAAAATGCCTGCCAAGTTTTCCAATTAGGCAAAGAACTTTTTAAATCCATAAGTTTATAATATTCCGTGTTATCTAATTCATTTTTAATGAAAAAAAGATTTTTCAACCATTTTTCAGTTGTTTCTTTATTTTCCCATGTTCTTCTTTTTGTATGTGTTTCAACATTCATGTCTTTTATTTTTAATTGTTGTTTATATTTAATATTTTTTTCTTTTCTATATTTTCTGAATTCTTCAACTAATTTTTCTGAAACAGGTATTTCTTTATTCCACTTACAACAATCATTTTCATCTCTATATACAACATTGTTTTGAACTAAAAATCCTAACCACCTCGTAGATACACCGTACTTAACCATTAAATAATGAGGCTCTTTAATTGAATTATTTGTTAATTCATCTCTTAATTGTACTAAAAACTGGAGATACTTCCAAGTGGTTTGTTCTTTATTTAATTTTCTTTTCATAATTCTTGAATTAAATTGTTATAATATTCACGTGCTAACTCTATTCGTTCTTTAATTTGTTCTATTACTCTTTCGTCTTTTGCTATTTTAAAGACTTTTACGCGCTTTTCTTTTGGTATGTGGTCAAAGTTATGTTTCTTTTGCACAAAGTCCCTTAAATCCAAACTTTCATCTATTAACCCTTGCTTCCAATGTTCACGCCTTACCTCGTCCTCAACTATTTGAAAAGGTGTGTTGACTAAACAATAACAAAGTAACGCTTCGTCTTTTCCTGTTAACCACATATAACCTTGAAGCTGGTAGTAATAATCTTTGTTCGGACATTCGGTTTCAAAAAACGGAAACGTTGTAGCATCCCAAGAACACTTGACATCTAAAAGAATTTCATTCGTGTTTACGTCTGGAGTTCCAGTTAAATAATCGTTTGTTAGATTCTCTTCATTCTTGTAAATAAAACCTAAATTCAGCACATCGTTAACAAGTTCAATACCTTCGTTTTCTACTTCGTTACCTTTGTCCGTGTATCTACTCCAAAACTCTTTACGGATTCCGTATTTATGTTCGATTGCAAGTTCCTGAATGTAGGTTTTAGTAGTTTTAGAAAGAACCTCCCCTTTTGTTTTGGGGAGACTCATAAGTTTTCCTATTTGTGAAGCTCTAATTTTCATAACAATAACAATGCTTTTTGTTGTAATTCAGTTAATTGAAACTTAGCTTGTAGCTCTTCGGCTGTAAATTCACCGTTACGGATAGCTTCTACTGCTTTTAAGAATCGTTCAGCTTGTATTGTAGGCTTTTTTGCTTCCGTTTTTACGGGTTTTACTTGCTCACCAGCTGCGTCAACATCTTTATCGGTTACAATACCTAAAATCGAAGATAATGCGTAACGTCTTAAATAAGTAATTGCAGATCCTAATACTTGAAAATCATTCATTCCTTTAAGTTGAACACCTTGAGGAATATCCGTTTGGCTATCTATTTGTTCACCACTTTCAGAATGAAACAATACAGTTACTATTTGTTGACCGTTAATTAGTTGGGTAAATCCTAATCCGTGTTTTTGTAACAACGGGTTAATCACTTCAAAGATTTTAGGAAGGTCGGCATACGAATATCCGTAGCCTTGCGTTCCTTTGTGAATTACTGGCACTTCTTGCTGAAATGCTGCTAAACTTTTAAATAGGTTTTTCATAATATAAATTTTAATTGTTTTACAAATATAACTATTCTTTTTAATATAACAATGAAATCAAAAAAAATTATAAAAATTTTCTAAGACCTTGCGCGCATCGTTCAATGCTGTTTGCTCGTTCCTGAAGGCTTTGTATTTGCTCTTGGATAGTTTGCTTACAATCGCTTGTGAAATAGCCGTTAGACGTAGCTATTAAAGGAATAATACCATTTGTTCGAATGTAGTTAACCATTTTACGCAATCGCGGACCATTCATTTTAGTTTTATAACCTTTCGTGTTTAGGTATTCGTTCATCCGTGTTACTATTAATTCAGATTTGATAGGGTTCGCCTTTTTGTAGTTTCGGAATCCATGAACAACGATAGGCAAAATCTCCATTTCTTCGCTTGTAAGTTCGTGTGTGAACTCTTCAAAATTAGTTACTCCCATTCTATTCTGATTTAAAGGTTCGTTATTTCGTGTTTAACTTGTTCCCAATACTCTGTTTGATGCTTAGGAATAGTTATTATAAAACTTTCAAGTATTTCATTCACTGCAATCAATGCCATCTCAACACATAAATTACCATCTCCGCTACCTGTTACTTCTATTTGCTTTTGGAATAACTTCATCCAAATATATTGTGCTTTCTCTTTTGGTGTCATTCTATTCTGATTTAAAGGTTTCATTGTAGTAATCTTCTCCATACATTGCCATACTATTTGTACAATCATAGGCTTTAATAATCTGCTGCCTCTCCATTTCTTTGGCTTGTTTAATTACTTCATAGATACATTTGCCTTCATTCTCAATTTGGTCAAATAACCATTCTACTGCTGTTTTCATTCTCCTAATATTAAAGTATGTAATTCACATCTAACGTCTAACCAATAATTCAGTTCTTCTTTGTAAAAACAATTTTCAGAAGTATATATATTTTCCTCAACTGTAATTAAAGCGTTTTCTCGTGCTAATCTTATTCTTATGCCATCACATAAATCATTTACTTGATTTAAATTTATATTTAAATGTTTATAAAATAATTCAAGTGCTTTTTCTTTAGGTTCCATTCTATTCTGATTTAAAGGTTTCGTTGTAGTATTGTTCACTTGTTTCTCTTGGAAATATATTTTCGTCTTTTATTATATCTGCACATCCTTTACAATAAGCCTCAATAATCTGCTCTTTCTCCATTTCTTTGGCTTGTTCAAATTCTTCATGTAAATCACATCTTTCAACATATAAAGCTATTGCTTTTTCTAACCATTCTACTGCTGTTTTCATAATTTAAGTTTTAAAATCCGTAACGCATTACATCTTCATACTCGGCTAAGGTCATTTGATCGTAATGGTCTTGTGCTATATCTCCATTTAGTTCGAATCGTGTTTTTCTAATTTCACGTTCTTTAGCTTCTGCGTTTTCTATGTTACGCAAAATCATTTTTAGCGTGTTTCTTAAATGATTCTCGTCCATTAAATCAATGTCGATTTTTTGACCATTCTTCATAGTCCAGTAATACTTTTTCATAATTTAAGTTTTAATTGTTGGTTCAAAAGTAATTATATTTTTTAATATAATTGCAATTCTTTTATCTTTTTTTTATAAATCTGCATTAATTCTTTTAATTCCTCTTTTGTGAACTTTCGTGTTTTTCGTGCCTCAACTTCTAATTGCTGATAATTTTCGATTCCGATTTTATGTATTAAGTTTCTTTGGTACTCAATTAGGTTACCACTTAAATACGTGTTGCAGTGTTCACACTGGAGATGAACATTCAATTCATTAAACCGAACGTTCCAATGGTTATTTGCGTTGAAAAAATGCCCCGCGTTTTCTTTCAATGGTTTCTTTTGGCAACTTATGCAAACTTGACCTTTATCTCGTAATCTGATATATTTATTAAAAATAATTTGAGTAGCTTTAATTAGTTCCTGGACTGTCTCAAGATCGTTTTTCATTTTAGCCTTCGTCTTTTTCCAGGTCTTCGCCTTTTCAGATTCTACCCAAACACGAACGCACTCAGCTTCTAAACAAAACTTTTGATTAAAGCGTACTGGCTCAAACTTATTTTTACAATGCTTACAACGTGACATCTTTAAAATTTAATTGTGATTGTAAATCCTTGACTTTGAATTTCTCCTCCATTAATAGTTTTTCAAGTCTAAAATTCTGCTGTAATGCTGTTCTTAGTTCCTTTTCCATAGCATCGTAGATAATTTTTACTTGTTGTAAGTCTGCTAAGCTCCGTTCCATTGAATGTATTAAATCATATCTATTAGAGGCACGTTCTTTTATTTCCTCAAGACTTAGTTTAATTTTTAAATAAGTAGTGTCTAAGTTTACTTTGCCAGTTATAATTGTCAGTTCGTTCATTTATTCGTGTTTTTGTAAGTTATAATAATCAAAACGGAACATCGCCTTTACTTTGTTTCATCTTTTCGCTAAACGAAAGTAATTCTTTTCCGTTAACTATATCAGGTTCAATTAAAGGTAGTTGTTTAGCTGGAAAACTATTTGACATTTTTGGTCTTACGTTTTGTAATGGGTCAACTCCATTAATTTTAAATCCTAAGCCTGAATTAAAATCAAACATAATAGGGTCATTTAATGCAGTATGCTTACCACCTGTGTCCATATCTTTTACTTTCTCTACATTTACCCACGTTACATATTTCATTGTTTCGTGTTTTACTAACCTATGAATAACAAATAAGTCATCACAGCGATTAGAAAATGCTTTACCTCCTTCGATATGGTCTTTTAATGGTGCTTTTAAATGTCCTTTATATTCGCCTTCTTGATAAATGTTACCAGTTCTACCGCTTTCGCTGTTTGGATGCGTGTTTATGTATATCGTAACTCCAAACTTATTGCAGAAATCTCGACACGAATTTAAAAAATTGTAATTACTTTGGAAATCCATTTGCCTATCTAATCCAGTAAATGGGTCAATTAATGCTACGTTGCATTCGCTTTCTTCAAATAACTTCAATAATTCATTTGGCTTGTAAAGATTTTTATTGCTTATGAATTTAAACTGCTGTTCGAGTATTGTTATTCCTGAATTTATTTGTTGATAGGTTAAATCCTTAAATCTTATTCCATAATACATCTGAAGTAAATCACGTAGTATTGTAGCCTTCTTATTTTCACCGCTCCAAATGCAAAACTTTAAATCGTGTTTAAGTGCAAGTGTTAAGAAATACCAATTAATCCAGTAAGTCTTACCAACGTTGTCATGTCCTAAAATTATGTTTAGCTGATTAGGTTTAAATCTAATATACTCATCTAAATGACAATCTATTTTTAATCCGTCTTTTATTTTGCCGTCTTTGTAGTCAAGTAAATATTGTAGGCAATCGCCTTCTTGTGTTATCATTGTTTAGGTTTTAGAAATCCGAGTTTATATGCTTTTAATTCTTCAGGTGAAATATTTTCTATTTGTTTAGGTTTTACCCAAGTTCGAATAGCTGCTTTCCAGTCTTTCATTTTGTTTTTACCTACCATCCAACCTTTTGATTCGTAAAAGTTAATAAATTTTACTCCGTCAACGTCTAAATTGTTTTGCATACAATATTCCAAAACATCGTTAAAAGTTGGTATTATAAACTTCTTTTCATTCTTTACATTATTGTTAGTGGTTGATTGCTGGTTGCTCGTTGGTTGCCCGTTTGTTATTTCGTTGGTTGATACTTGGTATTTTTCATAACTAACTATTTGAATTATAGTGCCTTGCGAACTTGTAACGCTGGTTATTTCGTTGGTTGAAATTAGCTTAGTTAATGCAGTTCTAATTTGTTGCGAACTTAATCCAGTTTCACGTGCTAATAGGTCACGACTTGTAACAATCGAACCTACTTTTAATTCAATTCCTTTGAATCTTTTTTCTTTGTGATTAGCTTTTAAAAGCAAATGAAGAAATAACCGAAAGCAGTTATTATCTGAGTACCATTCCCATTCGAGAATTTGCCTATGGAGTTTTATCCATCCTTGTTGATTGTTCATCGGTCGTGTTTTTATAAAGGAAGCCGCCACAATAACACACGACCAAATGATTATATGGCGGTTTACACTTCCTTAAATTAATAAAGTCTTTTTGCATTTCGGTCGTATGTTCTGCAAATATAATAATTATTTTTTAATATTCATAATGTTCCATAATTTTTACCATCATTCTATAATTTGTTAAAGTAAAAATAGTGTGTCGATAGTTTAAAAAATCCAATTGGTTTAATTTATCAAATGAAACATTACGCCAATGAGCAGCACATTTCTTCATCTGAATTAAATCACATTCTTTATAAAGTTGAAAATGATTATTTACAAACCATTTTATTTTACTTTCAGTTTGTCCGCATTTAATAAAAGCATCATTTACGCAGTCAATAAAAAAAGACGAACCTTCGTAAGTCTCATAAGTTTTCTTTAATTTCTCAATCATATTCCTCGTTTTTATAATAGTTATTCGATACGTTAACACGGATTCTCCATCGCTTTATTTTACGATAGTCAATCTTTTGCTTAGGGTTGTATAGCTTAAACACTTTCATAGTTTCTCAATTTCGGTTATAACTTCTTTTAAAAACTTAATTCGTGTTAATGTAAGCGTTTCTTGAATACGCTGGTGACAAGTAAATATAGCGCAGTTACGTGCTACTCTATAATCTTTTATTTCAAGTCCAATGTAAAACTTGTCTACTAAGTCTATTGCAAATTGTTTAGGTGTCATACGTTTGATTTAACTATTATTTCTTTATCACTTATTATTTTAAAGCTTCGAGTACGTTCGTATTTCTGCATGAATTGAAGATTCATTCTATTATAAACATCCTCATGGTATTCCTTACCTTTCAAAAGTAATTCTTTTAAACGCTCAAGTTGTTCTAATAAAACCGCTTCGTTTGTCCACTCAAATACTGCTGTAACTTCTTTTGCTTTCATTTTATTCTGATTTAAAGGTTTCGTTGTAGTATTTATCTGCTGTTGAGTATGGTTTATCTCTTAATATAAATGATGTGTTATAAGCATCTATTATCTGTTCTTTCTCCATTTCTTTGGCTTGTTCAAATTCACTATACAAAGTCAAATCAATACCATGATTTTGTTTAAGATTATTAGCCAACCATTCTACTGCTGCTTTCATAATTTAATTCTTTTATGTTTTTCAGTTCTTAATATATCACAATAATTTATTCCGTGTTTTTGTGCGTACCTTAAAACGTACTCTTCACAATACTCCAACACGGATGAACTATAAAGATGTACATTATTAATACTCACTGCATAACTTATATAGGTTTTATCCTTATACGTTTGCTTTATCTCTCTAATCCATCTATATTTCATTTCTCAAATTTATAAACGTGCCAAACAAAATAAATCAGTAACCCAAACTTAATTAAAAAACTTGCTTCCATGTTTTCGTGTTTTCGTTGTACCTTAAATTACGAGCTTTAGCATGACAAACTCGCATATAAAGTTCAATATCCATATACCCAGTGTTTTTCTTCTTTTGGTCTAACCAATAGTCAATAATCTCAATCAAAGTTGGATTTGCTTTTTTCTTCGTTCTCATGGCATTAAAATTAAAAGTGATACCAACATACCAAACGTGCCGAGAAACAGCGTTAAACCGAGCGTAACAACCCTTAAAAACTCTTTGTGCTCTTCATTCGCTGGGGTGACTTGGTCTAACAAGTCTAAAAAGTAATTTTTCATAGTTAATTATTTAATTGTTTTGACAAATATACTTATATTTTTTAATATAGGTTACATTTTTTTCAGATATTTTTTATTAAAACTAAAAAACCCCTACCGAAGCAAGGGTTTCTCATTAACAATTAAACTATGAATTATGAAATCAATGCAAATATACTACTTTAATCGACGTAGCAAAATCTTTTTAACGATATTACCAACGATTTTAAAAAGACCGCCTTGCGAGTCGACTTTCACCTCTACTTTGTCAGCGGTCTTATCAACAGTTACATCTATGTTTTTACCATCGTAATCCACTTTTAAATCCCCGTCTTTACGCTCGATCTTCAAATCTACTTTTTCAGTGTCAATGTCTACTTTTAAATTTTTCTTTGCCATTATGCTTCATTTGTTGTTATTACTCCTTTTGGTTCTAAATGTACCTTGCGAACATTTGCAGGTTGAGCTATCTTCCATGCTGTTCTTCGTGCTTGTGTTAGTCTACTCTTTGCTATTCGTGCTACGTTAACAGAGTTATTTTGATTGCCACCTAACACGTGATAGTGCGTTTGGTCTTCACCTACATAGATTCCTACGTGTCCGCCGCCATTTCTTTTGAATGTAAGAACATCCCCTAACATTGGTTCAGAAACACGGTTGCCAAACTTATTCCAGTTCAATGCCCATAACGGACGCTCAACTACTTCAAGTCCTGCAGCTCTGCAACATTCAGCTATAAACAAACCGCACCATGGAATTTCATCGTTAGTGTAAATTCTTTCAAGTCCTAAGTTCTTTGCCCAACCTAATATAATTGGATTGTGTTCTTTACCTACAAATTCTTTTACTCCAAGTTGTTTAACAGCTTGAACTAAAATTCTCGGTGATTTTTCTTCTTTTAGCCAATCGTAACTCATGCCGTTTCGTTTATTTCGTCTTCGGGTTTAATAGCAAAATACGAATGAGATTCAATGCTTCTTTCAAATGCTGTTGCTAATTGCTTACCATAACATTCATAAAGTTTACTTTTTAATTCTTGTACTTCGCTGTGTGTGTACCATAACCACATTGCAAGAACTCCAGTTGCTCCTTGCTTTTTAATTATTTCTAAAAGTTTAGTTATATCAATCATTCTAATTAATTTTCAAAAGGTGGTGGGGTTGGTTTCGGTTCGTATGGAATTAAGTCTAAGTCTTTAACCCAAAGGAAAGACGGGTTAACACATTGCTCCATTTCCTCAACTGAAATAATCCAATTATCATTTAGGTCTTGAATAGGATTAAAGTAAGAGTCTGGTGCATACCATTGACCGACTAATTCGTCTTTTTGTACCTCAGTAAGTAAACCTACATAGGTTAACTTTTGTTCTTTTGTTAAATCTGTTAGTTTCATTATACGTTTCTATTTAATGATGTTTGAAATGCTTGTACTGCTGTGTAAAAGTTAGCTGCTTCGGTGTCAGTTAAGCCTTG
>Ga0315903_10002412_pt1 | contig 27488 bp, 38 predicted proteins | sample LakEriMetagenome_7_FD_203524 | JGI IMG/M metagenome (GOLD analysis project Ga0315903, IMG submission 203524) | Freshwater fungal communities from buoy surface, Lake Erie, Ohio, United States - Buoy 2 MA119 | ecosystem: Environmental > Aquatic > Freshwater > Lake | place: USA: Lake Erie, Ohio... | reverse complement strand
TTATTCTTATGCTGTGATTTGTAATGATGGTAGCGCTTATTGTAGCAAGAGAAAGCCGATCATTTCTTCTCATTTAGGTTGGAATTTACCATTCTATGAATATAGAAAAATAGATGGTTATTTTGATGCTTCGGATTGGAAGAATAGTCTTGTTTGCAAAGATAAAAAATCACTAACAGGATCTAATTATCGAACAATTGAAGAAAATAATGCTATTGTAAATAATCAAACATCCGCTCATTATCAACATCAACAACCAACAATAAATATGAAACTTAGAACGCTCACAATAGATGACATACCAAAAGGGTATTATTGGGCAGCAGTTGAACCAGATGGAGTAGCATACGCTTATAAAGAGATGCCCTACCTTTCTGACGATTATAACACTTGGGAACCCGAAGAAGGAAGCGATTATATTAAATTAGAAAAAAAATTTGATGCTTCAAATTGGAAAAGAAGTTTGATTACTTCTCATAAAAACTGTAAGGTATTTTTTGAAAACCCAACATCAGATGATATCCCAGAAGGTTACAATTATATAGCTGTAAGTAGGTATGGTAGAATTTATGCTTTTATTCAAAAGCCTTTAATTAAAGAAGATTATTGGAAGAAAACAGGAAACGAGCCATTTAGATCTGTTGGAATACACTTAGGTGAATTTGATTGGAAAAACTCTTTAGTATCCAGACAGCTTGATAAAAAGATTCTTACTGTTGAAGATATTCCTCAAGGTTACAATTATGCAGCTGTTGATTTTAATAGTTGGGCTTATGCTTACGTAAATAAGCCATCACTAGATAAATATGGAGAGTTCTGGAAGGTTTATGATAATCGGGGGAAATTAAGTTCACTTTGTTTGGGTTCAGATTACGATACAACAGACTACAAAAACAGCTTAGTTTCAAAAACTAAAAAACCTGTTCTTAAAAAATTGACTGTTGATGATATACCTGAAGGTTACTATTATGCTGCTAGTGATTCAAGCGGAACAAGTTGGGCTTATCAAAGCAAGCCAAAAAAACTCGATCATACATGGATTGTCGAAGATGATAGTGATTATGTGCTTATAGGTAGTTTTGACCCGACCGATTGGCAAAATAGCCTTGTAAGTAAAGAAGAAATTGTTCGTAACGGGATTCTTTCAAAAGAAGTTGATTGTTTAAAGACTAACACTATTTCAAGTTTTGATTATAGTAAATTTAATAGTGTTTCATTTTTTGATTACGGTAAAATCAATAGTAATCCTTTTCCTCCTGATAACACTAAAACAACTTACAATCAAATGGGGGGTTTTATTACTGGGATTTCAAATTCATCAAATAAGACTTCTTCTTTTGATTTTACTTTTATAAAAGTAGCTGAAGTAATTGCAGAAAGGTCCAAATCGACAAGGTTAAAAGTAGGGGCTGTTTTGGTGAAGGATAATCGAATTATTTCAACTGGTTATAATGGATTAGTATCAGGTGTACAACCTGATGTATTGGAAGATGAAAATGGAGTTACAAAGAAAGAGGTAATTCATGCAGAACTAAACTGTATAATCTCTTGTGCAAGGAACGGTGTTTCATGTGAAGGATCAACTCTTTATCTTACTCATTCTCCTTGTCAATCTTGTGCTGCATTGATAGCTCAAAGTGGTATTAAGAAGGTTATCTTTAAGAATGATTATAGGGATTCTATTGGCATTAATAAATTAGGTAAATACGGCGTAAAAGTTATTAAATTAAATTAAAATGTACTATTAAAATGAAAGAAATAGATAAGTATAATGAAAGGTTAGTTCAGCTAGAACTTAACGGATTTATCAAATATAAGGGATGTATTTCTAATGGAAAGTATTCTTTTTTATATCATCAAATAGATATATCGGAAACTTCAGATGAGGAGTTTGAAGAATTTATTGAATTTGTTAAATTAGAAATGCAAAATCCCAAATAGATATTATGAATATTTGGCACTTTAGTGACACACACGGATAAATTTTGATTTTTCAAAAACTTTTTGTATATTTATGTAAAGATATTAATATGACAAATCAGGATAAAATTGAAAACTTCTTTAAATCTTTTAAAGAAAAGTACCCTAATTATACTATAGTTGAATTTAAAAATTTAGGGTCTCCTATTATAATCAAAGATGAAAATGGATTTCTACATAAAAAATGCAACGCTTTAAGAGCTTTGAAATATGCGTTTGGGATTGAATCAATTATAAATAAAAAAGAGTTTCTTATTTATAAACTGAAACAAAAGGAAATAGATTTAGAGCTGATTGAATATAATGGTATGAAAGAAAAGTGCATTGTTAAAGATAAAAATGGATTTACTTATTCTCCAACAATGTTTGATTTATTAGCAGGACACCCTGTCACTATTCAAACATGTAATGAAAAAGAAAAATTATTTATATTTAAAGCAAACATTGTACATAATTCAAAGTATATTTACCCTGATTTTGTTTATAAAAATGGTAAACAAAAAATTGAGATTATATGTAAAAAACATGGTTCTTTTTATCAAGAGTAGATAAATGGGTAGGTGAAGAGAGTTGTTATATAGGCCATGATTTTTACAATACAAAATGGAAGGATAGTTTACTCTATCGGTTTCCAAATCGGAAATTAACTGTTGAAGATATTCCAGAGGGTTATTCTTATGCTGTGATTTGTAATGATGGTAGCGCTTATTGTAGCAAGAGAAAGCCGATCATTTCTTCTCATTTAGGTTGGAATTTACCATTCTATGAATATAGAAAAATAGATGGTTATTTTGATTCTTCTGATTGGCAGAATTCATTAATTGAAAAATGAAGGGGTGGACGGCGAAATTTCAGCCACCCCCTTTTTCGCCGTCCACCTCCCTACAACAATACAACTATGAAAATCACTCCAGATCTAATAATATTTCTACATTCAGAATACGATGAATTAACTGAAAAACTCTCCAAGCTTGAAAAGTTAATGATGAAAGCTAATTCAGATACAGAAAAGAAAAATGTTATGAAGATGGAAATTAAAATCATTAGTAAATTTATCGAATTGATAGGTGCTCATATCGAACAACTTGAAACAAAATTATAAAAAATAAAAAAAATGGAAGATTTCAAAATAAGATTAATAGAAGAAAGAGATGAATTATTTTTAAGATATAATAAACTTCGTCTTTTTTTAGAGTCAGATAGATTTCAAAAATTAGATGAAATTAATAGACATCTCCTTGAGTCACAGTTTAAATCGATGGATCAATATTTGATAATTCTGAATTTTAGAATTAAAATATTAACCACTAATTTAACTGATGTACATAAAGAATTAACGCCTGATTTAATTCCCAAAGGATGTAGATATGCTGCAATCGATAAAGACGGTAAAGCCTACGCATATAAATTTAAACCTGATTTGGATCATGATTCATGGAGTCCTATGCCATTCGCTAATGATTCAAAATTTATAGGTGATAAATTTCATTCGAATAACTGGATGAATTCATTAATAAAATCACCAGATTATGATGAAAAACTAACGGCTGATGATATTCCAGACGGTTATAATTATGCAGCTGTGGATCAAAATGGTGATGCAACCGCATTTGTAAATTTGCCTATATTAAATGAAGAAGTTGGTAATTGGAATGTAAGCGGTGAATATCGTAAGAATTATTTTCGATTTATAGGTGAGTTTAACGCATCCGATTGGAAAAATTCTTTGGTTGAAAAAACAAAAAATGAAAAATAAATTTGCAATTATAAATAATATCCTTATCTTTGCAGTGCATTAAAAAAATAAACTATGAAAGATACCTTTGAAAAATTGCCCTTATTCACTAAGTTATTTATCACTTTGATTGTTGTAACTTTACCTATAATGTTGATAACATATCAAATTGATAGCTTATTATGTTTATATGTAGGAACATTTTTGATTTTTTCAATTTTAATTGGCTTAATCGCTTACTTTGCGCAAGATATTGGTAAGGAATTGCCTTTTATAATCATTGGGGGTACGGTAGTTGTTTTCAGTTGGATTTTATTAATTATTAACATAATATTAAATTATCTGAAAACTAATTAATTTATGATAAAAAATAAAGTTATAATCTCGATTATTCTCGTATTTACATTTATTTTTCCAACTTTTATATTTTTTATAAAAGAAAATTATATACCTCATATATTAGTTTTGGCTTGCTGTATTATATTATACGCTTACGCTAGAATATTTGAAAATGCTGTAGAGGTTATAAAAAGGAATAGGTACGAATACATAGAACTGTTTATATCGAACTTATTTTATTTATCTGTACTTAGCCTTTCTTTTTGGTGTCTTGTCTGGTTTATTATTAATTTTTAAAAGTGGAATTTTAACTTATGAAAAAGCTAACTAAACAGGATATTCCGCAAGGGTTTAACTGGGCATCTGTGGATAGTGATGGAAAAGCATTCGCCTTTAAAGAAAAACCTTTACAATGTAAAAACGAATGGGTAGGTCAATGCTCCACTTATTTTATGGGGTACGGCTTTGATAATACAGATTGGCAAAATTCAATAATATCAATATTTGACTATGAAAAAGCTAACTAAACAGGATATTCCCGAAGGATATAATTATGCAGCAGTTGATCCTAACGGAAACGCCTATGCCTTTCAATATGAACCAAATTTAATGACAGATTATTGGGGGATGGATTTACCTGCTCCAAGTCTTATTGGTGAAGGCTTTGATGCTTCTGACTGGGAAAAATCAATGGTATCAAATAAAGGTGAAATTAAATCCACTACATCAATTATAGTTAATAGATTTATATCTCTTTCTCCAGATGCTTTTTCAATGCAAATCGTTGATAAAGAATCAAATTTTTACACTTTTAAAAAAGACGATTATTCATTTTATATTCAACATTACTTTAAAACAGATGATGATGGTTTTAATGCTACAGAAATTACTTTTAAAGGTGATGATAGAATTGGTAGAGTCGATGGAGACATAGAAACTGTATTTACTGTAATTGAATCGACAATTTTAAATAAGAATGAAAAAATTAACTAAAGAAGACATTCCAAAGGCTTATGTTTATGCTGCTGTTGATGAAAGCGGAATGACATATGCTTTTAAAACAAAACCAATTTTACGTAAAAGTGTTTGGTGGCCACAAAATAATGATTATATAGTGATTGGTGATGATTTTGATAATACTGATTGGCAGAATAGTCTTGTTGAAAATCTTGGAAACATATCAGATGGATACCACACCTTTGATGAACTCTATGAATATAGAATGCTTTATAATGCTCTTTCATTTAATCTTCTTCACGAAAAAGGAGTTAAAGTAGAAAAATCATTAAGACATTCAGATGGAGAATTATGTTTTGGTGGAGGATGGTTTATTGTGATTGCAGAATTGCCTAACGTAGGCCAAGTAAGTAACCATTATGAAAAAGAACATTGGAATTTATTTAAAGTAAAAGAAGTAGATGTTCCTTCTATTGCTTACGACGGGCATTCTCCAAAAGATGCAGCAGAACGATTATATAAATTTTTAAAAAATGAGAGAATATAAAAAACTAAGTAAAGCTGATATTCCAATTGGGTTAATTACAGTTAAAAATATATTAAACATTTCTAAACAATTATAGCTTTTTTCCTTCATTTTTTAGAAAAAATGTTTATATTTGAATTATCATTTCAATGCAATATAAATCATTTAAAATAAGATTAGAACCTAATAATAAGCAGGTTTCAATGTTCTTGCAACACGCAGGTGTTGCAAGGCATGCTTATAATGTTGGTTTGGCTTATTGTAATGAAATTTATAAATTGGATAAAAAAACACCCAGCGCTATTGATCTTCATAAATGGTTGGTAGCAATAATAAAAAAAGAAAATCCTTGGTATTATGATGTTTCTAAATTTTCACCTCAACAATCTTTAAGAAATCTTGAAACCGCTTTTAAAAACTTTCATCGGTTGCAGAAAAAAAGTAGCTACTCTTTGAAAGATAAAAAAGGACGGTTGCAGGGATTACCAAAATTCAAGAAGAAAGGGGGTAAAGATAAATTCTATTTGGAAGGCGCAATCAGAATTGAAAACGGTAAAATAAAATTACCGAAAATCGGCTGGGTTAAATTGTCGGAGAAATTTGATTTTGATAAAATAAAAAATTGTGTCGTTAGCAGAATAGCAAATGAATGGTTTGTTTCTTTTAAAACAGAATATTCACCAACTAAAACAACTAAAAAATTTAATTCAGTTGGTGTCGATCTGGGGATTAAAACCTTAGCAACATTAAGCAACGGTGAAACTTTTGAAAATTTAAAACCTTATAAAAAAGCAAAAAGTAAATTAAGAAAACAACAAAAGGAAGTTAGCAGAAGATTTGTAAAAGGCGCTGAAAGCCAAAGCAATAATTACAAAAAATCTGTTATTAAACTATCTAAAACACATGCAACGGTAGCAAATGTAAGGAAGGATTCTTTGCATAAAATTACCACCTATTTATCCAAAAACTTTGAAACAGTTGTCATTGAGAATTTGAAACCCAAAAATATGAGTAAAAATCATAATTTGGCTTCAGCTATTTTGGATGGTGGGTTCTTTGAGTTCAAAAGACAACTACTGTACAAAAAAGAATGGTACGGTGGAAATGTTATTGTTGCAAATACGTTTTATCCAAGTTCAAAACTTTGCTCTTGTTGTGGCAATAAAAAAGAAAAATTAAAACTTTCTGAAAGAAAATATGCTTGCACAAATTGCTCCGCAATTTTGGATAGGGATCTGAATGCAAGCGTTAATTTAGAAAAATTGGCGGTAAGTTCTACCGTGACAGCCTTTGGAGATGAGAGTACAAACCATATCTGGTTTCAGCTTGTCGATGAATTAGGAATCAAACATCAAATGTTAAAGTTTGTGTAAGTTTTGAAGAACGGCGACTAAATATAAACCAACACTAATACGTGAACGTACTTATGGTTATTTTTTTAGGGAATATTGGGCTGATTATGCTATTGATAGACGTTTAATTGGTAAAGGATTTAGTGTATCCGATTGGCAAAATTCATTAATTCAAATTGACGATGAAAAAACTAACAATAAATGACCACAAAAAGGTGAAAATAGGAGAAGGCTTTGATGCAACCGATTGGCAAAACAGTCTGGTGAAAAATGTAGAAGAAAAGCCTTATCACAATAACGTTGCAGTAGGATATAAAACACAACTAACAGACAATAATAAAATTATGAAAAAATTAACAGCAAATGATATTCCCGAAGGATATAATTACGCAGCAGTTGATTCTAATGGTATAGCTTATGCTTTTAAAACTATACCAATATTTAATTTTGTTGCAGGAGTTTGGCATCACACAGATGAAGAAGTTTCTCTTCTTAGAATAGGAGAAGACTTTGATGCAACTAATTGGACAACTTCTTTAGTCGATAAAAAGACTTTAAAAAAACTGACAGTGGAAGATATTCCTGAAGGATATTCTTGGGCAACAGTTGATTCTGATGGTATAGCTTATGCTTTTACAGCTATTCCAATACTCAATCGTAATGCTGCATGCTGGTTTCCTACTAATGGAGGAACTCCGCTTTTTAAAATAGGAGAAGATTTCGATGCAACTAATTGGACAACTTCTTTAATCGAGAAAAAGATTTTGAAGAAACTGACAGTAGAAGATATTCCCGAAGGGTATTCTTGGGCAGCAGTGGATGCTGATGGAGATGCGAACGCTTTTAAAGTTATGCCAAAAATAAAATATAATGATTTTTGGGGTACTGGTGAATCAGACGACAAAAAATTTATTGGTAAAGGATATGACAAAACTAGTTGGCAACGTTCATTAATAGAAAAACATACTCTAAGAAAATTAACAATAGAAGATATTCCCGAAGGGTATTCTTGGGCTGCAATTGACAAGTTTGGATGGGCTTTCGCTTTTAAATCCCAACCTTACATTTGGAATGATTTCACTTGGGGTGAAAACGGACAAGACACAGCAATTAAGATAGGCAGTAATTTTGATGTTTCTAATTGGAAGAACTCGTTAATTAATAAACCTACAAAGAAAAAATTAACGGTAAAAGATATTCCTGAAGGCTACGACTATGCAGCTGTGGATCAAAACGGAGTGGCGCGTGCTCACGCTGAAAAACCTTTTATAGACCCTGTTAGCGGCTGTTGGAATAACTTTTCTTATAATATGTTTATAGAAAAAGATTACGATTCTACAGATTGGAAAAGAAGTTTAGTTGCAAGAGAAGAAAATGAAGCCGAAAATAATCGGCAAGCTCCTATTCAGACGAGTATTAAATTTGAATTTACCCAAGAAGGAAATTGTTTAAATGGTGGTGATGAAATTATAACTATTGAGGCTACATCTCATTCTGGGATTGACAAAGCAGAAGATATTTTTTATGTTTTAAAAACAGATAGTTGGTCTTTTGATAATGTAAAAGAGCTGTCTAAGTTAATTGAAAAAGTAGAAGAAATCATGAAAAATAAATAATATGAGCGAAACTAGATTAGATATTGGAAAAATCAGAAAAGTAGATTTGCAAGGCAAGACTATTGAAGAATGGTGCAAAGATAAAATTGAACCATTACCTGAAGGATTGCCTTATGGCATGAATTACTGTTCTTATTTGCAATCTGAATATGAAGAGTATAATGATTATATTTTTAATATATCAAATAACACTGTTTGGGAAATAATTAAAGAAGTTTCTCAACCTGCATATGAAGACTTAGAAGTATTCTATCAAAATAGCGATGGTACTATTTCTTATACTGCTCTTTATTATGATGGTGGTACTTGTTTGGAAGAGATTATCGGGGATTTTTTAACTGATTCTGGTTTGTGATTGGGTGGACGGCGAAAATTAATTTTTTATTTTTTTGCCTATATTTGTAGCATAATTGCCATAGTGATGGAATGGTAGACATGAGAGACTTTAACGGTAGACAGTGTTTTTTATTAATAAAAGTCTACAAAATTTGAGTGCATAAGAGGAAACTTTTAATGTAGAACTCCGTAAATTCGGCGAACCCTTTAAAATGGCAACGCCGAGCCAAGCCCAATAATTCTTGGGAAGGTGTAGAGACTAGACACGGAGAACCTAAGTCTAATAAGATAAGGTTAAGGCATAGTCCAGACCACAAACAACATTTTTATTTAGGTGTTGGTAATGAAAATTATAGTGGTAAGAAAATCTCTTGAGCAGTGATGTTCGTGCAGGTTCAAGTCCTGTCTGGGGTACTTGGTTGGTGGACGGCGAAAATGTAATCATTCGCCGTCCACCTTTTTTCATATACTACCCGTCTTTTTATATACGTAATCTTTTATATCTCTAACTCCATATTTTTTCATATCTTCTACTAATAAAGTCAAAATGAATCTATTATCCCTTGAAGAATTAGTTCTTATGTTTTCCACAGTATTTTGAGTTATCTTAACAAGATTTTCATATTCTGGAGAATTAGGTGTAAAATATTTTTTTATATTTTCTCCTATTTCTAAATCAAACTTAAGCGCTGTATGTTGATCTTGGATAAAATCTAAGATTTTTTCATATAGATCGTAATTTTTAAATGCTAATAATGTTGCTATAAAAAAAGGGAAATTAATGCTTGGGGGTCGTCCGAAACCGCTTCTATCAATAGGAGTTAAATTATCAATATCTTTTACTGAATCTTTTTTACCTTTGAAAGAAGCAGAATCATAGTAAGCATAAAATTTAATGTTCTTTTCTTTACATAAATCACGGAGATTTAAAACAACTTGATCTATCCCGTTATTTGAACTATCAACATTATTTAAAAGAACGTGAATTTCTAAAATATATTTACTAGCGTTTTTTACAGTTGGTTTATCTGAAATTATTCTATCTTCTTGCTCTGAATTTTTATTTCCATTATATGAACTAAAATAATTTACTGGTTTAAATTTATGGTTCTGCTTTAATTTTCTACCATCTAAAACTAATAGACAACGGCCTAAATTAAAACCACTACTTCTACTTCTAGTTGTTGATAAATAATAAAATTTACCGTCGTTTATTTCAGCGTCCCTTTTTGACCCCACAATAGGCGTTAAAAAAAATTCATCCGTTTGGAGGATATTTATTGCTCCAGCATTACTAGTAAAGTGATACATTATATCTGAAGCACCTTCAGATAATAATTGCTCTAACATTATTTTTATTTTCATGATTATTATTTATTAAAATAAATAGGCCATTCTTTTCCTAATCCAAAAAACATCCTTATCTTTGCATCATAAAACAATATAACAAATATGGCAGATTATTGTAACAAATGTTCAAGCAAACTTTTTGGTGATGACGCTAAACCAGAGATTGATGTTTATGAAGAGTTTTCATTATTGGAGGAAAATCATATGATTTCTGTTCTATGCGAAGGATGTGGTTTAATGGCTATCGGTAAAACAGTTCTGGGGGAACTTATGGTAGTTAGAGTGTCGAATAAAGAACAATTAGATGAAAAGCTTAGATGGGAAGAATACTAATAAAAAAACCCCATCGAATTCGATGGGGTTTCATTTTACTTGTTTAACAAATGATTTCCGATTTCCTCTTTATATATCACACAATCTTTATTTACATCATAGGCTTGATTAGCGTGGTAATTACATCTTTTCCAGCCTCCCTTTTTACTACAAATCCATTTGTTAGTTGAAACACACTTAGCAAATACTTTTTTATCTGGTTTATCAGCTAAGGCAGGATAGAAAGTAATCATATACCAATCAACTGCATCTCTAATATTTGATACATCTAATTTCTGTTGATTGATTTGTTTGCAGATGTAGTCCTCATAATATTTAACCTGTTGGATAGCTGATATATTTTTTGGCATATTTAGTTCCTTCCTTGTGGTAGACATAGCCTGAAATATACCGTACGCTGAACTATGAGGATTTTTAGCATCAGCTAAATATCTACTTTCTCTGTAAAAGGTTTTCATTGACCAATCATAAATTTGATCTGGAGTGGCACCCATTTCAGGATATTTTTCTTTAATAGAGCAAGATGCTTGATAAACCTTTAATCTAAATAAATCCCATTTAGATAATTTTTTATCACCGTTAGCCACTCTTTCTAATAAGAGTTGGAGGTTATTCTTTTGTTTCTTCTTTCCAACTGGGATAATAGAAGCTTCAACTGGTTCTATGGGTGCTATGCCTTCAAATTCTTCCTTGTATTCTGATTCATAATGTGCTAAAATTTCTGAAAGGCATTCTTCTGTTTCTATCGCTTCTCTTTCTAATATTTCATTTCTCCTAATGGTTAATAAAACAAACGGGATTAAGATAATAAATGAAAATAATATTGTTGGGTTTACGTAACCGTTTTTTATTATTTTATATTTGATTAATAAAGATAAAATTTTATTTTTCATATTCGATAAACATTTATATGTTATCAAATATAAGTTAAAAAAAATAAAACATCAACCTTTTTATATATTTTTTTTAATCAAATTTTACAACGGTCGGTTTATGCCCTTTACCTGTTTTGGGGCTTTTCTTTTCAGCTCTTCGTTTTTGGGCTGTCATCTTCTTTTTTTCTTCCTTTGAATATGAAGAAGCGGTTTTAGGCGTTTCCTTTGAAATCTTTTTCTTAGGTCTGCATTTAGGGTATCCCTTGGAATCAGCTTTTTCTCTACCACATGGGGGATGTTTGCCGCCTACTTTGCGGCTAACATCTACCCATTTTTCTTTAAACCATCTTCTTAAATCCTCGGATAATATTTCTTCGCTGATTATTAGTTTCATTATTTTCTTTTTTTAGGTACAATCCAAATATCGTTATCCACCATTACCATACCGTTCTCCATTTGTTTATTTATGTCACTTATGATTTTATTTAAATCTTTATAGTAACTGGTTGAATTAGGGTTGAGGGTGTCACCTAAATTTAGAATATAGTTAACGAACACATTCGGTGTTTTAATACCCTTGTTTCCATCCAATAAAAAATATGCGCTATCTTTTCCATAAATCAATTTATCGAATTTAGATGCAGCCTTTGATATTTTTTCACTGTATTTTGGATTATTGAAGTCAAATGGTTCATCTACCATATCATCAAAATCGTCGAAGAAATTCAAATCGTCTTTTGCTTTTTCTTCTTTAACAATTTTCCTTACCAATTTTTTAAACTCGCTTAATTTAATTTTCATATTATTTGATTATTTTATTTTTTTTGATCTATGTCCAAGGCGATTAATTTTCCGTTAACTCTATAACCTAAATTATCAGGACTTATATCTGGTCTTGTTATGTTTAAATATTTATAAGCTCTTAAAATGTCTTTAAAATCTTCGATATAGTTAATGAAGTCTTGATCTAAATTATAATTATCATAGTTTAACAAATGTAGATCTTCTATGTTTAAATCATTTTCAGATAAAATATCTATTAACTTATAGTAATAGGTTTCTAATTTCGGAGGCATATCTAAATTTTCCATTATGATATAATATTCGCCGTCCACCTCATCCACACTATAAACCTTAACAAAAGAATCCAGTATACCTTTCCCAGAATTATCCAATAAAAATTTATTGAATTCGTATTCGGATTTACTTCTTGTCTTTTTCAAAACTCTCTTATTATCTATTTCATAAGCCGATCCATTTTCACCACCACCTAAATAAAATAGCTTGTCAGGGTTTATATTGTTTTCAGCATAATATAAATCCAAAGATTCAGATTCTTTCAAGGATTTCTTTGTCCTCCAAGTCCCGCCTTTGGATTTATATCTTTTTGCTGCTGCACCATTACAATAAGCGCTTGGGCAAACCTTATATCTCCGTTTTGCCCAAGCCAAAGAAGAAGCCCATAATTTAGGGTTGTTGGGAATACTTTTACCTTCGTTTAGGATTGCTCCTTCTAATATTTTTCTTATTGTTTCCTTAAACGTCATGTTTTATTTCTTTAACTTTGCAAGAGCACTTTGCACTTTGGTGTTTGCTTTTCTAAGACTAGACATTTCACTTTTAACACTATAATACCAGTCTTTGAATTTTTCAATTGCTCTCATTAATTTATCTTTAATTGCTCCTTCAGATAGATTTTCTTTGTCTGCTTTTTTAATAGCTATATTAGGTAATATTCTAGTTATGCTTTTAGTTGAGTTTACATATTCCCGCGCTTGTTTAGCAAATTCTTCTGGGATAATACCCATGACAAAATCAATGCTTTCTTTATATTTATAATTTGTCTTAGGTCCCCCAGCTCTTTGTATTTCAACCATATACCCCCTTACTTCTTTGATTGTACCTTTTGTTTCTCCGATGAGGTCTAAAGTGTCTACAATGTACGTTTGTAATAATTTTTTCATATTACTAACTTCATTGAACTTTTTTTCAGCTTCTTCGTACAATTTCAATATGTCATCATATTGCTTTATTTTATCTACTAATTCTTCTTCATCATAGGATAAATTTTTTTCTTCTTTTTTCTCCTCTTGTTCTCTAATTACTTGTCTTACAATTTGTTTTAATTCATTTAATGTTATTTTCATAACTTTTTAAAATTTATCTTTTATAGTATGTGTCGTAAATGTTTTGATTAGAACCATAATCTATTAGAACAACGCTTCTATGTCCATCTTTTAAAACAACTCCATAAGAAGAAATTGCGATTAAATCTCCTACAAACATATCATAGTCTGTCATGAACCTATTAACTTTATCATAGAACTCGTCGTCACGAATTTTGTCAATTGTTTCTTCTGGGATATTAGGTTTTCTGTTACTATAATTTCTACGGGGGTTATTTTCATAATAAGAATATCTAAGGATAGCAGAAAAATCCTCGAAAGAATAACCTGTTATATTTTTGAAAATAGATTTAGTACAGGGTGTAGCCAATTCCATTTCGACCCAAAGATAATCTTTATCGTAGTTAAATATTTCTGCTAAAATATCAGAATAATAATTATCGTATGAATCTACTTCCATTTCATTTTGAGAAATGCCTTTGGTATTTTTTGCTAATTTTAATACCTTACTTTCATCTATTTTATAAACGATTCTTGAGGATCCGCTTGATATTTTTTGTAATAAGGATTCACAATATTGTTTTCTTGCAGCGAATGATTTTAGTTTAGCAAATTCTTCTATGCTCCAATTAGAGGGATAATCCTCTGTGAGCACTTCTTGAATATAGCTATCTAATATAATTTTCATAAAATATAAATATAGCTTAAAATATATTTTTTTTCCTTAAATTTGCGTTATGAAAACAAAAGTAAATCAATGCTGGAAAAAAGAAACCACTGGTGAATTATTCAATTTAATTTCTGAAGTGGAGGGATTATTCCCTGATTTTGCCAATCAACATTTTGAATGTATTTTTGGCGGTGATAGAGCTAATTGTTCATCTGAATCTCTTGTATTTAATTTGACCTGTGGTATAAGGGGAATAGGTTATAAGGGAGTTGTTGTTTTTGATTCTGATGGTAGGGGGGCTATATTTCAGAAGGGGTGAGGTGGACGGCGAAAAGTGAATATTTATAAAAATGAATAAAATAAAATATAATATTTGTTGCCATACTAGGGACTTCCCTCAAATAAATGAGTTCATAGAACATCATTTAAAATTAGGCTTTGATAAGATAGTTATCTATGATAATATGTCTATTGAACCTATTCATTATGAACATGAAAAAGTTCAAATAATTAGATGGAATGAAAAAATTGTAAATTTCAATACCTATAATCATTATTTAGCTAATCACAATGTTGAAGGGGTTTGGACGGCGTTTATTGACGAGGATGAATTCATAAACACTAATGGGGTTCAAATCCAAGAAGTAATGGCTAAATTTCAACACTATGATTCTTTGGGGATCAATTGGCGTGTTTTTAGCGATAAGGTTGATGAAGACAATCAAGGCCAAACATTAATTGAGAAATACAGATACTACGCTCCCTTAAGCGCTGAAATTTCAAAGCACATAAAAACATTCTGTAAAAACGTTTTGGTTCAAAGATTTTCTCACCCCCATTTTCCTATTTTTAAAACCAAAAAAGTCAATCGAAGTGTTAAAGGTGAAATAATAGCAAATGCTTTTTGTGAACCGTCGCATGACACCATTTGGCTCGATCATTATCATATGAGGGGTTACGAAGATTACGTAAAAAGACAAACCAGATGGATTCACATTTTAGGGCAAAAGTCTGTTCAAGCGGTTACAGATACCTATAACTTACATAAAAGCGGTTGCACCGAAAAATTATAATAATATGGCCCAAGGCGTTCACAAAATAACAGAAGAATTTGAAAAGGCGTTAAGTGATTACACTAATTCACCTTATGTCGTTACTGTCGATAATCAAAGCAATGCTTTATTTTTATGTTTATATTATGAAAAAAATATAAAAAAAACTCCTTTATCTGAAATTGAAATCCCTTCACACACCTATCCTAGTGTCCCATGTGAAATTATACATAACAATTTGAAAGTTAAATTTGTAAAATCTGATCCATATTTAGAAGGCCAATACAGATTAATTCCTTCTAACATTTATGATTCAGCTTTAACTTTTACAGCAGACATGTACATCCCAAATACACATATGTGCATATCTTTCACTGGACCTTACAAGCATTTAAAATTAGGTAAAGGTGGCGCTATTTTAACAGACGATAAAGCTGCTTATGAATGGTTTAAAAAAGCGCGTTTCTCTGGTAGAGGTGAATGTTCTTATCATGAAGATAATTTTGATGATAATCCCGTGATAGGATGGAATTTTTATATGATGCCTGAAATAGCAGCAAGAGGTTTATTATTGATAAATCAATTTTATGACTCAAATGGAATGAAAATTAAAAATAAAGATTTAAAATTACCATATCCAGATCTATCTAAATTTAAAATATACCAACAATGAATGTAGCAATTATAGGTGCAGGAGCATTTGCACGAGAAATTAGAGCACACCTATCATTAGGTGATTCAGTACCAATGTTTGTTGACGATGAATATTTTGTCGAAAATAATCAAAATATTAAACCATTAAGTACCCTGAACGTTGATGTTTATGAAGTAATTGTTTCCGTCGCTGATCCAATTAAAAGATCGGAGATTGTTAAAAGATTACCAAAAGAAACTAAATACTTAACGTTTATTCATCCATCGGCAATTCTTTTAGATGATAATATCAAAATAGGTGCAGGAAGTATTATTTGTGCTAACTGCATATTAACAACCAATATAGAAATAAAAGATCACTGTCACTTAAATTTAAAAACCACAATAGGTCACGATTGCGTTATTGGTGATTTCTTCACCACAGCACCCAACGTTAGTATATCTGGTAATTGTACAATAGGTGATAGAGTTTATATCGGAACAAGCGCTTCTATAAAGGAAAAAATAAGTATTTGTTCTGATGTTACAATTGGTTTAAATGCAGGGGTGGTAAAAAATATTGACAAAAAAGGTACTTATGTTGGAACACCAGCTAAATTAATTAATAAATTATGATTTATATTTCAAACAAAGGTAATTTATCAGGTCCAAACCCAGAAAAAGAAAATTCACCAGAATATATTGATGAAGCTTTAAAAAGAAATTTTGAAGTCAAAATTGACTTATGGTGCTCGGATGGAAGATTATATTTAGGCGAGGATTATCCAAGGCATAAAGTTTCGTTGGATTGGTTGACAAGTAGATATTTGAAGCTTTGGATTCATTGTAAAAATATTGAAGCTCTTACCTTTATGCAAAAAGAAAATCATTTTCATTATTTTTGGCACGAAAATGATTTTTTGACGTTGACTTCCTTAAATTTTATTTGGGTTAATTCTGACTATAAAACAGTTGAAAACTCTATTGTTTATTTACCTGAAGCATTAAAAATCAAGTTTGATTCTTGCTTAGGCATTTGCAGTGATTTTATTTTAAATTATTAATTATATGACTACATTACAATATCAAACGCTTATTTTTCCCCCGAACTTATTCTATACGCTTGAGGAATTTGAAAAGTTTATTAAGATAAGAGAAGAGGGTTGGTACGAGGGCTTATTAGCCGTTCTAAAGGTTTGTGAAAAACATGAACTTTATGAATATTGTGCTATAATTAAACGAGAACTTGATTCATGTGAATAATTATTTTTTATGGATATTACTATTACTTGGGATGATTCTGAATGGTTTCCAGATTCAGAATTTTAAGACAAAAATATCGGCAGAAATGTCGATATTTTTTTTTATTCCTTATATTTGTAGTAAATAAAAAAACTTATGAGATTTAAAAATATTAACATAGTTTCACTGATTGAAATGTTTTTTTCAGATGAAGGAGTTGAAAGAAAGTTCTCCTACAAATTATTAGAGAAAGGGGATAATAAAGAAATGATTTGCTATTTCGAATTGGAAAATAAAGATATGTTTGAATTAAGAGTTGAAGTTGAAAACGATGAATATGTCAATGTCTTCCTGCTTAAACATATTTCCAGTGAACCCTACGAACTATGCTTTGTTAATTATTTAACAAACATTTCAGAATTAATGTCTACATTATCATACATTAACAAACTATATATTTAAAATTATGCAAAAATTACTATTTCTATTTTTTTCAATTTTCCTGTCTTTAACTTCTTTTTCGCAAAGAAGCAACGCTGTTGTCTTGGCCGTACATGATGGTGATTCATATAAGGTTAGATTCGATAGTAGCGAAAGAACTATGTGGATTAGATTATGGGGTGTTGATTGCCCTGAAGTTCAATCCATATATGTTACAAAAAATCAGCCTTTTGGTGTTGCTGCTGGGGATTCAATTCGTAATATGATTAAAGGGCAAAGGGTATATGTTGATACACTTGAAAGAGATTTTTATCGGAGGATGGTAGCAAACGTTTATTATGGTGAAATTGATCTTACTCGATATGTTATTGAAAACGGGTATGGTTGGTACTACAACAGTAAAGGAATGACTAACGATGAAAGAAAAGCTTTGAAAAGTGCTCAAAAATATGCGAAAGCTAATAAATTCGGTTTATGGGGTTTGGACGGCGAAATCGTAAATCCAGCTACTTTCAGAAAAAATAATAAACCAAAGTAATCTCTTTTTTAATCTATTGTATTATAAAGGTCGGGTAGAATTCTTTTTAGAATTTTATTCGACCTTTTCTTGTTTTATTCAAAAACTTGTATTATCTTTGCATCACAATCGAACATAAATTATGGCAAGAGTAAACGTAGGTATCAATCCAATTTATTTGTCTGACCAACATCTTTTAGCAGAAGGCGTTGAAATTCTTATGATTATAGGCGGTTTAGAAAAAAACGGCTATGTTATTAAAGGAAAATCGCCGTCCAACTTCACCCTAGGAACAGGTCACATTAACTTCTTCAAAGATAAAATCATCTATCTAAGTAGAAGATTAAACGAAGTAAAAAAAGAGATGAAACGTAGGGGCTTCTCATCTGAAAACTATAATATTGATTTTAATAAAATCCCAGTAAAATTCCTCAACGATTGGTCCCCATCAGAAAAAGATTTTCTTGAGGTTAAAAGTAGAATCGTAGATAGAATCGAAAACCCCCTGAAAGCAAAGAAGTCTTTTCACAAATATAACAAATCAGAGCTTTACAACGTTAACTATCTAAAAAACGCTAAGTCTTATGCAATTTAATTTATTCAATGAAAATTTATCAATATTGGTTTCTAAGTTCTTAGCCACAGTAAAGAAAGGAGAAACGTTTGAATTGCCAAATGGTGACAGCATTCAAATAACAAATGTTAAAAAGAATAAACTGATTAATGAGTCAATATCAATCCTATATAAAGGAAAAAAAGGCATCTTAAAATTCGTCGGTGGATCGTACCATTCAAATCTCAAATCAAGAGCAAAAGTTTTTAATTTAGGTTATAACTTATATAGAGATATTGAAGGCCTTTTAATAATTGACTCCATCAATAGGCTAAATCCCTTTCACGAAAAATCATCAATACTAAAACATCTTGAAAAAAATATCACAGTTTAAGTGAAAGTTACTTATATTTAATATTATAAAAAAAATAAAATTATGTTTTTAAAAGTAAGTGTTAAATTGTTGTCAGAGGAAGAAACATCAGCAGCCAAGCCTATTTCTAATGGTTATAGCTGTTTAATTAAAACTTATAATTCTCCGTTGCTACGTTGTAGTTTCGTACTTCCAGCTTATAAGTCATTGAATACAGGAGATAAATACACAAATGTTGGGATTGAAATTTTAAACAACAACTATCCTGATAAATTTAATCCAAGGGATAGGATTTATTTTTATGTAGAACATAATTTGATAGCCGAAGGCTTAATTGAGAGCAAACTCCCATAAAACTATGTTAATATATTCACTTACCTTTATTTTAGCCTTTTGGTTATTTGGCGTAATTCTTTTGTTTTACGTTTTTTTATTCGATATAAACGATCAAATTAAAAATAAAGATTATCTTTACATTTTCATTTGGCCGTTACTAATCTGTTACTATGTTTCACTTTATCTAAAAAATAGAAAACCTAAGTTATAAATTTAAAATTATTATATGAGAAAACAAATTATTAAAGAAAGTTCGGAACAAAAACAACTTGGTACTAATCACATTTTTATTGTTGATTGCTCTGGTTCAATGATTGGAGCGTTACCTAAGTTACGAGAAAATTTAAAAAACAAAATTACATCTTTGGTATCAGAAGAAGATAAGATTTCTATTATCTATTTTTCTGGTAAAAACGAATCTGATTTTGTTTTTGACAACTACAATGTAAAAAATGTACTTGACTTGTCTAACGTTAAGACAGGCATTGACAGGTATCTTCAACCTCTTGGTGCAACTTCATTTCTAAAGCCGCTACAATTAGCTTCACAAAGGATTGATTCCAATTATTATAATAACCTGATTTTTATGACTGACGGTTATAATAATGATTGTGATATTCGAGATGTATTTAAAGTTTTAGATCAGGTTTCTAATTCATTTGATTCAAGTTATTTTATTGAATATGGTTACTACGTTGATAGTAACACATTGAATACAATGGCTGAAAAAGTCGGTGGAGCAGTTGTTACAGCTGTGGATTTTGAATCATTGAGTATTGAAATTGAGAACGGATTTAAAGTTAGCTCTGCACCTAAAATTGAAGTTGGGGGGTTGGACGGCGAATATTGCTTCGGTCTATCTTCAACTGAAACAGGTACAAATGTTATCCGCTATAAGATAACCGATTCTAAAGCTATCGTTTCATCTAATCATGATTTCATCTATTACGGTAATCCCTCAACGGATTCTGAAAATTATGAGGAAACTTTAACTTTGCTCTATGGGTACTTCTCTTTGGGTAATTACAAAAAGGCTGAAGAAATTCTTTTCGCTTTGGGTGATGTCCGTTTGATCGACGAATACACAAAAGCCTACGGTAAACAAAAGATCAATGCTTTTAAGGATTTGTTATTGACATTTATAGAAAATCCATCAAAAAGTTTATTCTCAAAGGGTAAAGTGGTTGATTACAAAATCAATGAAAATGCTTATACCGTTTTGGATATGCTTAATGATTTAACTGGTGGTGAAAACTATGTTTATGTTAATCATGAGAATTTCAATTACAAGCGGATCAGTGCTAAGAGGAAAACAGTTGATGTTGTAACAGATGACGTTAAAAGTAAAATTTCAGAAGCAGCCTCTATTGATGAAATGAAAGAAATTTTAGATGACGTTAAACCAATCAAATTCGTTTACAATGATTCTTATGGTTGCGCACCTTTATCTAATATCACTTTCAACAGCAGCAGAGCCAATATCAATTTGACTGTTACACTAGGAGGAAAGGTTATCAATCTACCAGAAAATAAGTGGGGATATAAGGAATACAATACATTTATTATCCGCTCATTTAATATCTGTAAAGATGGCGTACTTAACCTATCTGAATTACCAGTTAGCTTAGATTCAAAGACGTTTGCTATCATGTCTTCCAATAACCTGATAAAAAGGAATTTGGGTACAATCAACGGTAAAGATGCCTATCTAATTGATTTCTCTAACTTGCCTATTATTAATAGGTCTATGATTAAATCCCTTAACAGCGAGGAATTTGTGAACTTGTTTTTGGAATTGGAGAACCTTAAAGCGGCAAATAAGGTAGCTAATTTCATTAATAAATCAAATAACTCCATGATAGAAAATTCAGAGATGGATATTTTCCTTCATTCTATCGGGATTACATCTAATGGTTATGCACCTAAAACGGAGAAAGTAGAAAGTACAGACGTTTACTACGCACCGACATTGAACGTTAAAGTTGCTGGTTTAAGTTCATTACCTGCAATTGAAAAAACAGTTGAAAAGGTAAACCAAAATAAAAAGCTTAACATAGCGGATCAATTAATAATCAAAGAAATGAAATCCTACAACGAAGATATTTCTTTGATAGTTAAAGATCCAAGTTCTTTTTCGCAAAAAAATAATGTGAAGGCAAATAAAAATTCCTTGCAGTATAAAATGGCGCAAAATACTATGGCTTTAATTCTTTCAAGAGGTTGGTTTGCTGATAAAGAAGGATTTGAAGATAATAAAGTTGAATTTGAACATCCAGAATACGGTTTGGTTTCAGCCGTTTTGGATTTCAAAGATGAAGAAGTGAAGATTTAGTGGATAAAAAAACCCCATCTGGTATTTCAGATGGGGTTTTTTTATATTTTTTCCCAAATATCGTTATAATATTTATAAGAATTTAGATTTATTTCTCTTAAATGTTTGACTATCGGTAAAGCGTATCTTTCAGGTGGTTCTACCATTTTAGGCTTCGCTCCATGAAAATGTACGATTAGGGGATTTGCTTTTCCCCAGTAAGGCTTCCAATTATAAATAGGAGGCAACTTGGTGATTTTATCAGCATATAAATTTTTATATAATGTTTGATCGTAAGTTTCTAAGTTTTCAAGATTGTTAACAATATGATTTAGCACTATGCTATCTTCGTTTAACATTGTTTTCACATTCATTAACATTGCACCAGTATTAAAATTAACATAATCGTTAATGTCAAATTCAGGTGCTACTGCAAAATATTTAGGTTTTAACTTATCTAAATAAGAATAATCTCCTTGGAAAAACATTACATCGTAATCCACATATAGAACATATTCATCAGTGAAACCTAATTTATAACAAAGGTATGGTATTTCTGTTCTTAAAAAGGCACCTGTGGCAATTTTAAGTTGCTCACCAGTGTATTGTTTTAATTTATCATAACATCTATGACGATGCTCAATTACATTAACTTCTGGTGGCAATCCATTTAATTCGTCTTTACTTCCATCAAAAATAACATAAACGTCAAAAGATGTATTTAAAATAGCGCTCTTACATGCTTTTAGTAATAGTAAATATGAATCAGTTTTTACTGTTTCAGAATTAGTTGCGATAAATAATTTCATTTTTTATTTTTTTAATATCAACCAAGAAGTGTCTGCAAAAAAAGCATCTGGAGTTCCAAGGGCTTCTTCAACTGCTTTTCTAACACCTGCTACGTGTCTATGTATTTTTAACTCTTCATCGTTTAAATAATCGTGCCCACAAATAACTTTTGTTACAAGTTTATCCCAAATAGCTATATCTTCTTTAACGCAATCATAACTATGGCAACCATCAATATAAACAACATCACAAGGTGCTTGAATTTCAAGGTCAGTTGAATAACCTTTGTATTTAATTATATTTTGATATTTAGCTGCTCTTAAATCAAATTGTTGTTCTATTTCATTATAATTTGCAGAACTAGCTGTGTCATTTTCATCATAATTACCCTCCCAAGGATCAATGCAGATAATAGTTGTATTCGGAAACTCTTCAGCAAAAATAACTGCACTTTCACCCATATAACTACCTATTTCAACTATCTTTTCTATTGGTCCTACGTTTTGTTTAATATAGGTACATAAATCCCTCAATCCCCTTTCACTATTAGGAGGTCGCATTACAGTTTTTAAACCAACTTTTCTTATTAAATTGTTTAAATAATCGGACATGAAAATATTTTATTTTATAATTTATATAACCAACTACCGTCCAGATAGACCTTTTCAGGGTGTTCGTTTATCCCTCTGATAATTGCTTTTTTCGCGTTGTGTAATTTTTTGGGTTTGTCGTACTGTTTATAAGATAAATGGTGCCCTGAAATAATAGAACCATTATTCATCCTCGGCAACCAAAACATTAAGTCATCCAATATGCAATCATCACCTTTACAATTATCAATATAAACCATTATAGGTGATGCTATTGTATCCGAAAAATCTTCTGTTTTTCCATACATCTTAAAAAGATTCGGATAGAATTTGGTCCTATCTTCAAATTCTCTTTCTAACTCTGGATATAACTTCCAGTCATCAATACAGTAAACATTTAGGAAAGGGAATTCTTGTGCTAAAATTTCAGAAGTCTCCCCGTTTTGAACGCCATTAACGTGATATAATGTGTTGGTATAATTAGCATCAAAAGATAATGATAATGTGTAATCTTTAATTTCTTTACACATTTGCCTTAAAAACCATTCACTATTTCTATCCCGAAAAACATTCCTATATTTAGTTTCAAAAATCATTATTTTAAATATAGGAAAATATTTTTTTATTTGATAAACTTCCAGTATTTTTGCAACAAATTAATAGATTTATGGATAAGAATAAAAAGAAAAATTCGAACGAGCAGGAAATGATTAAAAACCTTGCAAACACTTTAGGCTCTGGTTTAAGCGTTGATTACCAATTGGACTTCCTTTGTGCTTTCATAAAGAATGATGTGAAACAAACAAAATTAAAAATAAAAAAATGATATGCAAAAAAGATATTTTAAAAACTTGAAACATGAAACAATAGACGTAATTGATTTTTGCAAAAACAATATCAGAGACGGCACCACGGTTTACGTTGGCACTGATAGCGTTGTTCAGAAAGACAGGAGTTTATTTGTAACCGTTGTTGCGATTAGGTTTGGTTCCATTAAAGATAAAACTGCAAAAGGCGTAACATTTTCTTATTTGAAAACCTACGCTGAAAAATATAAAGATAAATTATATCGTTTAAGGGAAGAAGCCAAATTTACAATGGAAATGGTTTCTTTTTTGGAGGATAATTTCATCAAAGTTGACTATGTTGAATTTGATTATAACAGCGATGAGAAGCATTTATCAAATAAAGTTTTATCAGAAGGTAAGGGATGGGCAGAGGGTTTAGGTTATAAAGTTACGGTTAAGCCCGATGAACAAGTAGCTGTTAAAGCAGCGGATTATATTTGCAGACCAAGATAGTAAAAACCCCCATTAAATTTATTTTTAATGGGGGTTTCATATATTTAATAGTATATGAAAAACAAAGATTTATTGAATCAAATCAACGATAATATCAGGGATCAGATATATGGAAAATGGTATAATAAGATAACAAAGTATGTTTTACACATTGGTCCAACAAATAGCGGAAAAACCTTTTCCGCCGTCCAAGCCCTGAAAAAATCTTATAATGGAATATATTTAGCTCCTTTAAGATTGTTAGCTTGGGAAATACAAGATAGATTAACAAAAGAAGGTTTTCCTTGTTCGTTGTTAACAGGTGAAGAAAAAGTAATTATACCTCAAGCTAATCTAACATCTTGTACAATAGAGATGTGCAATTATTCAAAGCATTATAATGTTGCCATTGTAGATGAATGCTTTATGATTGCTGATAGACAGAGGGGGAAATTTTGGTTAGATGCTATTATGAAATTGGATTGTGATGAAGTCCACGTAATATCTAATCCAGAATCTCTCCCTCTTCTAAGAAAGTTATTGGAATTGACCAACAATATTTATGAGATACATGAATATGAGAGGAAAACTCCGCTTGAAATTTCAAATAAAGAAGTTAATTTAAAAAAGCTCCTACCTAAAACTATCTTAGTAACCTTTTCTAGGATAAATGTTTTATATTACAAATATTTGCTACAGCAGTTTGGTAAAAAGGCTGCTATCTTATATGGTAATCTTCCACCTGAAGTTAAAAGGGATCAGATAAGGAGTTTTGTGGACGGCGAAAATAGCGTTCTCATAACCACAGACGTTATTGGTATGGGGATTAATCTTCCTTGTCACCAAATAGTTTTTTTGGAGGATTCTAAGTTCGACGGCGAATCTGTTAGAAAATTAAATGAAAAAGAAATAAAACAAATAAGTGGTCGTGCTGGAAGATTTGGTTTGAGTGAAAAAGGGATTGTAACAGCACTTGATCCTATGTTTACCTTTGATATAGAAAAAGCCTTTGATTCTATACTAGAAGAGAAAAATGGTTTTTTTGGGTTGGACGGCGAAATCTATAAATTGATCCCCGAAGAAAAACCCCGACAAAAACTAAAATATTTTGAACAAAGAAGCTGGATGCCTTCCAATCTTTCATTCTTGAAAATGGAAGATTTGGAAAAATACTATATTCTTGCAAAACATTACGATTTATCATTATTAGAAGACGATTTAGCATGGGCCTTCCTTTCATGCCCCGTAAACGAACAAAATCAGAATTTTTGGAAATTTGCCGTAGCTTCCGCCGTCCACCTCAACCAAATAAACTTCAGCGAAAGATATTTTATTGATGAAATTAATAATATCAAGGAATTGGCATTAGCGGAAAACGCTATTGCCAATATTGATTTGTTCTTCTATATGTATAATAATAGAACATTGAATCCCCTATTTTTTAAATACGACGAAGAATATTTAACTGTTCTTAAATCTCATAAGGAAATAATTATAGATAATATTAACAACTTTCTACTTTCAAAGAAAATTAAAGAGAAAGAAGTGAAAAAACCAATAAAAAAATAATAATTATAGATAAAAATAAAATATGGCGCACGAAACCGTAATACGCTCATCCCTCTTGGTTAGAGATGTACAGAATCCAAATACAGCTACACAAAAATTTGCCGTTTTTACTGGTTCTGGAAATAATGATCTTAATCTGTTAGGGTTCAGAACACCAACAGAATTATTATCAGATATAGGATTTAACGAGGCCGTTGATGATAGGGTTTCAACCCTGATCCAAGCGGGTGCAAATATATCCGTTACATACGATGATGATGGCAATGCCCTTATCATCGCCGCACCAAATACTGTTACGGGATCTGGTACCGCCACACAAATTGCTTTTTGGAAAAGTGGTTCAACTACTGAATTAACAAGTAGTTCAAATTTATATTGGGATAACGTGAACGGTCGTTTAGGTGTTGGTATTAACACTCCGTCTGCTAGATATCATCAATCCCAAACACAAGGAATTTTTGCTCGTTACGATATAACAAATCCAAATGCAGATCAAAATAGGGGTGTTTGGGAATTTTATACTAACACAGCTATAACTCCTGATTTTTTTGGTCGTTTTGGTTTTAAGTTTGAAGGAGGTGTAAATAATGCTGCTAAACATTTTCAACTTCATGTTAACGATGCAACAAACCCAAGGTTAATTATTAATGGTAACGGTAACGTCGGTATATCAACGATTACACCGAATGCAAGATTACAGGTTCAAGGTGCTGATACAAGCGATACGGGATGGACGGCGCAATTCCATAACTCCCTTGGAACCAGCAATTCTTTGATGATCAGAAATGATGGAAATGTTGGTATCGGTACAAGTGGTACAACAGCAAGATTGGTTGTTAGGGGTAGCGGTTCAAGTGCAGCTTCAAATGCTTTAATAGTTCAAAACAGTGGTGGCACATCTTCTTTTGTTGTACAAGATGATGGTAGTGTAAGGTTTAATACTGCAAGGGTTATAAGTGGATTTATGACTTTGCAAACAAATGGTGGTAGTAATTTAACAGGTTTTAGTTTTACATCTGTTAACCCCTTCACAGCAACTTCTGATATTACAAGTTACATATCTGGAAATCCTCGTTATTGGCCTGTTTCTGGTACAGGAACCTTTACATACTTGAATGTTAATCCAAGTATTGATCAAACAGGTGGTGCGAATGGAATTACAAGGGGTATATTTATTCAACCGTCACTTCTTAGCGCCCCTAATTGGAGATCAATTGAATGGAATAATGACTCTGGTTTTGGTTTATACGGCGCTGGTTCTGGTACTAACTATTTGAATGGTAACTTAGGTATCAAAACAACAACACCAGCGCAAACCCTTCACGTTGCAGGTACAATGCGTTTAACAGGAAATGCTGGTACTGCAACAGAGGTTTTGGGTAGGGATGCAAATGGTGATTTGTCAGGTATTGCATTTTCAACAATCGTTGCTTCTGGTGGCGGTGTGAGTGGTTCTGGAACAGCAGGTCAAGTATCTTTTTGGACAGGAGCGCAAACGCAAAGCGGGGACAATGGATTGTTTTGGGATAATACAAATAAGCGGTTAGGAGTTGGCACTATATCTCCAAGTACAGCCTTTCACGTTCAAGGAGCAAGCACATTGGCTG
>Ga0315903_10002411_pt1 | contig 27492 bp, 40 predicted proteins | sample LakEriMetagenome_7_FD_203524 | JGI IMG/M metagenome (GOLD analysis project Ga0315903, IMG submission 203524) | Freshwater fungal communities from buoy surface, Lake Erie, Ohio, United States - Buoy 2 MA119 | ecosystem: Environmental > Aquatic > Freshwater > Lake | place: USA: Lake Erie, Ohio... | reverse complement strand
TTCCGCAGGCACCCACGGGTGACCAACGGGTAACAGGCACACAAGAGACACAAGCACCTACCTCACGCAGGCGTACACGCAGAGACGACATTGAGAGAACGCAGGCAGAGCGTCGTTCACTCACAGGTCTCAGGTCATCAGTCGTCAAGCCGACAGGACATCGCAAAGGACTCATCACCAAGACACAGCACCCATACAAAGTTGATGGTAGAGCATTAGGTGGCACAAGCACAAGGCTCACGGGTAGGGCAAGAGACTTGTTTCCCCATCCATCAGAGCCGCAGTATCGCACGCTCAACTGGCTTGCCGAACTATCCGATGAAGAGATAGCAGATGTAGTAATAGCAACATCACCTCTTGACTATGCGATAGCGTCCGCACATGCGCTTCATGGTCACTTGCTACTTGGCGCAGATATGAGTGACCCGAAAATACAGAGAGGCATGAAGGCATTAGGGCAGATGCTGCCATCGCTGATGCCATACATGTCTGAAGAGTCATACGAGAACGCACTAAGTCTCACGCAAATGAACTTCTCACGAGAAGGACAGTTTGCGGTTGATGGACTCATCCCAGAGTTAGAGAAGGCAATAAATGACGCACTCGCAGATGGCGTAAACCTTCAAGACATAACTCTATTGGTTGATGCGATAGACGAAATGAATAACGCAGAAGTGGCAATTGCTAGCGAAATGGCGCAGCATGTACAGAGAAACCTTGACATGTACAAGCAAAAGCATATCTCATACTTGATGGATTTCTCGCCAGACGCACAGCAACAAGCAAGAGAAGCACTCATTGCGGCACTTAGGGAAAACCCAGCATTTGCTTGGGCAGTAAGGACATTTGGAATACCACCGATTCATGGCGTGAGTCGCGCATACAACAAAAGAGCAAAAGAGGGCGGGCTGCCAGACCCACACGGTAAAGTTGACGACAGACGAGACCCGACTGCCAAAGGAGCGTCGGCATGGTACTTCCCTGGTCTTGGCATGATGGCTATCAATACCAACGAAGCGGGCTGGCGACCAGGCGCACCTCCAAGGAACCCAGATGGACCAACTAACGGTCCAGACACGAACGACCCGACCATTCCGCATGGAGTCGGCAGAGATAACCCAGATTTGTGGGACTACTCACCGAAGACCGACCCCATCACGGGTGAGAGACAAGAGTTTCGTCCAGAAGGAATATTTCACAATGCCGCTGGCGAGCCACAAGATGTTCTCGTACACGAGTGGGGACACTTTCTGTATGACCTCATCAGCAATACTCCAGAGGAAAGGATTCTTGCTTCTGGTCTATTCACTAAACAGGAATTGGATAATCTCCGTGTTTATCTCAGGGAAACATTCAGGCACAACACCGCAGGGACACGCCGTCGCGACAGAGGAAGACTATTCAGAAAAGTTCCCATCATGTGGGCAGATAGATACATCAGGAAGGAAACTCTATTTGACACAAGGGAATTGTCAGCCAGACTCAAAGAGATTGGTCTTGCTGGAAGCGATTATGATGTTTTGTCATACATCAGCGAACTTGCTGAAAGGGCAAACATATGGAAACTGGTACGTTCGCCACGAGGGAAATCATCAGAGCCTGGATTCCTGTTTATGGCTGGAAAAGATGGAAAACTCTTACTGAATACTATGGGATTACAAGCATTTGAGCAGGCATTACCGCCAGGTACTGAATTACCCAATTTGCTTCACCGTCCACAAGCGACGTGGTCAATTCTGGAAAGAGAAGGGCTGCCACGGGTGTACAGCCTTTACGCTCTCACTAGCCCACAGGAGACATGGGCAGAGTCGGTTCTTTCGCTGTTCGCAAGAAAGCGGGCATCTCGTGAACTACTGAGTCCAGAGATGGAAGATGTCCTCGCGAGAACGATGGGCATACCTACTGGTCCTGACGGTAGACCAGAGAAACCGTGGGAGAGGCGAGCAAGTGGCGTGCGTTCGTCCACATCAGCACCCGAAAGAGACGATGCGCCGAACATGGCACTCTCACCGACATACCCGCCAGAAGTCGGCGGATTGCGCTCACGGGTGGATATTGACAGACGCGCGCAGACTCTCGGCGTGGACCTACGCCCGTTCAGGGACACATCGCAGGACGCTGACGATGTTGAGTGGTCGTCCAATGACTGGTCATTGTCCAAGACCTCGCGCGTAGAGGCTGGCGACGCCGTCATCGTGCGTCAGGGCGAAAACGGACCAGAAGTCCTCATGATAGAACGCAAGAGCGGTCCATTCAGGGGCGCACTATCCCTCCCAGGGGGAATGCGAGAGGGCGATGAGTCTCTTGACCGTTCAGCGGTGCGCGAGGCTACCGAGGAAGTCAGTATCGCTGAAACCGACGCGATTGGAACGACGCTACTCGGAGAAGTGGAAGCAAAGGACTGGGACCCGCGCTTCGTGGAGGGCGGTCGTATCGCGGGTATCCGTATGGATGTATCGTCGGATGTACAGCCGAAGGCAGGTGACGATGCTCGTGGATTCCAATGGGTACCCATTGAGGAAATAGCCAACGGTCAGCATTCCGTCGCGTTTGGACACGCCACATGGCTCGCAGAGGCGTTCAGGGGCGATGACAGTCTCTACGAGAGGCTCTCTGTCGTCTCGCAAGCCTCACGGGTGAGAAATCACCGCCTCATCGCCCTCGTGGATAGAGAGAGGGCGAAGAAGGGCGCCAAGCAGTTCGGGAAACTACCGTCACCAGACCAGCCGTACAGAACCGTGGACAGAGAGGAGCGCCTCGGTATGCGCTCGTCCACCAACACGGGTATTGCGTACTCGCGGGTGCGTCAGAACGACCAAATGCTCGCGGGAAGCATTGAGGAGAGCGAGACGCAGGTTGCTGGCGCTCGCAAGCGCGTCTCACAACTGGAAGAGGCGCGCAAGAGACTGGAAGAGGACGGCTCATGGGACGGGGCAGACATCGGAGTGTCCGTGACCCCGAATCGCACCCCAGCGAACATTTCCAAGGAAGATATTGACCGCAATGGCTGGAAAGAGCAACTCCTTGCCGATGTAGACGACCAAATCAAGCGCGCGCGCGATTTCGCTGACGAAACGGAGCGGTTGGTCGCCCTTGACCGCAGGACACTGGAACGCCGTCAGATTGCCGACCCCACATATGAGGAGTTTGACGACATCGTGATGGACCAGCGCGTCCTGACGCGCCTAGACGACCTTTCTCGCTCCACACTCGCTCTCAGCAGGGACGACAGGGAGGAAATCTTCTCGGACGACGACTACGACTACATGGTGTCGTTCGGAGAGCCGATTCGTAGCGCGACGACAGTCAATCCCACGGGTGACCAGCAGCCAATCGCGACAGCCGTGTGGCGCGCTGCCGATGGCGAGGGCGACGCGGGTATCCATGTCGTCAAGAGAAAGCGCGTTCGTGAAGGTGAGTTTGGTTCAGTAGAGCCAGTAGCGACGCTCGCGTATCCGCGAGAGGACTCCGACCGTGCGCGTCAAGCGTGGCTCGGATGGGCGCGGGAGACCGTAGAGCGGGACAAGAGCAAGGGTCTGCGGTCGTCCGTGTTCGTCCCCAATGACGACACAGAGGTAGAGATTGAGGAAATAGCCGAGGGTCTAGGCATCATCCCCGACCATGTTGAGGGCGTTCTCGCTGAAATGGTGGGAGAGTTCAAGAGCAGGGCAACGGGTGACTACAACGGTGAACTGGACGCCAATACGGCAAGGAGGGCTGATGAGTCGGTGAGAATCGCCGTCGCGTCCGATGGAATGCCAGTCGTGCGCGCAGAGCCACATCCAGCGATTCGCGCAATAGTTGGCGATGTAGTAGACGGCAAGAACGACATTGAGATACCAGACGCAGAGGACACACGGGCTACTGCCGACTTCATCAATGCCAACCTCGCTAGGTATGTCGGAGACGAGGACAGCGGGGAAATACGCATTGGTGACAGGGTTATCGCAAAGGTATCTCGTGACGCTGAAGGCAACATGTTGTTCAGCGATATTGACCCCGACTACCGAGATGTCGGTCTAGTCGGCTTTGAGGGAGGCGACCAAGAGACAGAAGAAACCTTCTATCAGTGGCTTGCTGGAATGTGGCGCGACAAGTGGGGCTTCTCCAAGACGAAGTTGGACAAGGATGAGCAGCGCAATCCAACATGGTCTCGCCTGTATCGCCAAGCATTGCGTGACCCGTCAATACTCGGTGCTCTTGGGCGAAGCGAGAGGGGAAGAAATCAGCGCCTCAACATGCACGACATCTTTGGTCACTTTGGTGCTGGCAACTCCTTTGACCGCCACGGTGAGTTCTCCAATGCGCTGTTCATGTGCGACCTTGCGGATATCGCTGTTGAGAGGGGGGTGCTTACACGCGAACAAGGTGAGCGCGTCAAGCGCATGATACTCTCGTTTGAGGCTAAGCGTGTCGCCAAAGGTCGTCTTGACGAGGAGATTGACGACGAGAATGGCGAGCATTACCACACCGTGAAGAGGGCGATAGAGATGCTCGCCCAGTCCCCAGACAGCAGGCAGGACCAGTGGGCTGGAGAGAGGGCATTCCCAGCCTTCTCTGTAGACAGAGTCATAGAACAACTGCGAGGCAAGGGCAAGGAAAAGGGTACTGGATTGCGTAGTTCCACTGGGTCGCCGTCTGACGAGACCATCTCTACGGCAATGACCTATCAACTCAGAGACAGGCTGGATAGTGGCAACTCCAACGAGGAGAGGCTTGCCCTCCTCACGACACCAAAGGTATCCCGTTTCAATGCCGTGGACGAGGGCTTGCGCTCATCCACGCTCGCACCACTCGCCAAGGTGGAGAAGGTCAAGAAGACGCTGTCGCGCGGGGCCCTCCAGAGAGACGCCGACGAGAAGAAGTCCGTCCAGATTGGCGATGCTCGCCTGTCCGTTGATGTGTGGAAGGTGGGAGACAAGAGGGTCGCATTCGGCGTTCCGACGAAGGAGGCGAGCAGGGTCTCCTACGGAACCAGTTGGAGAAATGACGCACCAGAGGATGTCGTAGACCTTGACTTCGGACTGGGGGATGATGTAGAAAGACTGCCAATCAACCCGTATGTCATCGCTGGTCTTGACTACAACAGCCCAGAGGGTCAGGAGACGGCGAGGAAGTTCGCCCAAGCGGTCTCGCACCTCATGGAGGACGGCTACGCAGGCGAGGCTTTCGGTGGTCCCCGACAGGTCGCACCATATGTATCGGCATTGCTCTATGCGGGTTCCCGTGGCGACTCCGACGCAATGGAGGAGTTTGAGAGGCTCGCCTCCATCGGGCGTGACAAGGCAGACCGACTGAAGGCGCAGAGACTGAAGGACACGGGCGAATGGCTGGAGCAGAGCGGAAACAAGCAGATTAGTGACGGTCGTCTGGACGGCGTGACGGCAGACCAGTTGATGCTCACGCACGAGACCTCGTTTGAGCCAGAGTACGACGCTGATGGCAATGTCATCCTGCGCCCCAACGGAGACTGGCGACAGCAGGACGATACTGGTGAGTACACCTACGGACGTGGCACCGTACACTTTGCCCTCAACCATGTTGTCTCTGGACACATGCACAGGACGGGGCATGGGGAGAAGCCGAGATGGATTATCGTCTCTGGTCTGAAGCCGACGATGGACAAGAACCCAGGCTCGCTTGACAACCTCTATGTCGTGGATACATTCATGTCCCCGACACCTGGTCAGCCACTCGTCATGCCGAAACAGGCTGTTCGTGTACTCAAGGTAGAGCCAGGAACCTCGCAGGCAGAGGTGGAAAAGATGTATCAGGACGCCATCAGGGAACTGGGTGGCGATGGCACGCCGACATTCCTCGGTGGAGACACCTACTCGCAGACGAGAGGCGCCGATGCCCTAGCCGCCAAGATAGGCATGGAACTGGGTGTCACCAGCACAGTCCACTCCGACCATGGCACCTACGCCAACGAGGAGGTCATTGAGGACACGAACAAGTCCTTTGCGCCGTCATCCTCGCAGGTATCAGAGATGTCGCCCAACGCGCTGGCTCGCCTCACCGCCCACGGACTGTGGAAGGGCAGTGAGTTGGACTTCGTGAACGAGGACGACCAACCACGGGGCCTCTGGAGCAGCACTAGGTCTGGAATGGGTGACCTCCCATCCGTTCGTGCCTACGACAAAGCGTTTGAGGAGGAGTATGGCTCCCCGCCTACAGAGGGTGATGGTGACTGCTTCGTTGCCGCCATTGACAAGGCTCGCGAACTAGCCAACGCATACGACAATGTACGGGTTGTACACGGCGTCCCCCTTGGGACTGGCGGAGAAGCCGAGGGTCTGCGCTTCCCCCACGCATGGGTGGAGTTCACCCAGATGTTCGGAGACTTCCCTGTTGAGTTCGTGGCTGACTTCTCCAACGGCAATGAAGTCATTATCCCCAAGCAGATGTACTACCAGATTGGCAAGATAGACGAAGGGTTCAACAGAGAGTACGCTGTTGATGAACTGGATGAACTGATTGAGAGCAATGGACATGCGGGACCCTGGTGACTACGACATTGAGGACTACCAAGACCTCTTCTCTCTAAACAAGCCCGAAATCGGCTCCCGTGGCGTGCCGTATGACGACGGCTTGGACGACATGGGTGAGAAGTCGCTGTGGTCTCAGACCGAGGCGAAGTCACTCAAGTACACGAAGCCAGACCTGCGCAACAGGCTCAAGAATGAGATAATGGCTGGAGGCAAAGGCGGTAAGCCAGGACAGTGGTCAGCACGCAAGGCACAACTGCTGGCTCTGGAGTACCGTAAGCGGGGCGGCGGCTACCGAGGGAAACTCGGCAAGACCCAACGGAAAATAAGGAAGTGGACTCGTGAGAAGTGGACTACATCGGATGGCAAGCCAGCGAATCGTCCTGGTGGTATGCGTCGGTATCTGCCTGCTGCCGCTTGGCGTCGCCTATCGGCGGCAGAGAAGGCGGCGACAAATCGTAAGAAAATCGCAGGAGGTAAAGCGGGTCGTCAGTTCGTTGCAAACACAGCGAAAGCCCGCACAGTGGGCAGAAACGTGCGACGGTCTAGAGGGGCGTAATCACCACTTGCCCAGCGGACAGGACTGACTCTTCACCTTGACCTTCAGTACCAAGAAGCATCCACACTCCTTGCACTGACGGGTGGGCGCAAAGAACCTGTCGCAATCACGGCAGATAAGGAATCGCTCCGCTGGCGACAGAGGCTCCTGCTCCTCTTTCTTCTTGCCAAATATCATCGCAGTCGCTGATTGCACTCAAGGCAGAACTCGGACCACGGGTAGTAGCGACGCCTGTTCAGGGGGTGCGAGCAATCCAGAGTGTCCTTGGCTGCCCCGTTCAGGACGGTACGAATCCACTCAGACATGGAAACACCCTTAGCGTCAGCGGACGCCTTCCACCGATTACGGTCATACTCCGTGGCTCGGATGAGAACCTGCTTGTCAGCCACATCGTCGCCAGTCTTTGATACGGCAAGGTCTTTGAGGGTCGTGTCAGCCTCGTGGTCCATCGCTGCTTTTAGGTTGTCCTCAGTCATCTTCTTCTACCAGTTCCGCTTCCGTGATTTCCTGTCCAGAGGAGAGAATACCCCGAACCGTCTCTGCTGGCAAGACACCCGAGGCACCCATGATTTCCAACAACCTCTTTGCCTCGCCCTCGGCATCAAACGAGGACAACTCTCCCTGGTTCGTGGTCTGCCCCGCCAGAGTCGCCACAATCGGGTTGGACGCCTGAACATCAACCTGAACGCTCACATTGCTCTGCTCCATGCCAAGCAACTTGGACCGTCTGTCCATGATTGAGAGAACCTGCTGGATGGCTTTGAGGTCGGGTTCCAGAGTGACCTCCGTGCCGTCGTCAAGGGTCACCTTGCGGTGCTGTGTCAGGGGCCATATCGCTGACTGGAGGTTGTCAAGTCTCTCCAACTCCATGCGAAGCACCTCTGGATACGCCATGAGGGCTTCCCTGTTCAGTTTCTCCAACTGACGCTGGACTGCCTTGTTCACGACGCTCGTGGACACCCCAAACCTGCGGGCGATTTCCGTCACCGACACGCCAGATTGGCGCATCTTGAAGATACGCAAGTCTCTTTCAGCGAGGAACTCTCGCCCCATCATCTTGCTGTTGCGTTCCTCGCTCATGTGTGGACCTTGCTGAACTCTGTGACCTCAAAGGGGAGGCGCTTACCCCTCTTCATTTTAGTAGGCCATTCACGCTCATCACGGGCACCTCGGAAATGCTTGACATCGTAAGAGAACTCCCCGATTGTCGTAGGGTCAGGCGTCAGACTGAGGCCGAACTCTGGCCAGCGGGACCACACGGCGGAGCCGAACGGGCGCAGGTCACGGGTGGACATTGACGAACCAAGAGGAGCGTGGTGTTCCAGCCACAGGGCCACTCCGTAGAGGGCACGCAGTTCGTCCAGATACCTAGCCACCTCAACGGCAATCGCCTCGGAGGTGCGGTTACCTGGGTCCACGAACGACTTGTAGAGCGGACCCATGAGGAGCAAGTCTGGCTTGACATCATCAATGGCGCGTTCTAGTATTTCCCTGTCCGATGCGGTCAGAAGATTCAGACCAGCGGGCTTGATGAGGATGTGTGCGTCAATGCGAGGAGCGAACCTACTGCTCTTGACATAGGCGTGGATGCTCCTCGTTGTGCGCCGAATGATGCGCTCTGGGTTCTCTAAGTCCACCGTGAGAGTCCTGATGGGCTTGATGCGGTTGTAGGTGAACGGGTGCATACCACCAGCCGTACAGAGAGCCACCTGACGGGCAAGCATCGTCTTTCCGACACCCTCCGCAGCGACGACCATGACTCGCTCGCCCCGCTCCAGAAGCCCATCAATCAGCCAGTCGTAGTTGTCGTTGTCTGCTTCTGCGATGAACTCGTTCCAGTCCACCAGCCTGCCCATGTCCACAGGACGCTCATGGGTGACACGGGTGAGTATCTGTGAGGTCTTGAGAAGCAACTGCTGTGCGCTCAGGTTGTCCCTGTTCAGTAGTTCCCGTACCTGCTCTGCTACTTCCTCGTACCTGTCCTTTGGCTCCTCGCTGACAGTCGGCTCCTCGGCAGGCTTCTCCTCAACGGGTGCCGATGCCTCCTCAAGGGGGATGAGGTCGTCTATGCGACCACCCTTTGCCAAGTGGTCGGTGATGTCCTTGCTGTCGGGGCACACGAAGCACGCCACATCGCAACCCACCTTTTCCAGTTCGGCTTTGACCATCCGTGCGTGGTCATGTCCTGGACCGTCGTTGTCGGCAAAGATGTCCACGCTCGCACCTTTGAGTGCCTGCGTGTGAATGTCAAGCCACTTACCAGCACCGTTTGGTGGTGTCGTGGCGACATACCCGAGAGCGATGAGCGTGTCTGCGTCTTTCTCCCCCTCAACGAGAATGACTGGCTTGCCGTGCTTCGCCGCGTTGAGGACGTTGGGAAGATTGTAGAGGACGCGAGGCGTGTCGCCAAGTTTGTAGTCCCAGCCACCCTTCGCCTTCGGGTCACGCTTGCGCTGATAGAACCGCTTCTTGCCGTCCTCGTCCACATAGCGCAACTTCTGGAAGAGGAGAGTCCCGTCCTCAGCCAGATAGTCGTATGTGGCTACGAGGGTGAGGTTGTCCTTCTTCTCCTGCTTCTTCGGCGGGAACAGCGAACTCATCGGCAGTCCGACGCTCTCACAGATTTGCTTGGCGTTACACGGAGTGCCTCTGTGGCAGGTGAGCAGGATGTTGCCGTTCCCCTCGTCCTCCTTGATGGACAGCGAGGGATTCTCATCGTCGTTGCGACAGGGGCAACGAGCCTCCCATCCATTGGATGTCTCCCTCACCCCCTTGAGGTGGGACAGAAAATCATCGGTGTGCTTCACTGACGACCTTGGAACACATCTCCGTTGGCGTTGCGGAGCCCGATGCCAGCGAAGTTGATGCGTCCCTCGCGGGACAGCAGAATGCCACGGTTGTAGCGGATTTCAGCACGCTCCTGCTCATCCTTGCCACCCCAAATACCCCAAGGCTCATGCTTGAGCGAATACTCAAGGCAGTGGTCACTCACATCGCAGGAGGCACAGATGGACTTCGCCTTGTGAATGTCTGCCCTCACCGCACGCATCTCGTCACGCTTCAGTCCATGAAGAACTGGGAACCACCAATCAACTGGATACCCCTTGCACGCACCGTTCTCGGGGGCAACATTCGTGTTTGGCATTGTCATCCTTTCCTACTGGGGTCCCGCAATCCTACGGACTTCTGCCGAAGAAAGAAACACGGTGGCGTGCTGTATTTCCAATTTCCCGTTGATGTCTTTTACGACAACATCCACAGCCTCAATCGGAATGTTCATTCGTGAAGCGAGCGCAGCCCTGATGTTGTAAATCTCTGTTTCGTCATCGGCGTACCTGTCCTCAACATAGATGTTCTTGGGTGGCTGAGCAAGGGCTTTCATCTCCATTTCCTTGCTCTCGGAGCGTAGGCACCAGACGCATGCCAACTTGGGTGCGCGTGAGGCGCGGGGCCGCTTCTCAATGTGACCGCACGAAAGCACATGGTGGTACTCAATGTTTCCCCACGAACCGACCTTCTTGATTTCCAGCACATCCCTGCGAGGGGAACGGCGATGCTCGGTAGACCCACTCATTTATTTGTATCCATGACTTGACTGCGACCTCTGTGGTCGCTAGAATACCCCACATAAGCGGAAAGCCCGCCCTCTCCGAAGAAAGGACGGGCTTCACACTTGCCTCCTAGGGGGTCTGCCTACCGTACTCCGTCCACCAGTTGTAGGTGACGGGCATCTTCTCAGCGAAGATTGCCTCCACCTGCTTGGCGTACTCACGGATTTCCAACTGCGCCGTTTCGTGGGTGCGGAGTGACAGGAAGTTCATCAGGGCACGAGCATTGACCGTCCAGTAGAACTGCGTGTACATGGAGACTGGCAGGATGCCCCGCGCAACCTCCTTGGCGACGCCTGCTTCCAGCAACTTCTGATACACCTCGTACATCGTTGCGTTGGTCTTTTCCATGGTCTCAACAACCTGCTCAGCCATCATCGGGTCCATGGTCTCAAACGAGTAAGCCCCTGGCTTGCCCACCTGCGTCCTCACATCGCCCACCTTCGGCACCCAAAACTCATTGGGCACCTCTGAGTAGCGAGCGGAGAACTCATTGAATGAGCCAATCCTGTGCCTGAACCACTCTCTGGCAACAAACACGGGGCACTTGACGTGGAACCTGAACGAGTTGTGCTCAAACGGAGTGCCGTGTCGCTCCCTCATCAGGAACCCGATGAGACCGATACCAGCCTCATCAAGTTCCTGCGAGGACTTGGCGAACGAAACTCTGGCTGAGTTCACGACAGACAGGTCGTCTGCCATGCTCCCATCAAGCCTGACGAACCCCTCGCTCATGCGATGGAGTCAAAGAAACCCTCGTTCCAAGGGCAGTAGACAGCGACTCCAACACCAAGGATGTAACCGACCTCGTTGGGGTCAGCCCCGCTATCCACGACCATGAGCACCAGTTCATCAGGAGTCATGCCTCCGTCAATGGAGCCACACATGTTCTTTGCGAGTTCAATCAGGAACCAGTCGCCGTAGATTGACTCAAACTCGGGGTACTGGTCGTACAGGGTGGAGAGGAAAATCTCGTCATCTGAAGGAGCGGGTGCCACATACTGCGTCGTGTCAGTTGGCTTGGGCTTGTCGTTTGGCTCCTGAACCTCAACGGTACAAGACGACAGGAGAAGGACTGCGATACCCGCAAGCACGGGCAGTCCCAAGGGGATGGACTTCTTCATCAGAACGGGTCCTCCTCGGGAGCAGCGACGGGCTTCGTGCGCTTGGCGGCTGCGGGCTTGGCCCCGCCCTCACCCTGCTGACGAACCTTGCGGGTCAGGCTCTCAATGGAACGAGTCTGAACACCGACAGACTCAGCAACCATTTCCACCGTGGACCGCTTGTTGCCGTCCTTGTCCTCCCACGACCGCTGTTCCAGACGACCAGAGACGATGACTCCGATGCCCTTCTCAACGACATTCGCTGTGTCCTCAGCGAGATAACGCCAGCAGACGACATTGAAGTAGGAAACCTTCTCCTGCTTCTCGCCTGAAGCGTCCGTGTAGCCGTAGTTACAGGCGACACTGAATGACAACTTCGCAACACCACCAGTGGTGTAGGTCAGTTCAGGGTCCTGAACGGCATTTCCAATGATTACAGCGGGTGACTGTGACATAACTACCTCATATCTCTCTAATGATTACCCGTGAGTTGCGACCTTAGCACCTGTCGGCTAAGGTGACAACATGGCAAAAGACATTTATGAAGCACGAGAAGAAATCGTCAATCAACTGGGGGAAATCCTCTTCCGACTAAGCGACCCTGAGGACCTGAAGGGCGAAGAGGTTGAGGCTCGTGAGGACTACATAGCATTCGCCACCATCATGGTCGGCTCTCTTGACATAAAAGTGGAGAGCGTCAGCGAGGATGGCACCATCACAGCCAAAATCCGCGTTCTTGACCTTGACGAGTACGTTGAGCAGATTCTCTCCGAGTAGCACAACAAAACCATCCCAAACCCCAGTAAATACGCCGTTTAGTGCGTGTTGCGGGGCGGGACTACCGCTCTGGTAAACTAGAGCATGCGCAACTGAGCGCTTTCACGGACCAACTACTAACCCTCCGTCGTTTTATTCAGTGAGTGTAAGGAAAAAACATTGAGGAATTACCATCGGCTTATTGCTATCCCCATTGCGTTCATGTTGTTCATGTCTGTGAAAGGGGGTGCTTCGTCGGTGGTAAACAAGGCTCAGGATGTTCTCCTAAGTGCCATAGCCCCATCCCCAGTATTGGCTGAGGGGGTAGTGGATTATGAGCCTGGAGTCGCCTTCCTCATTGAGGCTGTTACCTCGTTCCATGAATTCCCTGCTCCAGTAGAACCAGTCATCTGGGATGCCCCGCGCGCGTCAGATGAGTTCTGGGACAGGCTGGCTTACTGCGAGACACGCAATGACCGAACCCATCCATATGGAAACTGGCAGAACGGTGGACGCTACGCTGGGGGTCTAGGCATCATGACCGATGGAACCTTCGCCAAGGGCGTGCTTGGGCAGGGTCCGATGGGTACTTGGGAGAGGTTCGGAGGCGAGGAGTTCGCCCCCTCTCCAGACAAGGCGACCCGTGAGGAACAAATCATTGTTGCCAACCGCATCGCCACGGGTGGCTGGGAGACCGTCGTGATGCGCCCCAAGGAGTGGGCAAAGCAGAAGGGTGTTCCAGTGAAGTACCACTACACCCGCACTCCTGTTGGATTCGGTGGCTGGGGAGCGCTCCCCTGTGCTGGGGGCAAGCCCAAGACCTACTACCGCCCTGACCTCACGCCAGTTCCGCACTTTGAGTACAAGTGGGGCGAGGAGAGCAAGAACGTCCACGACCTGCGGGGCATCCTCGGCATGAAACAGGATGGCGGTGGCTACGGCACTCAAGTTCGTCGCACTCATCTGCGCTGGCTCAATGAGCGTGGTCACTCCACCGCTGGGGTTCCAGATGTTCCATAGAACTATGGCACAATGTCTGGATGGATACGCCTGAGGAAATTCTCAAAGCCAAGCGTCAAGTAGCCAGATTTTGGGCTACCTATGTTCGCCTGCTTGAGAAGGAACTCCGCGAAGCGAAAGAGCGCATCGCTGAACTGGAGAAGTTAGTCCAGGAGAGTCCCGAAGCCTAGACTGCGCATCTTCATGTAGCAGTTATGAAGGGAGTCGGACGGGTCGTCAAACTTGTCGCCATGAATCGGCTCAATCTCTCCGCTCTTTGACCAAGCGCTGACCTGCCATGCGCCGTCAACGTGGGTGAGCGTGAACTGGTGTCCCCACATGGAGAACCACTTGGCGTACTGATGGAGGTCAGACATTGACTCTCCAGCCTCTTTGTTTTTGCTACCCCATGTTCCTGGCATTCGGCCATAGTACACGGCGGGACTGCCGCGCGCGCACACGGGTGCTATGCTTTCCTTATTAGATTTATCTAAGAGGTACAGAGATGGCACACGAACTGGAAATCGGCAAGAACGGCAAGGCGAGGATGGCTTATGCCGACAGAGAAATCCCTTGGCACAGGCTGGGTACGCCGATGAAGGGTCTTCAGACCGCCGAGGCGATGCTCTCTGCTGCTCAGGCTGACTTTGATGTGGTGCTGACCAAGGTGGCAGCCGTGGACGACAACGGGAACTTCATCCGCAACTCGGACGGCAGCCCCGTCATCGTGGAGGACAGCCGAGCAACTGTACGAGTCAATGACGATGGGACATTTGATGGTCTTGCGACTGTCGGAACCCGCTTCGTTGTCCAACAGAACCGTGAGTGCCTTGACCGTGCGCTCGCCATCGTGGGAGCCTCAAAGGGCGATGCCATCGTGGACACTTGTGGTGTTCTCAACGACGGGCGAGAGTTCTTCGCTTGCCTTGACCTTGGCAGTCTAACGATTGACCCACTGGGTGTCAAGGACAAAATCAACAGGTACCTGCTCGTGCGCAACGGGCATGACGGCAAGACGGCTATCACCTATGCCAACACCTCCATCCGAACTGTGTGCAAGAACACGGTAATCGCGGGACTCAAGGACGCCCGCTCGGTGTTCACCGCCCGCCACACACGCAACGCAGAGACTGCCTTGGAAGATGCCATGACGGTGCTGAACCTGTCTGTTTCGTGGGCTTCCGAGTTCCAGCGGACTGCCGAGCAGATGCTCAGAATCCCCGTCCTGAATGGCTCCAAGCAACTTGACACCCTCATCAACGGGGTGTTCCCGCACTCCAAAGACGAGACGGAGCGCCAGCGCAAGAACAAAGAGGAAATACACATGACCGTGCGTGGTCTGTTCGTGAACGACCGCAATGCGGGTGGGTTCGGCAACAATGGCTGGTCTGCGTACAACGCCGTGGTTGAGTACCTTGACCACTACCGCGAGGCCCCGCCGCATGACAGAGCCATGTCGTCAATGGACATCAACAGTTGGGTGTCCAAGAAGAAGATTGAGGCACAGCAAATTGTTCTTTCACTCGCTTGACAGTTGGAGATGAGACAATTACACCAACTGATGAGGAGCGGGCATGAGTGAAGAATTTGAGGACGGGGCCGAGGAGGAGTTCTCCCCTGAGTCCCTAGCGGAGTTCATAAGTGCTTTCATGAGCACGGCGGCTCAGACTGAGTTCATCTATCGCAAGAACTATTGCACCACGGTCGCAAACCGCATCTACTCCGAGTGGGGTTCCGAGGGATTCTGCGAGTTGATGGTTGCAATGGACAGGAAGGCTGACTGGATTTCGGACATCTTGTTTGAGAGTCCCGACCTCGCGGACATTGCGTTCCAGAAGTACGGCATCTACGACCAAAACATCACGAAGAAGGCTCGTGAGACGGACGCAATGATTGAACTCAACAAGAAACTTTGGAGACTGAGACGCAAGTACGCCAAGTTGATTGTGGACGAAATCATCGCCAAGGACTCGCAAACTACGGATGAGTAACTTCAAGCGGTACATGACTTACATCCCCCCTTTCACGGGGACTTTGGATGAGGAGTTAGAGAACTTCACTAGCCACAACTTCAAGTCCGAGACTGTTGAGTGGGCTGGCTACATGATTGACCGAGAAATCTGCACATACTGCGGAGTCGGGACTGCCTCCGAGGAGTCCAAGTACCCATGCGGTGAGCGACCAGAGCCAGTCACTTGGAACGAGTTCATTGCCCTGATGACCGCCTGCGGGCGAGCCGAAGAAATCCCGTAACGACAAAAGCCCCAACCCGAAGGCTGGGGCTCCTGCCGTCTCTGAGTGGGGGTGTGAGACTTGGAGTATTACTCCACTTGCACCCTATCCCCTGTATGGGCAATACAGTGCAACTGGATTGATAAAAGCACTCTATCCGTTATTTGCCCGAAAAGCAACTCATTGGAGCAAATAATTCTGTAAGAGGGTTGCAAACAGAGACTCTTCCGCCTCGGTGTCTTCAGCCCCGTCCACCGCCTGATTCACCACATTTCGCTTCTTCTCAATGAGCGAGTAAATCTCCTCGTCAATGGTTCCGCTAGTTAGCAGGTAGGTGGCGGTCACGGACGACTTCTGCCCGAGCCTGTGACAACGGCTGTAAGTCTGGTCTACATCGGCTGGTGTCCATGGGAGTTCCACAAAGAGGACATCCTGTGCCACCTGGAGGTTATGCCCCGTCTTTGCCGCCTGTATGGACAGAACGATGACTGGCGCTTCTTCCACGGGCAGTTCCATGAACTTTCGTTTCTGTTCCTCAATGTCATTGATATCCATCCCTCCCTGAATGCGGAGATTTCCGAACCTCTTGGCTAGTTCGTCTACGACATCCCTGTGGTGGGCGGCGATGACGACCTTGCGACCCTCCGCCACGCGGGACTCCACCCACTCCACAACGGCGGGCATCTTGGCTTTTGCTGAGAGGCGACGCAACACGGACAACCTCACAAGATGCTGGTTGGACTCCGCTTTCATGCGAGCGACCACGGCTGCCGAGTTGGGCGACTTCCCGAGTTCCAGAGCGATTTCCTTCGCCCTCTCTATGAGGTACTCAACAATGTCGGCTTCTGCTTTTGCGTACTCTTTGAGCCCTGCGGCAGTCCCGTCCACGACGACTGGGTCATGGAGAACAGGTGGGAGTTCGGTGAGTACTTGCTCTTTCGTCCGACGAATGTAGCAGACCGAGCGCAACTTGTCGTTGAGTTCGTTCAGGTTGGAGTGACCGTCAAGGTGCCAATGCCCCCACTTGTCCTTGAAGGCTGCGCAGTAGCGTCGGTAGAACCCCCACTCGCCTCCGAACTTGTCCAACTGTCCGATGATGCGAAGTTGGCTGGCGTATTCAGCGGGGCGGTTGGTGACTGGTGTTCCCGTCAGGCACAACACGATGCCGTCCTTTGGAGCCGACTTCGTAATTTTGACTGCGCTCTTGGTTCGCTGTGCGGTCGCCGTTTTACAGTAGTGGCTCTCGTCAAAAACATAGGAGCGATGGCTTGACAGTTGCTTCTCCCAAGCAGTAATATTGGAGTATCCGATGACGACGACTTCATAGTCTGTCGGGAAGGATTTGCGGTCGGTGACCACCTCAACCTTGCGGTGCGGGAGCCAACGGGCGTATTCGGCTTTCCAGTTGAGAACCAAAGTTGCTGGGCAGACGATGACTGCGGGGTACGACGGGGCCTCCGCGTTTGCTGCTTCCAGAGTTGCGATGGCTTGGAGCGTCTTGCCAAGCCCCATCTCGTCGGCAATGAAAGTTTTCCTCGCACGCAGGGCGTATGCGACACCTGCTCGCTGGTACGGGAGAAGGTTCGCCTGGAGTCCCGCGACCTCCACATCTGCGTCCACCAAGCGTGAGGCTTCTTTGAGTTCCGAGAGCGACTCCTCTATCTCTGTCGCACGACGGGTGACTGCTTCGTCCACGGGTTGCCTGAATGTCTCTGCCCACCTGACCACCTCGTTGATGCTCGTCAGCGGGGCCCGCCACGCCTTCGTCTTCGCGTGCCAAGTGATGCCCGAGATTTGCTTGACCGACCTGACACGGACTGGGTCGTAGTCAAACGCGAGGTAGAGCCAGTTGCCGTCCAGCCTCACGCCGTTCGTGTCCGAGTTCTTGTGCGCTGGGAGCGTGAACTTCATGACTTCTGGCTCAATCGTGTAGCCGTGCCTCTGGGCGAAGCCCCGTGCCTCCTCCAAAGACGCTACGGGCAGTCGCCAGACCTTGCCGACCTTGTCCCATTTTGCGCCCTTGATGGACTTGATTTCTGCGACCTGCTTGGCATCGTAGGGCGTGTCCAGTATCAAGTGGTCGTCAGCAAGCCAAAGCACGCTCGCATCCTATCGCGCGGGGCCGTCCCCTGCGCCTAGATAGGGAGACTGACTTCTCGGATTTGGACTTCGTGGAACCACTTGCGCCAGACTTCTGCTTTCGCTTCCGCCTGCTTGCGAGCGTGAACGCCGTCAAAGACGACCCACTCGGCTTCTGCCCAGCCCCGTTCTGCGCCGTCCTTGATGGGGAGGTGGGCGAGGACTATGTACCTCATGCCCACTCGTCCTCGTCGTCCTCGTCGTCCTCAAACGCTCGCACGATGCGAGGAGCGACCGTCTCCGTCAGCCACAACCAAGTGTGCCATGCGCCGACGATGAAGATTCCGATGCCCCCCAACTTTGCGAGGAACATGATGACGATGATGAATGCTTCCAATGTGTTCATAGTTTCACTGTACCCGTTATTGGTCGGAATGACAACCTGCGCCCCAAGAAAGTTTTCCACAGATTTGTACCCAGCCCTGTGGATAACTGGCTGGGTAGCACAACGAAACCCACGAAGCGCGTCTGGGGGGGCGAAGCCCCGAAAGCGCGCTACCGAATAGTTGTACGGTGGCGGAAAGCGTCCCTAGACCCGTTCCTCGGTTCCATCGTACTCCTCAATGTAGAGAGAGTAGAGGTCGTGAGTGACTTCTGGACGCTCGTAGTCCGACTTGTGTTCATTGATAAACACCTCGCACTCGGAGAGGATTCCGACGAACTCGGGGCCGTCCCCGTCTGGGAGACAGCCAGCAGAGTGGTACCACACGGCGTACATCACCACCCCCCTTCTCTACGCTGGCGACGCTCCTCGTCTGCCCAGTCCTGCTCCTCACGGCGAGTCCGCTCGTTGTAGGGGCGCCCCCACCCTTCCAGGTAGGCATCTTTCGCGCGGTCGTAACCGTCGTCGCTGTCGTCAGGGTTGTATCCCATCATGGCTCCTTTCACCATGAGTCCATCGTATCCCTTATTGGTCAGAACGACAACCTCCCCCACAAGGTTTTTTTATGAGACTTGCTTGACAGATTCTGGCACTCCCGCTAACCGAGCGCCAAGCCCCGTCGTCAGCGGCAGCCAGCGCAGCGAGGCGGCTGTCCGAAGCGCTGTATGAAGCGCGGCTTGGTGATTTTGCGGGACTTCTTCTTCGTCCCTTCTTCTGGCTTCTCAGGCTCTTGGGTCATGGCTTACCTCGCATGACCAATGATACACGGGACCCCGCAGGGGCGTCCCCGCTGTGGGGGGAGTCCCCGAGTGGAGAGTCCCCCCGAGGGGTGTGTCAGAGTTCGTACTTCCCTTTGAGTTCGGCGTTGAAGGTCTTGCCGACGCTGTCGGTGGCGATGAACTTCGCCACAACCCCGACGGGGACTCCTGCGTAGAAGTATTGCCTGCCGTCCTTGAACGAGATGAGCATTGTCTTTTCGGTGGCTTCGTAACTCCACCCGCTGACGAACGATGAGTCCGTCGTGACCGAGATGAAGGTGTCGCTGGCGGTCATGATTCCCGTGGGGATTTGTGTGTGTGTCATGAGTTCAATGTATCCGTTATTGGTCGGATTTACAACCTGCCGACAGGATTTCTTTTCCACAGATTTGTCCACAGGCACAGGGAGCAGGAAACCCTGACGCACCCCCACAGGGCAAGCCTGCGCACCGAGGGCAACCGAGCCGCAGGCGAGGGCGGCAGTCCCGCCAGCCCGAGTCGCGGAGAAGCAGGTTTCGCGGAGACTTTGGTGGGGCGGGGCCCCAGGGGGAGCGCTTACTAATCGTAGTACGGTGGCGGAAAGCCCGCTCGGGGGGAGGTTCCCGAGCGGGCCGACCCGTCAGACCAGCGCCTCCACGAAGTCCTCAGCGTCGTGGAGCGGAGTGATGGCTCGGTCAATGAACTTTTGGAGGCTCGGGGTGGCGAACAGCCCGACCACGAAGTCGGGGTGAACCGCCACGAAGCGGTACGCCTTGTCCTCCCACGACACGACCAGCGAAGCGTCGCCAGCGAGCCACGCCCAGCCACGCACGGAGCGTGAGTGCGGGTCGGGCGAGACCACGTCGCCGTTGTCGTAGATGCGGATGGTGCCTGTGGGTGTTTCTGCTTCTGTGAACATGATTACATCGTATCCGTTATTGGTCAGAATCACAACCTATCCCCCAAGAAACTTGTCCACAGATTTCCCCACAGGCTGTGGACAACGTGGGGCGGCGGGCGCCGAGGGCCGTGGGCCCCGCTGCGGTGGGAAGGGGTGCGGGCTACGACGGGACTCCGCGTTGTTACCAGAACGAAGGAAGAATGTCAAGTTCCGTGCGGAAAAAGGGGAAAGATTTCTCTGCCCGCCACTTCCAAGAAGACACGCGGGCCTGTCTTCAGCCCCGTCGTTCAGTCGCCTGCGAGTTCCCCGAGTCGCTTCGCCATCGCACCGAGGGTGTTGTCCCCTCCTTGCCATTGACCAGCATTGCGTCCACCAGCGGGACTACGCGTGAGGTCTTCTCCTCGGAGTGCGGAGGCGAGTTCCATGAGCCGTGCTTCTAGCACACGCACCTGCGTCTCAAGCCTCTCAATGCGCTGGTTCTGCTCGTACTCATCAAGTTCGTTCATGAACTCAGCGTAGCAGACTGCGAAGTCCCGCCGCCGTGGCTTCCATGTGTGCTGGCGGGGCCGCCCCTGAGCCCACCCCCCGTGTGGGGGGCAGGCTGTGGGGTGTGTCAGTCGTACCAGTCCTCCGCAGGGTCGTCCACCGCTGGGGTGGTGGTCTGCTCGTAGCGGTGACCCGCCGTGCAACGGAACCCGCCTCGGGTCTCAAGGGTGCGAGCCCCGCACAGCACCTCTAGCGGGCGCTCGTGGTGAAGGGGGAACTCCTCCCCCACGACCCACGGGCAACGACCGAACCGCATCACCACGCCCCCCTGTCTGCTGCCTCTGCCTCTGCCCGACGCTCCGCCTCGTCCGTTGCCAGCACCCGCTGGCAAGCCTCGCAAGCCTCGGCACCCTCGCAAGCGCAATTGGCTGGTACGGGGAACTCGGTCTCGTCGGGGAAATCCCAACCCTTGCCCTGTCGCATTCTGTCTCTCCTCCACTCAGGCAACGCGTGGTTGCGTTGCAATCGCAACCCTATCAGTAAATACCACCGAAATACAACCTGTGAGCAAGATTTACCGAAGTTTTTTGTACCCGCCCCACCTCGTCCGTCAGGGCAGGGGCGGAGCCCCGAGAAGCACACAAGCCCCCACAGCGCCGCCCAACTTGGGCGTGTCCTCACGGCTGAGGTACCCCCCGAGGGCAACCGAGCGAAGCGAGGGCGCCAGCCCCGAACATGACCCGCCTGAAACTGTAGTTTCGGAGAAGACTTTAGCGGCGGGGCTCCGCCGCTTTCTAATAGTTGCACGGTGGCGGAAACCCCCTCCCTCAGCCTGCGGGGAGAGGGAGGGGGCGAACCGTCAGACGGCGACGACCTCCGTGGAGCCGTCGTCGTAGAAAGTGGCGATTTCGCGGGGGACTTCCGCACCGCACGGGTAGGACGCTGCGACGTGGGTCGGACGCGAGTCGCACCTGTCGCACCGCACGTCTGCGCCCCACGCGCTGAACATGTGGGTGGCGAAGTTCGCTTCCGCCTGCGCGGGCGCGCCCGTGAAGGCGATGGGACGGTCAATGGAGTGGGTTTCTTGCTTCATGGGGTCACCGTATCCGTTATTGGTCTCTTTCACAACCCCACTCACCATTGTTCTTCGTCCTCCATGATTTGCGTCAGTTCCTCGGCTGTGGCGTTTCTGCCCTTCTCGGTAGTCCCGTAGTAGAACTCCCCATCTTCGGTGATGGAAACGACCTCAATGAAGCCGTGAAGCGAGAGCCAGTCCAGCATTTCTCGCAACTCCTCCATGGACTCAAAGTGGATAGGGGGTTCGCCATTCCCCATGTCCCAAGAGAAACTCATACTTCGGAGCGACGGGGCTTGCGCCAGACCGACGGCGAGTGGTTCTCCTCAACCGCATCTCGGACGCTCTCGTCCTCGTACATGCGAATGACATGGACGCAGGGGTCGTGTCCTTCTGCCCACTCCTCATCTTCGGCTGGCGTGGTGGGCAACCCATCATGGGTGTAGCACACAGCGGGGCCGCACCATCCCTTGTCCATGCCGAAGCGGAGCCAAGTCGTATAGTCCATCTCGGTGTTCATGTGTTCAGCATCTCTGCCAGTCATTGTCTCTCCTTTATTGCCTATGGGAATCTACAAGCCCCGCCCGAGATTCGCAACCGAAGTGAGGCGGGGCCCCCGAAGGGGGTCGCCCCCCAAGAGGGGGGGTTGGGGGGCTGACCGCCTATCGGTAGAACTCCATCGCTGGGGTGTTGCGACGCTCGGGTGCGAGGAGCCACGCCGTGAAGTCCATCACGATTTCCCGCATCTCGTCGGGCGTGGTGTTCCAGTCCTCCAAGTTGTGCTGGAACCGTCCGTCCAGCCAGTCGTCCATCAGAGCCTCCACCGCATCCGCGCCAGTATTGACGAGGGTGTAGTAGTTCTCTCGCAGGATTGCTGTGGTTTCTTGTGTGTTGTTCATAGGGTCAATGTATCCGTTATTGGTCGGTTTCACAACCTGTCGGGTCAGATTTCTTCGGACTGCCAACGGTCGTAGCAGTCCTCGCACAGGGCTTCTTCTTCGCCAACCTCCCAGTAGGGGGCGAATGTCAGGAAGTCGGTGTCATCGTTGGCACCCCACACCCAGCCCACGGGCGTGGCGCAGGCTTCGCAGGGCTGGTCGGTGAAGACTGTCTCGGCGTGGGGGTCGTCAGCAGGCGGAGACGCGACGTGCGTGGCGACAGGCGGGCGGTACAGTTCTTCGTTGTAGTACAGGTCATGTGCTGTGTTCATAGTTTCACTGTATCCGTTATTAGTCACAATCACAACCTGACGGGCAAGAAAGTTATCCACAGACTTCCAGTACAGAGCAAGAACTCTGCCACACCCCCCGAGCCCAACCGAGCGCAGCGAGGGCGGGAGCCCCGTGACCCCTGGGAGCGAAACTCGGACATTTCTCTCAGACGCGAGCGGCGGGGCCGCTGTGTGTTTCTAATCACTGTACGGTGGCGGAAAGCCCCCCACCCCGTGAGGGGCAGGGGGCTGTCGGTCAGACCAGCGTGTCTGCGAACCTGCGAGCCTCGTGGTTGGGCTTGACTACGCCGTCCATGAATCGCTGGAGACTCGGCATGCCGACCATGAGGGCGACCAGTTCCATCGGAACCGACAGGAAGCACCACGCTTCCTCGTCCCACACCACGGTGAGGGTCTCGTCGGTCGCCGTGTACGCCCAGTTGCGGACGCTACGGCTGTGGGGCTCGGGGGACACTACATCTCCGTTGGGGTGGAGAACGAGCGTCCCAGTGGGTGTTTCCAAGGTGAGTGCTTCATCCATGAGTTCACTGTATCCGTTATTAGTCACAATGACAACCTGAGCCGAGGATTTTTTTGTGCTACCCACATGGGCGGGTCGCTGAGCCGTGCGGCTGCTCGCGCAGCCCCGTTGGTGGTGGGCGTTGAGGGACTTGAACCCCCGACCTACTCGGTGTAAACGAGTTGCGCTGCCAACTGCGCCAAACGCCCTATGTGGGTGCGGCGGGACTTGAACCCGCACTGTAGGAATTTTAAGTTCCTTGCCTCCTGCCTATTGGGCTACGCACCCTCTGTCCCCCGTCAGGGAATTGAACCTTGCTACGGGTGTTTATAAGACACCTTGCGTCAACCAGACGCATCACGGGGGTTTTGTAGTCCCGCACCTTATCTAGACATTGAAGAACAAGCAAGCGCACGACGGGACTCACGGCCCGCCAGAAACACGGGCATGAAGAAACCCCCCGCCCATTGGGACGAGGGGCTCTTCGTTGATTTATTTGTTGTGGCTGTCACAGTACTCATCTGGACATGGATTCTCGCTGTTGTAACACCAGCAACAGTATCCGTCGTCGTTGATTCCTACTGGGAAGTGGTAGGCGGTGTCTCCGCACACTTCACATTTCCGTTCCATTCTGTGTTTCCTTTCTTGGTTGTTGTCAATAGTTTATCAGAGGGGTGTTACAGGAAACCCCCCACCTTTCGGCAGGGGGTCTCGTTGTGGAGGGCTGTCAGTCCTCGTGATGCTCCTCTCGGAGCCACTCCGCGATTTCCGCGAGTTCCTCCTCGGTCGCCGTTGCGATGGCTTCCCAGTTCATGATTACCTCCTTCCCACTCATGAAGTCACTCTATCCGTTATTGGTCAGAATGACAACCTAGCGGGGAGGATTTTTTCAGGAGACCTTCCAGATGTGCGTGGGTCGCCCACGCTTGCCGTCGTTGTGAGCCTCCGCCACGACGCTCACAGAGCCTTCCTCCGCCAGCGCACAGAGCAGGCGGTAGACATTTGACCTGTCCATGCCCAGCGTGTCTGCCACTTCGCCCGTGGTCGCTTCCCCCAGCACGGAGAGTGCCAGCAGGACTGCCGCAGGGCGAGTCAGGTGCGTGAACAGAGCGTCACGCAGGGGCGTGAACTCCGTGTCCGAGAGGGTGGCGACTTTCTTGCCGTTCACCCGCAGGGTTTCGTTGATGTATGTGATACCCATAGTGTCCTTTCGTCAGGGTTGATTTCACTCTATCCGTTATTGGAGGGTTTCACAACCCAACCGAAGAACTTTTCTGTCGGAGCGACGGGACTACCACTCGGTAGCGGGGAGGTCGCACTTCTCGCAAGTCCACGCACCGAGCATGGAGTCGCCCACGAAGACGGGGTGCTTGTCGTTCCCCTCGGGGTCGGTCTCAGGCAGAGTCCCGCCACAGGGGGCGCAGTAGAGGGAGGCGTGGTAGGCGTAGCCCGCCACTTCCCATGCTTTCCGTGCGTACTTCATGGTTTCCGTCCTTTCGGTTTGTGAGCGAGCCACCTCCGTTCCTCCTCCACCTTTCGGCTTCACGAGAGGGCGGGTTCCTAGTGGCTCCTCACCGATGGGGCTTCCATCTACTAACGAGCGTATCCGTTATTAGGCGTAATCACAACGCGGAGCAGAAAGTTTTCCCGAGAGTCCCGTGAGCCAGAAGTGAACACGGCAGGCTCAGATGAATGTCGGGGCCACCAGATGAGTGTTTCTAATCACTACACGGTGGCGGAAGACTCAGTAGTCCTAGTCGTCCTCAGCGAACTGCGGAATGAGGTCGGTGAACCCAGCGTTCGGGTCGTCGTCGTTTGTCTCAACTGCGTTGATGAACCTCAGGGGACAGGACTGGTAGTACCACGAGTGGAGGGTCGCCAGCATCTCGTCGGGGGTGCCTCGGAAGATGTCGGGTGAGTAGTTCTCAACGAACCACGCTTCCTGCTCCTCGTCCATCGCAAGGTAAATCTTGTGACAGGTATCCCAAGCGATGAGCCGTGCGGTCTTGACCGCTTCCTCAACGCTTGCCCAGTGGTCGGTCATGGTTGTATTCATACTGTCACCGTATCCCTTATTAGAGGCAACGACAACCTCAGTCGGCAGAAACTTCTTCTACCTTCGGCACACAGGTGTAGGAGCAGTAGTAGTCGGCGCCCTTCATGACCAGCATGCCCCGCCGCGTCTCCTTGCCGCACACGCACTTGTGGGTGCTGACCTTTGAGCCAGCCCAGTAAATCTTGTCGTTCGCTTGGATGACGGGACTCCCGCTCCGCTTTGCTCCGCCCTTGCCCATGATGGTGCCTTTCTGCCGAAAGCCGAATCGTAGCAAAGGAAAAGCCCCACCGCCAGAGCGATGAGGCTTCCCCCCGTTGGATGTAGTTGTGTGGTCTTTCACCACCGATGGAATGCCCCATCTACTGACGAGCGTACCCCTTATTCGGGCATTTCACAACGCGAAGCGATGGAGAGCCGAGATGGGGGCGTACCAACTGGTCTGGTTGTACCGCCACTCATCTCGCTTTGCCTCCCAGCCCCACAGCCAGCCGATGGCGACATACGGGGCTCCCAGCCAGTCTGGGGCTTCACGCCGAGTTCTGTTGGACAGCCCTTCTGCCAAGAGTGCGTACTTCAGATGGTCATCGTCATTGACGGTCATACGCAACCCGTTGAGTGTTCCCCGACGGTTTGGCCAGCCCCGTGGGAAGCCGTAGCGCACCTCGCCCCATTCAGGGAGGTCAAGTTCGGACTTGAACTTATTGACATGAGGAACGAAGGTGGTGTCCCCCAGCATTCGTGCGAAAGCGATTTCCGAGCCGACGCAGACGATGTGCTGGAACGCCTCCCATGCGTCGCCTTCCGAGTAGTTGCGGTTGCGCTCTGGCTGACCAAGCATCGGGGCTTGCCGCTCGTACCCGATGCGGGTAGCGAGTGCCTCCTCCTCAACCGTAAGTGCGTATGAGGTCAGCATCCAGAGAACTCACAGCAGGGTTCGCCGTCATGCCGATGCCCACCCGTCATGAAGGCCCCGATGGCGGGGATAGCACGGCAGAGAGCGACAGAGCAGTCGTGGCAGAGGGCAACCCGAAAGTCCGTGTCGTCCCCCCACAAGTCGGAGAAGCCGTAGTAGTGCGTCCAGTCAGCGACATTGAACGACAAACCGTGAACGGGCTGGAGATGACCCTCGTAATGCTCCTCGCCGTAGTTCTTGTATTGGTTGTCGCAGTTAGAACATTTCATCGTCGTCCCTCCTGTGGGAGCGTGAGCCTCGGTAGAACACGGGCTTGGGCTTGTCCAGTTGGCGCAGATGGATGAGCGTCAGCACGCCTAGCACGCCCGCGCCAGCCCCGACAGCGAAGTCGGTAATCATGAACACGGGTGCGAAGATGACGCAGGTGACCGCAGAGATGTGTGCGATTTCTCTCATGATGTTCCTTTCCACCAGATGCGCTCACCTGGATAGGTCTGTTCGTGTCCGTCCTCGTCGGGTTCGTGGACGATGGGGTCACGCCCATGCTCTGCCAGTATCTCGGCAAAGAGGGCGTCACGCTCACGGTATGTCTGGCACTCCATGAGCCTGTCGGCTTCCTCGGGGCTCAGCCCGTGGTAGTAGGTGTAGGTGTGGTGTTCCCTGTCGTAGGAGCCACCCGTGAGTGGGTCGGTTCTCACAGGTACCACGCCTTCCCCATTGCCAGTTCCTTGTCCCTCTTGGGGGCGTTGTCCCAAGCATCGTCAAGAGCGTGGTCGTCGTCAGGGGTCACGATGACACGCTGACCGCAGGAGTAGCACTCGCACTCGGTGGGCAGGAACGACAGGTAGCGGAGCGTCAGAGCGTCAGGACCGCCGTTGCCCACTTCCGCCTCCTCCTCGTAGAAGTTGATGTTCTCGGTGTTGACGCCATCGTCGCACGACGGGCAGTCCACTTCCAAGTGGTCGTCGTGGACAGGGGCGGTGATGTTGGGGATTTCCTTCATGTATGTCAATGTATCCGTTATTAGGGACAACGACAACCTGCCGAGAGGGTTTTTTATTCGTACTCACACTCCATGCCGTCGCATGAACCATACGACCGACAGAACGCAACATAGTTGCTACACCCCTCGTCTCGCGTGTCCACGCAGTCGGGGACGGCCCCGCGTTGCGCCTTCCGTCGTCCTCGGCGTTTGCCGATGGAGTAGACGACTAAGTGGCTGAAAAGTCCCATGTGTTTCTAATCCTTGTACGGTGGCGGAAAGGTCAGTACCAGCAGACCAGTCCGTCGCACTCTTCGGCAACCCACCGCAGATACCACTCTGCGTA
>Ga0315903_10002409_pt1 | contig 27528 bp, 17 predicted proteins | sample LakEriMetagenome_7_FD_203524 | JGI IMG/M metagenome (GOLD analysis project Ga0315903, IMG submission 203524) | Freshwater fungal communities from buoy surface, Lake Erie, Ohio, United States - Buoy 2 MA119 | ecosystem: Environmental > Aquatic > Freshwater > Lake | place: USA: Lake Erie, Ohio... | reverse complement strand
TCCAAGGTCCAGGTGGTTGGTACATTGAGAATTCTCTCACAACTCTTGGCAAAACTGACCCTGTTTCTGAGTACAACACAGTTCTTTGGAATTCTGGCATTGAAGCCAACAAGGAAATTGCTCGTAAGCAGAAGCGCAAGTTGACATACATCGCAAACGTTCTTGTGATCTCTGACGCAAAGCGTCCGCAGAATGAAGGTAAGGTTTTCCTTTACAAGTTCGGAAAGAAGATTTTCGATAAGATCAAGGAACAACTTGAGCCTCAGTTTGCTGACGAAACGCCGATGAATCCTTTCGATTTCTGGAAGGGTGCAAACTTTAAGGTCAAGATTCGTAACGTCGAAGGCTATCGTAACTACGACAAGTCGGAGTTTGAATCTCCTGCTGCGTTGTTCAATGGCGATGATGCGAAGATTGAGCAGGTCTGGAAGTCTGCACATTCACTCAAGGATTTCTTGAAGCCTGATAACTTCAAGTCCTATGATGAACTCAAGGCGAAGTTGGATAAGGTTCTTGGCGCTGGTGGTGTTGCTGGTGCAACTGCCAAGCGAGTTGATGATGAGGAAGCAGCCGCTCCTGTGATTCGCTCTGCTCCTGCCAAGAAAGTCACTGCTGAAGATGTCACTGTCGAAGATGATGACATGGCATTCTTTGAGAAACTTGCTGCAGAGTAATTTTCTTTAGAAAACTATTATTGTTTTCAGGGGGGGCGAAAGCCCCCCTTTTTTATGCAAGTCTGTATTCTTCCAGAGAAGGATCTGGATTTGTCACATAATAAGGTTCTTCAGGTTTGGATCGCTTTTCCATTTGATTTAATCTAGAACCCATTGAAGCAACTGCTGTGCTTAACTTTGATGCTGCAATTGCTGCTGCACTTGCAGTGATTGCAGTTTCTGTGTTTTCTTCTTTAACTGGTTCTGCAACTGGAGCAGCAGGTGGTTGCTCAACAACTTGAGCGCGCGGTGGAAGTTCTGGTGGTGCTTGCGCGAGTCTGACTCGTGGATCAATTTCGCTTTCTCTTGCACCAATGACTTTATAAACATCATTCAATGCAATGAGGGATTTATTCCCAGCCACACCTTCATAGTAAGATTTACCAGTTTCTGGATTTGGGAAAGATGCAAATTCCATTGACAATTGTTTTGCAAATTGAACTGGTGTGATCAATCCTTTGCGGTATGCATCCATTCCACGGAATCTGTTTAAACGATGCTCAATAATTTTATCTTGCGTTGCTGGATCAAATTTTGTATTTGTTAGATCAAGACCCATAGAATTTGCTTCTTCACTCAATGTGTCTCGTAAAAATTGATATTTGCCCAACGCACTACTTGCAGCACCATCTTGAATCATTTGCGATTGTAAAGCAAGAATTTCAGCGAGTGTTTTACTTGTTAAATCAATTGATGTTGGATAACCAAGTTGAGTTGCTGTGTAATTCACAGCGTTGTAATTTCCTTTCGATTCCACACTTCCGATAAATTCTAATAGTGGTCTGGATGTTTTAAGAACAGGTGCTGCAGCAACTTGGCTTTTAGCATTATCACTAATTGTCACACCACGACGACTACCAGGACCACCACGTCGTGGTGTTGATTCTGGAGTTTGTGTTGTTGGTGGTTGAGCCGCAGTTGGTTTTGATGGTGGCGTTTTATCTTTGTGGATCAAATCAAATAATCTTTCAGCAAGCCCATTTAAATCTTCTTCTTCAACTGCCAAACTTGCAATTAAACCAACAAGCCCACCACCTGCAATACCAAGCATTGTTCCAAGTGGACCTAATGCTGCTGTTCCTACAATACCGCCTAATGCCGTTGATAGTCCACCAACTCCAACTGTTGAGATGAGTTCAGCATAACTGCCAACCATATTTTTTCTAAACTCTTCATCATTCATTTTTCCAGTGGAATTGTCAGCAACATATCCAGACATTCTACTAATTTCAAATGCAATGTCTGCTGCAGCAAGTCCAGGAACAGCCTTTGCTGCGCCTCGTAACAAAGGACCAATAACCTTCCACTTCTTAACTTGAGCAAACTTACTATATCTTTTTGCTTTTGTTCCTGCTGCCATTTGGGCTTCTTTATAACTCATGCCACGAGCACGATAGTCAGCAGTCATTTTATTAATTGATTTGATTCGACGTGTCTTATCGTCTGGTTTATATCTATCGTAAATTTTCTTACCAATAAACGTTCCAAGTCCAGCAGTTGTAAATGCAGCACCACCTAATATAAATGGATCAATTGCTTGACTATATTGTTCTGTGTCTGGCAATCCCAAAGACTGTAGAGATTTATCTCCAGCTGTCGCTTCGAATCCAGGTTTACCTGATAATCTTGAAGCGGTTCTTGAGATTGCAGCAGGGGCAGCAAGCAATGTAGCAATTTGCGCTGCATATGAGCCAAGGCTCACCGCTCTACCTGCTGGACCTGCGAGCATCATTGCCAGTCTCGGATTGGCTAATAATTTTGGAATCAGACTATCAATAAATCCAGATTCTTCTGCTGCATCTTTTTTCTTTGGTTTTTTTGGTGCTTTCGGTAAAGCCCCCATTTTACGAATTTGTCTAATTTTTTTTAATGCTGCGACTTCTTCAGAAAGAGCGTCCAGTTTGCCTTTAATCGTTTTGTTCAGAGTTGGAACTCTGATTGATTTGGGACTTGATAACATTTGCGGAGAGATTCTTCTTGCTCCCCTGTAATGTCCAATCTCATTATACAAATTGGAGATAAGTTGATTGTTTCTATCAACAATGTTTGCGAGTAATCCGACTCTACGATTTAGATTGGCAATTGAAGAAAGAGTATAACGCTGAAATAAGACAGATCTATCTTTATCTTTCTTTTCTTCCTCCTGTTGCTTCTTTTGTTCAGGAGTTGGTTTACCATACTTTGCTTGAGCAATTGTCGCGAGAAGAGAAGACTTGGTAACAATTTTTACAATGTTATAGACTGAAAATCGAGCAGCCAGTTCTTCTCGCAAAAGAATTGATGCAGCTGTTTTAAACGAAACATTTTTCTTCGACTGAATTGTATACAGGTCTTGTGCGACACTTGCAATTGACATTATCTTCTCTTTTTAGTTCTTAGACTCTTAACCATTCTCTGCATATCTTGTTGCGCTTCAACATTCTTTTGTTTAAGTTTCTCAGTTTCTTCCTTTGCCCAACTATTCACCATTCCAATATACATGTCTCTTTCCCACGGAATCATATTCTCAAGTTCTGTCAGGGTATACTTGTATTGATGCACTAGTGTGAACATGTTATTGTAGTATCCCTTCAAATTTGCATCACGAAAAGTTAGATAAAAAAATCGTTGAGACCCTCCAGGTGGAGATCATGCTTGAATCCACACTTTTGGCAAGTTGTTGTTACATCATGTTCAATCTTTGGAAGTTTCTCAAAAAATGAAATGATACGATCAAACTGCTCTTGAGTTAATGCCTCAAGAAATTGCATCATTTCCTCTTTTGGATACTCACTCGCATAGTAAATACCATTCTCATCAAACACATACTCTGTGCACTCATACACAAGATCAAAAAGTTTTTCGTTTGTCAACTCGTTTGAAATCATCTCAATTGATCTAAACGATTTCAAATTTGGATACTTCAATTGAATTCCAATTTTATCAGTAACGAAGATTTTCGACTGAAGGTCGCTGATTGGTGGTTTAATGTCAAGAATGTTAACATTCACTGGCATTAGATTTTTACACTCAACATCAAGCTCTTCGCCGCTCTCATCTTTAGTTTTACCAACAACATTGCGACACATGAAGAAACTTTCAATCTGCTCTCCCATTGATCTTGCACGAACGTTCAGAAACAAATACTCAACGTCGAAGATTGGAAGTTTATCAATATCAATTGGATCAATTAGACAGTTATTGATTACTTGTTTAATTGTCTTATAAATGTTGTCCTCGTCTTCCCCCTGCAATGCCATTAAAAGTAATTTTTCTTCTTTTACTAGAAATGGTCTGAATTTAATTGGTGTTGGGTGTGATACTAATTTCAATTCAAAGATTGGTAAATCAATTTTCGGTAAAGGCATAATAACTCCTTATCGTCTCCTTGCAGTTGTAGTAACTTCTTCTAGTGAGAAGTTTGTTGACATGTCTCCAGTCATTTCAATATCTTCATAGAAAAAAGAAACCGTCATTTTATGAAATCCATCGTCACCCCAGTTTGCTGGCATCGATGTGAAGTTCAATGGATAAGCAGATTTCAAATCAATAATTAATGATTCAATGTGTCTGTCTCTCGTGCTTTCAACGATTCTATCAACTCCAGCTACGGAACTGAGTCTGAATCCCGTTAAATCATTAAACTGATAGATTTTAATACTAGGACAAACACACTCATTGAAATACTTGTTGGTTGTGTTTGTTGGAGATATCCCAGAAATCCAATCAGAAAAAAGATTGTAAATTGGGACATCATCACTGTAGTAAAACGTGAGAGTGATTTCGCTTAAATCTCTTAAATATGGGACTTTGAGTTTAAACTTACCAGGAATTCTGTAGTCTAGTGCTGTTAGATTCTGACCAGGAAATTCAACTGAGTCGCAGAGAAGTGTCATCTCTCTTCTGATGGCTTCATATCCATCTAAGAACTCTGGAAATCCAGTGAACATTACTGCAAACTTCGAACTTTTTAGAAAGTTTTTTGAGAGTAAAGCGTTTTGATTGTAGAATGGATTTGTACCAGTTACTACAAATTCTTGAATTTCATCTTCTACTGCCATTATTGTTTATACACCATCTTTGCGGTTGGTAGGAAAATTGCAGTTTCCCAGTTATTTGGTTCAATGTAGATTACAGAGGAGCGTATGTGATTGAGTAGATATCTCTTCACACACTGTTCAAATAGTCTATAACGACGAGCGCCTTTTAAAAGATCATAAGAAAGATTAAATTTGGTTGTATCGTTATATTTATCGTTGTTTAGGAAATCTTGTAAACGATCCAAGAGTACGAGTCGAGCATATGGATCGAGATAATGAAGATTCATTCCTAGGAACCCGTCTGAATATGGCTCCATCGGGATTACTAGTGGAAATTTATCGTAAACTGGGAGAACATCCTTTAACTTTGGGTCGTAGTGATAGAAATACATACGACCAACCAAAACTTTAGGGGAGATTCGAGATGCATCGTTTAAGATGTTAGAGCGATTTGATGGAACTCTCATCGCACCAACCTTTGATGCAAGCCAAGATCGAGCCGTTTCTGTTCTTGGTCGAATTCCAGCTGCGGTCATTTCTCGGCTGAGTTTATCGAATAATGATGGCATTAGATTCCTAGATCTTCTTCTGTGATTACTTTAAAAGCCCAAGAGCGATCTTTACAGTATTCAGAAGCAGCTTTCCATTTTGCTTCATTAATCCCGTATGTAACGACTTCTTGAATGTATTGTTTCGTGACTCGACTTCTCTGTTTTGGTGGGATTGATTGCTTTTTTGGTTTTACTTCCAGAATCATTGCTTCAGAGGTTCCAACTTTGTTTCGAATTCTTACAAAAAAGTCGGGGAAATAACGATGCCATCTCCCATCAGCTGGTGATAAATAAGGAATGACGATCTCTTCGTTTGACCATTCAATCACATTCGGATTATCATCCAAATGTACCATTACACGACGTTCCCAGAGACTTCTGTACCAGATGTTCGTAGGGTCGCCTAAATATTTATTGGTATTTTTAGGACTAAATTTACCACTGTAAGCCATCAAGTATTTATAGGAATAAAAATGGGAACCGCGCAAGATGTAGAAGCAAGGATAACAGGGGCGGCTCAACTTGCCGAAAGAACAACTGAGCAGCGAAGAAGATCAAGAAGAAATCGTCGTGGCGTACAAAACAGAATTGATGCTGATAGGGCAGCAGCAACCAATCTAGACCAACCATCTAAAAATCCAACTGCCACAGAAACATTAGTAGTCTCGCAAAGCAGTTCTACCGTCAGAGAAGATCAAATTGCCTCTGTTTTAAGATTTCCTTCAGATTTGGGAAAAGAAGGTTCGCCGTATATTTTATTTACAATTTATGAAACACAAACTGGTGTAATTGGCGCAGAAGATTCACTATCAAGTGCAGTTCGATCAGGAATTGGTGCTATAGAAAATACTGCTGCAGCACTTGGTAGGGCTGTTCCTGCATCAGATGCAGTTGGTGGTGCTGCTGTTGGTGCTGTTGTTGGTGGTGGTATTGGAGCTTTAATTGGTGCAGGTGTTGGATTAGAAACTGCAGCAAATACGGTAAATCAGGCTGGCAATGTATTATTTGGAACAGGTACAACTGGAGCCGACAGTTTATTGAGCAGATCAAAAGAGTTGTTAAAGAATTTTGCTCTTAAAAGAAACATTTCTCAAGCAAAACATACAATTGGATTGTTTATTCCAGACGGAATCACAACGAATTATAGTCATGATTATGAAACACTTTCTGTTTCGGCTACACTTGGTTTAGGTGGTTTGGCTGCTCAATCACTTGCAGCCAAAAGCGGAAAAGTTGAGGACATGAATCCATACATCATGGAATCTGCTGGTAGATTTGCTGAGAGATTATTGGGTGGAGACGAGAATCTAACTAAACTTGGATTGTATGCAACAACAGGTCGCGTTGTAAATCCGCAACTTGAAACAATCTATACTAGCCCATCTCTTAGAGAGTTTACATTTGATTTTAGAATGATTCCTAGAAGTGAAGAAGAAGCAGATGACATTCTTGATATCATCTATCTGTTCAAATTGTATTCTGCTCCGATTATTCCAGAAGGAAGTTCAGGGAGATACTTTATTCCACCTGCTCAATTTAGAATTCAATTCTTTAATAAAGATGGTGAGGAAAATTTAAGTTTATTTAAAACTAAAAACTGTGTCCTAAAATCAATCAGCCTTGATTACTCACCAAATGGATATGCAAGTTTTGACGATGGAATGCCAGTTGAAACGAGAATGCAGCTTAATTTCCAAGAAACTGTGATTATCGACAGAGATGCTGTGAGGGATGGATACTAATGTTTTTTAAAACCTTTCCAAAAACTCTATACACGTTTAATCTTAAAGACGAAAGTCCGAAAGCAGTTACAAATATTTTTTCTCGTTTTCGTATGAAAACTGATGTGATTAATAACGCATATGCGATGTACAAGTATCAACTTCAAGATGGAGATACTCCTGAGATTGTTGCGTTTAAAGAATATGCTGATCCAACGTATTATTGGATCATTTGTTATGCAAACGACTTGTTAGATCCACACTTTGATTTTCCACTATCAAGAGATGCTTTAGAAAAGAAAATTCTAAGCGATTATGGATACACTTCAATTTCTCAAGCATATTCTGCAAATCATCATCTTGAGATGGTCGTAACAAGCACTCTATCCCAAGTCAATGGTCCAACAACTACGAACGTTGAGAAATTTATTATCACAGATGATCAGTATGATAACACCTCAAATACTCTAACAACCTTCGCTCCATCATCAAGTTCTGTGACGTTTTATGCGAACAATGCAGATCCAACATCAGCAGTGATTGCAACGCTATCTGTCACAAGAGTGGAAAATGGAGTAAAGGTATATGATTATGAAGATCAATTAAATGAATCAAAGCGAGAAATAAAACTCATCAAATCTGAATATGTACCTTTAATTGTTGATGAACTGCAGAGTGTGCTAAATGGCTAAAAATTCAGTTGCGAAATCTGTACTCGATGTTACAATCTTTAAGATAACATTGATTGGATCTAATGGTCGCTCATATAATATTAGCGATATTATCAATAACATCAAAATTTATGAAAACATATTTCATCCTGTCATTACTGGAACAATTCAGTTAGACGATGGTGTGAGCATGGTAAGTAAAGTTCAGGCTCACGGAAATGAGTTTTTAGAGATTATTTTTGGAAAGCCAGACGCAACTGAAGAAGAAAAATATAAGAAGATTTTTAGAGTATGGAAGATTACAGATAGAGGACCAGGATCAAAAGGAAATATCCAATCATACATTTTACATTTCTGTTCTGAAGAGTTAGTTCTATCAAATCAAATAACTCTTTCAAAAGCATTGAGAGGCGGAAGTGTGACAGAGTATGTGTATAGAATTCTCACAGAGACTCTTCTTGCAAATAAAAGAAGAGTAAATAAAGATCAAAACTTTGAACAGTCTTTAGGACATAATGATTTTGTTTTAACAAAGTATCGACCATTTGAGGCGATTCGATATTTGAGCGAACATGCATTTAACGAAAACGGATCAACATTTATTTGTTTTGAAAATAAAGACGGATATAATTTTCTATCTCTTCTAAATCTTTTTACAAGATCTCCACTTACCAAATTAAATTATACGAAAGCAACTCATAAGGATGAGTTTGATAAAGCCCCATATAATATTAATTCTATGATGGATTTTAACATTTTGCAAAATTTCAATGTGATAGAAAACACAAGAAGATCTGCTTACAACTCAAGGTTACTTACACTTGATTTAATCACACAAAAATTCAAATCATACGACTATTCTCTAGTTGATACCTTCAATAAGAAAATGTTAATGGATGGAAATTTTCCATTAAACGACGCTCTAAATAGAAAAGATAGAGCAATTTATGATGCGCGTGGTGATAGAGATGATGTTCAGCCAGATCTAAACTATGCCCTCACAGATTTAGGATTAACAAACAATCCGTACTTCTTATCAAAATTGCAAAGAGTCAACAGCACAAACATTGAAAAAACTTTGTCAAGAAGAAAAGTTCAATTTAATATGCTTAAAAATACAGAGTTGGAATGTAAGGTTCCTGGAAATGCATTGTTGAGTGTTGGTTATATGGTTGATGTTGACATTCCTGCATTTACAGAAAATTATAACACGGAAAGTTTAAAAGACCCATACTCTGGAAAATATCTAATTACAGAACTTCAGCACAACATTGTGCCAGGATCATGGACTACAACTATGAAGTTGTGTAAAAATTCTGTTGGGATTGATTTGGACCCATTTGTACTGACTGATGCGTATAAAACGGCGAGATCTTATTGATGGAATCTGAGTTTCTTGGTTTAAATAATTTTGTTTGGTGGTTTGGCGTCGTTGAAGATCGCCTTGACCCACTTGAACTTGGTCGATGCAAAATTCGATGTTTTGGTTGGCACACATCAGATGTGAATCAAATTCGAATCAGCGATCTTCCTTGGGCGCATCCAATTGTTCCATACGGAGCAAAAGCAGTTCAGCCTCCAGCCGAAGGAACGATGGTGTTTGGCTTCTTTGCAGATGGTAAAGAAGGGCACTATCCAATTATTCTTGGGACTGTTCCAGGAATTCCAGATGAACGCCGTCAGAATAATATGGGATTCACTGACCCTTACACAGACGAAGAAAAAGCTGCACTAGATTTTCCTCGAAAAATTAAAGAAGCATTTATCAAAGCAGACAGTCGCGGTGTTCAAGTTACAGACGATGTGCCAAAAAGAAATCCTGTAAATCTAAACGAACCAAGCATTTCTCGCCTTGCTCGTCCAGTTCGTGGAAGCGAGAATGGTGTATACGATGGAATCGATCCAAATTCAATTGCAAACACAACAATTGATATTCAGAGAAAGACTCGTGTTGTAAATGTGATGACAGCAAAGGGATCAACTTGGGACGAACCATTCCCAGCGTTTAATGCGATGTACCCTTTCAATCACGTCCTTGAAACAGAATCTGGTCATGCATTTGAAATGGATGATACAAATGAGTTCGAGCGCGTTCAATTGTCGCACAGAACTGGATCTACACTTGAATTCTTGCCAGAAGGGCACACGAAGATTAAATCTCAAAAAGGTCGTTACGATGTAACGATGGGTGATCATAGAAATTATATAAATGGCGATAAATACGAGACAATTGATTCGAATCTATTCCTTCGTGTAAATGGAAATATTCGAATTGAATGCGACAACTTTGAAGTTGTTTCAAACAAAACTGTGAACATGGCAGCTGGTACAACTGCACAGGTCAAAGCTGCACAGTCTTTAAGTCTATCAAGTGTATTCAGCACTCTATCTGGCGGCACTGTTGATATTAAAGGTGCGATGCAGACCTCTGTTTTTGGTGGATTGAGTGCTGGAATTTCAAGTGGTGGACAAACGTCTGTTGGTGGAACTCTTGTACATCTTGGTGGAAATATTGTTGAGGCTGATGCCCAAGTCTTTAAGACTCACGGAATTCAAGATCTAAACTCATGTTTACCTCCACTTGGTAAAATTCTAGATGTTCCTGAGCCAAAGATTCCGCTTGACGCTGGTCCGATAAATGTGGAAGCCCCAAATTTTAATTTGGGTGGAGGATAAATTATGGCAACAATGAACACAGTGGTTGCGGCAGCGATGAGCAGGATTAATTCACTCTCTCCACATCCACCAAAAACTGATAAGTTTTCTAAAATAAATCAAGTTCGAGAAACAAATCCACCTCCAACAAACACAACAATTCTTGCTGGAGCAAATGTAAGTTCGAATTTCCCGACAACCTCTGGTGCAACAGCAACTGCGAAGATTGATCCAAACACGAGCGTATACACACTTACTGCTCGGCTTCCAGACGTTGATGGAGCTTTGAAGAATTTAAGTAAGAAATTTGCGACTGATGAGTCTGGTGATCCAAACGCAAGTTTGACTCCAAATTATAACACAACCTCTACTGAGAGAGAACCACAACACAATACATCTGGTGAAAAGAGTGCCGATGATACATCAGCGTACTTCGGCGAAAATCTCGGTTCAGGTTGAAGATAAATATGTGTATAAAGCAAGGTGATCTGAAAGAATATCAGAATATTATGGCAAAGATGTCTAAACTCTCTCCCCTTTCAGAAAAAGATAAGGATTTTTTATACGAGCATAATCTAAGACAAAGGTATGATGCATACAAAATTGTCCTAGAAACTGTCTCAACCCTTCAAGAAAAACTCAATAGGAGTAACGTGTCTTCCTAGGTAAAATTATAGGCAAAATTATTAAGATTATTCTCTGTTTAATCGGAGGACTCCCGCTATTGCAAACATTGGCGATCGTATTCTCATGCGTGCCAATTCCTTTTGCAAAGAACGGTGGGTTCAATTTCGCTGCAGGGAAATTCGCTAAATTTCTTGAGAGTATCAAAAACCTTATTCCAAAAGGAGTTGATGCTGTTCGGAACTTCTTTGCCCAAAATTTCGTAAATCCTCTCCGAGACAAGTTACAGACCTTCCTTGATCCATTAGATAAATTTGCAGCTTCGCCAATCAATGACTTAAATCAATGGATGGATGGTTATACTGCAAATAACTATGCAAAACTAGAGGCAAGTCTTCCATACCTCTTTAGTAATACTGATCCAAGCATCGTAACTGCTAGAACCAATTTGCTTAATGCAATTGGAAAGGTGCAGCAAAATGCAGACACATATAAGATCGGTCCATTTGCACTCGGCGAGCTGATCAATATTGCAGAGAGCTCCGACTCTCTTGCTCGTTCATTAAGAGAATTTGAACAACATACTGATAATCTTTCTGGATTAGGTGGCGCAGGATCAGCACTTGAAATCGAACGTCTCTATGGTAATGTCGCTATTGGTGGCGCTGCAGCAAACATTGCATCTAGCAATCAGGTAAGTCCAAACTTAACTTCGACGGTTTATCCTCAAGTTGATATTGGTGACACCATCATCATTAATTCAATTGAAAAGATCGTAATTGACAAGAATTTTACAGCTGCTCCTTCTGGAACAGTTTCTGTTGATGTGTTAACAGACAATGTGAAAGTTATTACTGCAGATGTCGGAACTCTAAATCTTGCGAGCTGCTTACTTGATGCTTCTGGAACTCTTAAAGTGAATACTGGAACTTACATTAAAGTAAACAGCGAAGTGAGAAGAGTCAACACTGTAAATGCATATGGAGATTATCTCACAGTTTACAATCCATTTGACAGCACTTGCACATCACAAACATTCTATAAAGAAACGTCTTTCAACGTAAACTCTGCTTTTGCAACGACTTCAACAGATCTAGAAGTTAAAGTTAAGACATCATTTGTATGTAATTCTGTCTGTTTGGATAATGTGATTACAGGTAACGGAACCTCATTCACGACTTACCTACAAGCAAATAATAAAATTTATTATGATGCAAAAGAATATATTGTTGTTTCTGTAACTGATACCACGATTACAGTTGATGACTCGCTACGATTTACTCGAAATTTCCCAGTCTATAAAGTCACAAACGAAACGCCGTTTGTTGGGTTAGATGAAGATCTAGTCGATCCAGATGGAATCATCAACGCATTCACTCTACCTGCAACTTTAACTGGAGATCCAAATATTCTATCTGGGTTGACCACTCGCGTCCGCAGGTCGAACGGTGTCTACCAGTCGGTCAACGTATCCTCGCCTTCTGATGCAGCACAATCTTTATTCCAAGATGAGTTGCTCCGAAGGGTGAAGGAAAAACTCGACGACATGAAGTATAGACTTCGCGATGACGCAATTAGAGCGCTTCCATCGGCAGCTGTTATTACAGAAATTCAAAAAGCGACTACAACGATTACAACGGTCAGAGATCAAGTTAAGGATATTGTCAATCAGGACATTGCAGTCTTGAATCAGGCTAAAAATCTGGTGAAGGGAATGATCAAACTGTTCTCTCTATCTTGCTCTAAGAAAAAGAGAAAAGATAGTGGACCAAATGATTCTGATGAATATCTAGATATTATTCTCGCTCCAGATCCTAGAAGACAAGGTTGTGATGCAACAACAAGCGACTTTATTGAGATTCTAGACGACTTTGATCAGGATTATAACGATCCTGGCTTTAATAATAATACAATTTCTGCAAACACAGCCATTCCAACTGATCCTTCTCTCGATGGACTCAATTTGATTGGTGGTCCATTCCCAGTTCAAGGAACAGGAACTGACGACAATGGAAATGTTGGTGCAGATGTTGATGGTACGCCAGATGTAACAGTACCAGAAGACCCATGCGCTAAACCATGCTAAATAACAAAAACGCAAGAATTAAAGTAAAATGGCATTAGAAGTACGAACATATAAAGATTTAGATTTAAATTTAAGTGTTCACCCGATTACAAAAGACGTTGTGAAACGAACTGGTAATGCGGCAATTATTGGTGCTTTGAAGAATCTAATCTCAACAAACCAATACGAGAAGCCATTCCAGCCTCTCTATGGATCTAGAGTTCGTTCTCTTTTGTTCGAAGATGTTTCATTCATTACAGCGAGTGTTTTGAAGAATGAAATTATAAGCGCAATTCAAAATTTTGAACCTCGTATTGGAATTGATGCGATACGGGTTGAAGCAAAGCCAGAAGAAAATCGTTATGCTGTTACAATTCGTTTCTTTACGAACAATCTGGAACCACCAACAACGATTACCTTATTTTTAGAAAAGGTTAGATAATGGCAAATATAGACCAAAAACTTACAATTTCGGAATTAGACTTTTCCGAAATTAAAAAGAATCTAAAGAATTTTCTTCGCGATCAAAACGAATTCACAGACTTTGATTTTGAGGCTGCAGGCATTAATGTCTTATTGGATATCTTAGCCTATAATACTCACTATATGGCATTCTATAATAATATGATTGCCAACGAAATGTTTTTAGATACTGCCCTCATGCGCGAGTCAGTTGTTTCTCATGCGAAAATGCTTGGATACACTCCACGTTCTTCTGTGGCACCACGCGCAACTGTCAATCTACAAATTACACGCGATGTTGGTAGTGCATCGTCATTGACTCTTCCAAGATTTACAAAATTCGCTTCTGCGCCAATCGGATCAACATCATATACCTTTGTCAACAGAGACACTGTTACTGTTGATTTTGATCCAACCTGTAATCGTTTTTGTTTTGATGATCTTTACATCTATCAGGGACAACCATTAAGTTACACATTTACATACGATTCAACAAACAATCCTACTGGAAGTTTTGAACTACCAGACGCTGGAATTGATACAAGCACTCTTGAAGTTGTTGTTCAAGAATCATCATCAAGTTTTAGAAAAGAAAAGTTTACTCTTTCAACAGATTCAACGAATACAGTTGCAACTTCACCAGTTTTCTTTTTAGAAGAAACACGCGGTGGAAAGTATAGAATCTACTTTGGTGATGATGTCCTTGGTAAAAAACTTACAAATGGTAACATTGTAATTGTGACATACATTATCACGCAAGGTTCTGCAGCAAATAAAGCCAATGCATTTAGTTTAATCGATTCTGTTGGTGGGTATTCAACATCAGTTGTGTATCCAGTTACAGCTGCAAGCGGTGGAACTGGACAGGAAAGTATTGAGAGCATTCGAAGCACTTCAACAAAGGCATACATCTCAAATAATCGCGGTGTTACAAAAGACGATATTATTGGTCTTATTAATCAGAGATACCCATACTTTGAATCTGTGAACGTCTGGGGTGGAGAAGAAAACGATCCACCTGTTTATGGAAAGGTATTTCTTGCAGCAAAACCAACTTCTGGTTATGAGATTACAGAGAGTGAAAAACTTGATGTGATTAACAACGTTGTCAAACCAGTCTCAGTCGTTACTGTAATTCCTGAGTTTGTTGATGTTGATTACAATTATCTAAACATTTATGCTGAAGTTTATTATGATAAAACAAAAACAAATCGAAATGCAGACTCACTTAAAGCACTTATTAGAAATGCAATTCTTGCATTCAGAGATTCAGATCTAAATGACTTCAACAGTAAGTTTAAGATGTCTAAGATGCTTCGAAACATTGATGACTCTGATCTCTCAATCAGTTACAGTGACGCAATTTGCACAATTCAAAAACGATTTATTCCACAGGTAGGTGCAGCAAGAAACTACACTTTAAATTTCGGAACACCATTAACACGCGAAGATTCTAGATATCCAATTTACTCTACGCCAGCATTCAGACAGTATGATGCTGATGGTGTTTTGCGTACTTGTTTTATGAGAGAAACAACAGGAAGTTCTTCTGGAATTGAATCAATTTCAGTTCTAGCTGCTCCAGGAACATATGAGACCAGACCGATTATTGTTATTTCTGGCGATGGTGTTGGCGCAAGTGCCTACCCTATTATTGTAAATGGTAAGATTACAGAAATTGTTGTTGAGAAACAGGGTGCAAGTTACACCACTGCAAAAGCAACAGTATATGCAACTGCTACAGACCTTGAAGAAAATAATCCAGACACAACCGTTGATTTATTGGTAAGCGTTGAGAAAAGATACGGAAATCTTGAAAGTTATTTCTTCAACGAAAACAATGAGAGCGTTGTTCTAAACTCTTCAGCTGGAACGATCGATTATGTGCTTGGTAAGATTACACTGACAGAATTTGATCCAGTAAGCATTAGCGATCCATTGAAAATCTTCCGTATTAATGCAAGACCAGAAAGAAATAATTTCGAGTCTAGCCGCAGTAGAATCATAACGATTGACGAAGAAGATACCGACTCAGTCATTATCGATGTAAGAAAAAGTGAATAATGTTCGCAAATAATCACATCTCAACTTTAATTGAGAGTCAATTACCTGACTTCATTCGTTCTGCCGACGCACAAACAACTGCGGCTGACGCGAATGCGCCAACATTCACAAAGTTGCTCAAAAAATATTATGAGTATTTGGAACAAGATACAAAAACTTTACAAGTAGCAAAGAGTTTATATGATTATGCTGACGTCGATGAAACACGCGCAGACCTTCTAAAATTCTTTAAATCAAAATTTATTCCAAATTTTCCAGAAGAAACTGAACTTTCTACTGCAAAGGTAATCAAAGCAGCTCGAGATTTCTACGCTAAAAAAGGCACACCAGATTCCTTTAAATTTATTTTTCGTGTTCTATACAACCAAGAAGTCGATGTCTTCTTTCCAAAGGAAGACATTCTAAAAGCCTCTGACGGTAAGTGGAAACTCCCTCAAGCAATTCGTCTAGCGTTCTCTGATACTCTACGTGTTGTATCAACTGGTAATGTTTGGGTAAATGTTGCAACTCCAAAAATAGTTGACGCAAACGGCATTAATCTTGTTTCTGCTGGTATCACAGCAAACTCATTTATTCAAATTGACAACGAAAAGCGACAAGTCAATACAGTAAATGCTCTTGGCGATTATCTAACTGTATACCATAAATTTAATGCGAATGGAAATGTAAGCGGTCACATCTATGACTCAGAACGTTTGTATAAAGTCACATTAAGTGAATATGACGATTTTAATGTTTCGCTTTTGAATAGACGCCAAGGCATCGGCGAAACTTCCAGAACAACATGTACAATTGAAAAAGCAATTAGAACTGTCGATAAAACTCTTGGGAGAGAGATTGTTGAAGTCTATGTGTCAAATGTAAAACGCTTATTCGACGCTGGTGAAAATTTAGTTGTCGAATATGTTGATGAAAATGGTCTCCCAAAAACCTTTTCGTCAAAAATCATTTCTGTTATCTCTAATTTGAGTATTTTTAGAAATCGATTTGGCATCTTTCAATTAGGAACAAAGTATGAGTCTGGCGATCCAGTTGTAATTTATGGTGGTCTTGCAGATACGCCAGAAGCTGCCAAAGCAATCGCCACAGTTGGAAACGTTTCTACTGGCTCTCTTGAGACTTTATCAGTCGTTGATAGAGGATATTATTTCAGAGATTATCCAAATTCATATGTTCGTATCTTCTCAACTAGTGGAGTTGGTGCAAACGTTTTGGTGGGAAGTATCCTAACTGATGGTGCAAATTCTGACACGTTTGCATTCTGTACTGATGCTGTTGGTTACAAATACAGCATTAATTTAATCAATCCTAGTGGCTACGATTTTGATAACGTAACTGCGCGTGCAAATCTAACAGCTGGTGTCGGTAATTCAACTCTTGCAGTTAATTTAAACACTGCAACATATACTGCAAACACAACAAACGATTATTATAAGTCATACAATCTTAAAATTGTTGCTGGAACTGGTTCTGATGGAAGCGGCGCAAATGTTAACACTTCCGAAATTATTAGTTACAGTGGAACAAATAAAATTGCGAGCCTTGCTGCATTGAGAGCAGTCAAGGGAACAGTTAATGTAAGCATCGGTTCAACGACAGTTACTGGTAACACCACTCCTGGCGCAAACCAAACATACTTTATCGACGATGCTATTCCTGGGACATATTCATATCTGACTGGTAAACAAATTTCCATCGATGGTGAGGTTCGTAACGTTGTCACTGTTTCAAGTAATTCCTCGTTGACTGTTGATTCACCGTTTACGATAACACGTCAAAATTATAAATTATATGCAAATTCTCAATTAACAGTTGCGCCTGATGGAACAAGTAACGTTCTTATTTTTGCGAGTGACAACACTCAAATTGGACGCGCCTTCTCCTATGACTCTATTCTTCTTGGTAGAATCGGAACTCTTGAACTTGAGGATGGTGGTTCGTTCTTCACAGAAGTCCCAACCTTTGATGTTGAATCACTATATGATACAGACTATTCTATAGAGCAAAGCCCAATTGAGACTCCTTGGGAAATTGCTGGCGCTGATTACGATTACAATAAGGCACTCAAACGTCTAACGTTAAACTCTTCAAATGCATCGTTCAGCACCTCAAACGGATTTTATACTGGCACAAGAGTATTTCTTGACGTCGGCGATACTGCTCATTATGCAAAAGTAACTGATTACATTGTATATGACGTAGCCACAACTCCGATAAAATATATGTTTTTAGACAGAGAGTTTGAAAACAATATTAACCAAACAAACATCAAAAACTTCAGAATGTTTTTTGATGTGCGACCAAGTGTCAAAGGTATCGGTAAAATTGGTAAGGTTATTCTTCGAAATGGTGGAACTGGATATGGCGCAACTGATAAAGTCGAATTTATTGGAACAGGTTGTAATGCCAATGCATATCTAACAGTATCAAGTGGTGTCATTACTGGAATTACTTTAGATGATAGAGGCGAAGGTTATTCTGAAATGCCTTCTATTCGCATCTTAGACAGCTCAAATACATTAAGTAGCGGAACAGGCGCTATATTTGATGTTTATGGATTAAGTGATGGTGAAGATATTTCTGCAGAAACTGATGAAATCGGTAAAATCCTTGACTTTAATATTATCAGTAGAGGATTCGATTATGCTAATACTCCTGTAGTTTCTCTAAAAATTGTTGATGTTTTGACGAATGATCTATCTCAAACTACGATTGTTAGCGGCGGTGAGGCAGTTTGGCAGGGTGGTGCAACAAACACTGGCGCAACGTTCACTGGTACAATTGATGATGTTCATCGAGAAAATACAACGCATAGTATTATTCGTGTGTTTGATTTCAGTGGAACAATTAATACAGCAGAGCCGCTTAAAATTAACACTGCAACAAGTAACGTTACGGTCACTGTTCTATCTCAGAATGCTAATGTTTCGTTCGCTGGCATAAATCCAAAACTAGAAAAACCATATCCACGTTATTATGGAGATGGTCTAGCGAAAGCAAATGCCGAATTCTTGAGGGGATTGATCAAGTATGAAGGCTTCTATCTAAACACAGATGGATTTATTTCAGCTGACAAAAAGATTCAAAATAACGATTACTATCACAATTTCTCTTATGAGATTCAATCTGAGAAATCTCTTGATGATTACAATGAGACCATTAAGAGAGTTGCGCATCCAGCTGGAATGCAGTTGTTGTCTAAATTCTTGCTCAAAAATTCTCTTGATGGTGAGATCTCTACTCGCGCGAATGTGCACACATCAAACAGCATACAATCCACAAATGCAAATACTTCATACTTGAGTAATGTATTCTACGGAAACAATTCCAGCTTTACAACAAGAGCTGCTGTTGGTGATCTTGTACTGATTAACACGACAGAAACTGCAGAAGGTAAGAGATACACCAGAGCAATTACAAATATTGTTGATGGAAATACTATTTGGCTTGAAAATCCAATCGGTGGCGTTGGTGATGGAAGAATGAATGTTAGAGCTGGAAATGCAAACGTGCATATCTTTGCAAACGGATCAGCCATCACGGAAAGTATTGAGGCAAACAGCAATATAACATTTATGGTTGGAAACACAAGCGCAAATACAATTGCTACAAGACTTCCAGGTACTGTTAACGTCAGCGGAACAACAGTTACTGGAAATCTAAGTTCACCAAATGTTACATACTTTACAACAAATCTAGCGGTTGGAAGCATAATCAGCGTCAACAATCAATTACGCGAAGTTGTTTCAATTTCAGATGATAGCAGCTTAACTGTAAATTTGGCATTCACAAATGCCAATGATAAATACTTCTGGGCAAATACTGCTGTTAGAAGAAAAGTCAATCAGGTTATTTACTCAGGTGCAAACGTGACACTAAACCTAAATTCAAGTGTTGCTTTCCAAAATTCAAATGGAATTGTTTACTTCCAGACTCCAGTCTACAATACTGTTGGATACACAATCATTAGGACTAGCGTATAAAAATGAAATCATTAATTACAAAAGATTTTGGTGTTACAAACGCAATCAATTTTGAGAATATGATCTCTGATGCAGAGGCTAACGTCTACATCATGGTCGGTAGATCAATTCCTTGGGCTAACCTCTCAGATCCAACAGTTTTAGACGACGACTTTATTTCAGCCCCATACGACACAACTGCTTACAAATATCAGGCAATGCGAGATGGGATTATTCTAAAGAAAATCACAGCAAATGACGTACAGCCAGTTGTTCCAAGAGTTGATTGGGTTTCTGGAACCGTTTATGTTGCTTACGATCAAAGCGCGAACTTATACATAAAATCAACTGACACACGTGTTGTGAATACAACTTCAACAACTGGAAATGTTAATGTTGGAGCTGGTTCTGCAAATACAGTAAATGCAAATGGAATTAACTTTACGACAACCACCCCAGCTCTATCAATTGGATCTGTTATTCGAATTGGAGAATACGGAACAGAATTTAGAGAAGTTGTGTCTAAAAATTCTACTGCTCTTCTCGTTAATACTGCATTTAGTTCAAGTTATGCAACTCAAAATCTATTTTTGGTTGAGACATCATCTCTCCAGTACTCAAATAAATTTTATGTAAGAAATAGCCAGGATCAGGTATTTAAGTGCTTGTATAATAATGATGATGCTCAATCAACAATTATGCCTCAAATCGCTCTTGATGGGCAGCTTCCAGAAAACCCATATATTCAAACTTCAGATGGATACAAGTGGAAATATCTATACACTATCCCAACTGGATTGAAAAACAAATTCTTTACAGACAAATACATGCCTGTAGTTAGAGATACAACCGTATTTACAAATGCTGAAGACGGTAGAATTGACATCGTAAAGATTATAAATGGCGGTACGACATATGCTGACGGCGATACAGTCAGCAACTATGGATCTGCAAATGTTATCGGAGATGGTACTGGTGCTTCAATGACATTTGATGTTGTTGCTGGTGTTATTACAGATGTCAATATTATTGATGGTGGAAATAACTATACAACTGCAACAATGACTGTTGTTGACAATCTATTTGATACTGCAACTGGAACTCCTGCAGAATTTGAAGTTGTAATTAGCCCTCAATTCGGACATGGTTATAGCCCTGTGAGAGAGTTGGGTGCTGCAAGTCAAATGATAAGCGTCGACTTCGAAGGCGACGTTAGCGGCTTCTTTAAGGTACAAAACGATGGAACTGACGATTTTCGTCAAATTTGTATCGTGAAGGATCCAAAATACGCAAACGGTCAATTCGCCACAGCTGAAATTCTACCTATGTATACTCTTGTATATACTGTGGATCTTGGCGGACGCCCAGAATTTGTTCATGATGAATTAGCATTCGTTGGATCAAGTTATGCTTCTGCGCTTTGTAGTGGCAGAATTGTCCACTTTGATGATGCATTAAACGCGATCGTGCTGAACAATATTACTGGAAATGTTGACTCTATCGTAACGAACGTTGTAAATCAAAAAGACGCTCCATCTATATCCGCAAAAGCGATTTCAATTGATAAACCAGATATAAATATCTTCAGCGGACAGATCTTATACATCGAAAATCGAGCTAAAATCACAAGATCCACCAATCAAACCGAAACGATCAAAACGGTTATTGAATTCTAATAGTTTATAGGTAATATCAATGGCAGAATTTAACGCAGAACCATACTGGGACGATTTTGACGCTACTAACGGAGCTCTAGAAAAGAATTACATGAGAATTCTTTTCCGTCCTGGATACGCTGTTCAGGCTCGAGAACTCACTCAAATTCAGTCGATTTTACAAAATCAGATTAAACAGTTTGGAAACCATATTTTCCAAGACGGATCTCCAGTTGTTGGTGGTCATTTGACACTCGATCGCGGCGTAAGATATGTAAAACTTGAAAAGCAGTATAATGGGCAAGATATTGACCTAGACAATTTCTTTGGTGTTGGCGTTTTTAATTCTGGTTCTCCACAGGTTCGCGCTCGTGTTCTTCAGACATATTCAACCACAACAGACAGAACACTACTTCTAAGATATACCAGAGGCGAATCATTTACTGCTGGTGAAACGATTTCAACTGCAGCAACAGTTAGCGCAAATGTTGCATCTGGTTCATTTACTGGAACAGGTTCGTTAGCGTCAATTAACGAAGGTGTGTTTTATGTTGATGGGTATTTCATTACTGTAGCACCACAGACTATCGTGCTTGATGCATACACCCCATTTGCAAATGCAAGAGTTGGATTAGAAATTGATGAGGGATTCGTTACAGAATCTGAAGATAATGCATTGCTTGATCCAGCTCTAGAATCATTTAACTATCAGGCTCCTGGAGCTCATCGATATAAGTTTAATCTAGTTTTAGCAAAACGCGACCTAAATTCGGTCGATGATTCAAGATTCTTTGAACTTCTTCGTGTTGAAAATGGTGTTATTACAAAACAAGTAAGTTATCCAATTTACTCTGAACTTGAAAAGACTCTAGCAAGACGCACGTATGATGAGTCTGGAGACTACTCAGTTAAGCCGTTTATTGTTTCTCCAAAAACACACGCCACAAACACAGATGCATTCTTCCTTGAAGTTTCAGCAGGAAAGGTATATGTAAAAGGCTTTGAATTCGAAACAATTGGACCGACAAAATTCCAAATTCCGAAAGCAAGAACATACCAAACAAACGCTGATTATAATCTAAACATCTATTATGGAAATAGACTTCAGCTTGCCAATCTGCGTGGAAACAGTGCTGACGGTATTGTTTTCTCTACAGACTATAAACCACTAGACATTCACTGCGTACCAAACTCAAATGTTGTTTTAGATGGCACTGCATCAAAATACTATGCTACAAAAATTGGTACTGCTTATCTTAAGAATCTAGACAGAACGAGCGGTGATGCAAATGTTTATTATGCATATTTGACGGATGTTAAGTTCGACTCTATTGTAACATCTGCAAATGGTGTTTCAACTAATGCTTATATGCTCAAACTTTCACCACATTTCTCTAGCGTAGAAAACGCATATAAAAATGCAATCGTTACGCTCCTCACTTCTGCTAACGTTGCATGTACTTCATCTGTTGGAAACTGGGGGCAATTAACATGTTCTTTCTATGATGGGGCTACAAAGTATCTTCATTTCCTAGAAGCAGGAACGGGATTCAAAGCCACACCATCAAGCGGAGATCGATTTACAATTTCGGTTCCACTTGATATGTCAAAATCTGTTTTCCTTCCAAACACTTCAACTTTCCAAGTTGCAAATTTGCAGGCAAACGTTGCTTCAGGAAGCCAAACTCTCGGAAAAACAGCAATTGAAGATCCAACTTTTGATAAATCGCTTTACAAGTTGCCAGATCCATACGTTGTACGAAATAGCGAAAACAATGTTTCTTTCTATCAGAGAACGATTTTCAGAAATCAGCAATTCAGTACGAATGGCGCTATCACAATCAGCGTTCCAGATAAAGTTAATTTTGAATTTGGAACTGACGGAAGCGTTGTATCTGATGCAGAAGTGAATGATAATATTATTGTCGTTCCACGTGAAGGTGTAAATGCTGGTATTGTGTTGAATATGACAGAAGGTAATCGTTCTGTTCTAAGAGTTGATGCCAATACAATTAGTATTCACACAGACAGCGGATCAGGTACGACTTTCAAGGGTGACATTTATGTCACATCAAGGGCTGTGACAGCTGAAGATCATCTTCGAAGAACAAAAACTTATAAACAAGCAAACAGTGCTCTAACTGCAGGGGATAGCCATACACTTGCAACTGCTGTAATTGGAGTTCCTGGAGTTAAGTTGAATTTAAGCAATGGTATTGCTTGGTTCATGTCTGCAAACGCAATCACAAAAATTCCAGGCGAACCGCAGCAACTTTATGTTTCTGATGTGACAAAAATTAGAGCAGTTTACGATTCAGGGTCATTGACGACCTTACCTACAACAAGCTCTAGACAAATTACAAGTCAGTATACATTGTATAGTGGTTCTTCATATGGAATGTATAACCATGCATACCTAACATTTACTGGACCAGCGCCAACAGGTCAGGTCGCAGTGTTGTTTGACCACTATCAATATGCTGGTCAAGGATACACATCTGCTGGATCCTACTCTGCTGCTCAATATGCAAATGGCTCTATCCCAATCTTCATTGACACAAATAAAAATAGTCAAGAGTTGAGGGATCATATTGATTTGAGACCAGTTAGATTGTCTGGAACTGAAGCAAATCCATACGCCTCAATCAATATTGCTGTAAACGTAAATGTTGCTGCATTATCAACTACAATCACTGCAAATCTATCTCAAAGTAAAAACGTTCTATCACCACCAATAACAACTGGATCTATGATCTCTGTTAATGGTGAAATTAGAAGAGTTGAATCAGTAATTAATACAAATGCAATTAAGGTTTCTTCTGCATTCCCTGTTGCGATCAACACAAAAGGAATTGAAGTATTAACTCCAAACCTAGCATTTAAAGATACGACAACTGGTGCTGCTGCGTTGCTAAAACCAACAAGCCCATCGACGATGGAACTTGATTATGATTATTATCTACCTAGAATTGATAAACTTGTTGTAACCAGAGATAAAGAATTTAAATACATTCTTGGCATTCCTTCTGTCTCTCCAAGAGAACCAGCTGTCGATGACAACTCAATGGAACTCTACAAGTTTGTAATTCCTCCTTACACTGCAGATCCAGAAAAAACTGTTGTATCTACTTTTATTAAAAATAGTAGATTCACCATGAAGGATATTGGAAGAATTGAAACTGATTTGCAAGCCGTAAAATCAAGAGTTAAGATTCTTGAGAATGAAAAGCAAACAATAACAAACCCTCCAACATCGACTACAAATCCAGGTGTTTCAAAACCAGTCTACTATCAGTTGACTGAAGATTTCACAAACACTACTGTTGCTGATACAGTAAAGGATTTTCAAGCAAGTATTGAAAAGGGTTATCTTGGTCCATATCAACAGGTCAATGCATTCAACCTTGCACCAAATCTATCTGATGCAATGGTTAATGACAAACTCATTACATTGACATTTACTGAAACACCATTGGTAACTCAACCTGTCGCATCTCCAACTGGCGCACAAACGGTTCAACCAAATATGTTCGCTAAATATGAAGGCGTTTTGACATTAACACCAGAAAGTGATTTCTTCTATTCAAAGGAACATCAACCAGCATTGATTGATTCAATCGGTAAAGAATATGAAACTCCACAATCTGAACCTGCAGGCATGGTAGTAGATTCTGCAATCTTAGCTGTGACTGGTGGTGGTATTGGATATAGAACAGGAACATATAACGATCCACCGATAACTGGAGATGGTATTGGAACTTCTCTATTCAACTCAGTTGACATTCCAGACTATTCTCAATTACCAAGTTCTTTTGAACCATTATCAACAGTAAGAACTAATATTAGTTTCACTGGTGTTGCTCCAGAAACGTTTGTGAATGATACTTGGACTGGTGGACCAATTGATATCGGAAGTCAGACCTATAATCCATATCCACCTGGATGGAAATATCAAGGAATTACACCAATAGATGCAACAGGTGGCTCAATTGAACCTGAAAGCAGAGACGGTTAAGGGGAATAATACATGGGACAGGGTTTACAAGCTGCAATTAATGCACGACTACGAGCTGCTGAAGAAGAAGCATTAAAGAAAAGACAGCAAGAAAGAGATCCAAATGATGCTCAAGCTGAACTTGGATTAGCACCATTCATTCGCGAGAATGATATTAATTTTGCTGCACATAGTTTAAAGCCAGAAGCAAATGCTAATATATTTTTTGATGGCGCTAAAGTAAATCTATTCTGCCAACGCGCTTCACATATCAATGTGACTACAAACACCACCTTCTCTCAATTAAAAATTAATGAGGGTTTATATGGCGCAACATCAAAAGCATATGGAGAAATTCTTGGAACATCGCGAGTCGGTGCAGAAAATAGAATTTATCTGAATGAAAATTATGTGAGTATCAAAGTTGATAAGGGAACAAGTGCAGCTGTACTAACTTCAGACGAATATGAGGCTGGAGATTTAGTTTATCAAGTTGCAACAAATAGTCCATTTCAGTTTAATGTTTTTACAGGATTAGAACAACCAAACTTTACCTTTTTAGGAAAAGTTAAAAAATGGGACTTTGTGAGTTCATCAACTGGTGTGCTTGTTGTTGATCCTATTCTTGGTCGTATGGTCACTACATCAGAAGATCCTACACAAGATTATCTCTGGAATCTTACAGATTTGTCGATAGATGTGAGACAAGTTTCATTGAGATATGCAAATAGTAGATTTAGTGCTGGAGAAACAATCACAACCACAACTGGAAAGACATTTACTGTTGGCGCATCAAATGCGTATGTTTCTTATTCGTCACCAGTTGTTGGCGCAAATACAATTAATTTAAGATCAATTGTAATTTCTTCAAACAATCCACATCGCGACGGGTTGTCAACTATTAATCAGAATTCTATTACAATCGTTTCTGGAACAAACATGGGCTTTAAAGCCAATGTCATTGATGTTAAAGCAAATACAACATTGGGATGGACAGAAGCAGTTCTAGATACTGATCTTCCAGCAGTCTGCACATCTAATTCTGTTTACAGTATTGGTGAACAAAAGACAAGCGAAGTTGGTGCGTTATATGGAATTTTCCATATCCCAGCAGTGCCTGATCTAAAATTCCAAACTGGTGAACGACTACTCGTAATCACTGACACAGCAACTCATGACGCAAATGATTACAAAATGCGTGCAATTGCAAAATATAGTGCTGTCGGTAAACTTAATACTCAAGAAAACGCAAGAAACTTTGTTCAAAAAGAACAAACACCAAGTAGCGCAAAGGTTGCTGATTCTGTCACACAACCAACACCAAAGGTTGATGACCGTAAATTTATGGCACAAACCTTCTTTACTCCTGGATCGCAGACAGTTCAAAATTCTCAGGAAAAGGCACCAACGCCATTTTACGTGACATCAGTCGATCTATTCTTTAAGCAGAAACCAACAACAGATGGCGAACTTCTACCATTTACAGTTGATATTGTCCCTGTTGTAAATGGATTACCAAATGGTGGTCAGAAGATACTCGCATCAAAAACTCTTGAAGCACCTCAAATTGTTGTTTCAAGTACACCATCAATTGCAGGTGGAACGTCAAATACTCGATTCGCATTTGCAGATCCAGTTAAACTTGATCCAAATACAGAGTATGCAATTCAATTGAGAACAGAATCTCCAGATTACATTGTCTGGACAGCAAATTCTGGCGAAGAATACACAGATGAATTGGGTAATAAACGACGTGTCTCTGATGCACCATTTGTCAAAGACTTCTTCAAAGGACAAAATGCATCTCAGTGGAATCCAATTTTAAATGAAGACTTAATGTTCCGTTTAAATCGCGCAGTTTTTGCGACAACAGGAACAGTTTATCTACAGCTAGAGCCACTAGATGATAAGGGTGTCGCTGTTCTCTCAACGAATACTGTGTTTGATGAGATTCAACTTACTGGAGCAGATCAAGTTTCTGGTCCAACATCAATCACTTATGAAGTTAAGACAAAACTTACCGATTTGACAGATCAAGCATATATCTCAGTTCTTCCAAATGAAAAATATAATTTTGGAAAAGATGCCTCAGTTTCTGTTGCTTCTTCATCAAAGAGAAGACTCATCGAAAAGGGTAACACAAAGGCTGTAAACGTTAAGATTACTATGAGCACAACTGATACAGCTGTAACTCCAGTAATTAATCACGAAAGATTTGGTCTATTAACGTTTACAAATATTATCAATAACGGTGGAATTCAAAATACACTAATTACTATCACAGACGGCGGCACTGGATATACAAATACCAGTGCTTGCACGTTTGCGAATGTCGCTGTCACTATCACTGGAGGTGGTGGTGCTGGTGCTGC
>Ga0315903_10002404_pt1 | contig 27559 bp, 31 predicted proteins | sample LakEriMetagenome_7_FD_203524 | JGI IMG/M metagenome (GOLD analysis project Ga0315903, IMG submission 203524) | Freshwater fungal communities from buoy surface, Lake Erie, Ohio, United States - Buoy 2 MA119 | ecosystem: Environmental > Aquatic > Freshwater > Lake | place: USA: Lake Erie, Ohio... | reverse complement strand
GAAGATTATTTCCTCTAGCATCATTAGTCATATTATAAAACATTGAATTTCCAGCTGCGTTAAATTTTGTCAAATAATATGTTTCCATAACTCGAGCATCTCCCTCACCTTCCCATAATATTTCTCTAGTGAAATTTTCTTTACCATGTTTTTTTAAAGCATTTTTTAATGCTTTTCCACTACCATAATAGTTTTCATCAACTTGAGTCTTTCTAGAAGATCCAATATATTTTTTATTGTTGATGACATTAGTTATAAGATAAACATAAGCCATATTCCCTCCAATTTATTATAAATATTGGGGGTGTAGCTTCCCTTACCAATACCCTGTGTAAGTGGTTTTGAACCCTAGTAGCTTAGCCATACGGGGCAATCTACAACTCCAGTATGATGCTTTAGTTTTGTCTTTCTTTTGAGGGCAGTTATGACGTTTAGAGAAAGCTTGGCGTGCTTTAGGATTGTTAAGTTTTGCTCTTAATCCTCCACCAGCCATTCCAAAGCTTACTTTTTTAATACGTTTTGATTTTGGGTCACGTACATATACGTAAAATTTCTTAGAACCACCACGTTTAGGTTTATTTAAAGCAGGTGTTTTCTTTTTGTCATCTTCATTAAGTCTCTTTTGAAGAATTGAAATATATTTATTATATACTCCATAATTTCTTAATAAACGAGATACGTTATCAAGATTTCCATCAAAAATAGATTGTTCTAGTTCAAAATAAAGATCCATTAATTTCCCAGAATTCATTTTAGCTAATTCTGAGTCTGCTTTAATTTGATCTAATAAATCACTATATGGAAGTATAGGTTTGTCTACTTCTTCTAACATAGGTAAATCTAAAGGTACTTTTTGTCCTTCATACATTCCATATTCACCTAAATTAGTTTCAAGTAAAATTTCTTTATCAAAATCATTTACATGAATTGCATTACGAGAAAACAAGTAACGTGCTTCAGCCCACATGTCTAAAAATGCTTCAGATCCATATCTAAACATATTTTCAGTGATAGGCAATTTATTCTCAACATGGTATTTCATATTCTCAGTCATAACAACTTTAGTGTTAAGACTTTCGTTAAGTACAGGACCTGGATTGCCTACATTCTCACAAGAATGGCAACCGCAGTTGCATGATTCTTTTTTAGGAGGTGTAGAAAGTGCTTCTTGTATTAAACGTTTTATGAGACTAGCTTGTTCCATGGTTATAAATATTACTTACTTGTTTTTATTTTAAGAGCTAATGGCAAAACATATCCTGAAGTATTTCTAAATTCTATATAGCAATTTACTTCTCCAAATAAATCACTTTTTAAAGGTAATTTTACTGTTAAAGCTTTAGTATTAGAATTTGGGTATTTTATTTGAGCAGAGGATATATTTCCTATAGCTTTATAAGCATCATCTATTGTTAATAAAGGTTTAATATCTATACTACCATTTTTGATTTCTTTAACATAATAGTATCCATAACCAAATCCTGAGGCTAATAAGTTTTGGAGAACTTTAGGTTCACTTATATTAGTAGATTCATAACTGTTAGGTATTTCTCCTTCACCAGCAATATATTCATTTAGCCCTTTGGCTACTTTTTCAGGATCTATATTAAAAATTTCAAAGATATTCTTTATAATTTCATTTCTATCAAATTTAGACGGATCATAAACTACATTTTTATTTTCATCAAATACTATAAAAGGAACATTTCCTCCATTATAGAAAACATGACCTGTTATATTTTTTAATGATATGTAATATTCTTTACCCTTTGTTTTAATAGTAACATCAGCTATTTTAGGACCTATATTTTCAGGTTTATCAACATTAAGAGATCGTTTTGTATCAGCTGTACCAGTAAAATCAATATCTTCTTGAGTTAAATTTTCTGGGTTTATATTTAATGTTTGGTATAATTTTTTAATATTGGAATCTTCAATGTCATCTAATGGTAATCCAGCTGATGATTTTAATTTATCAATAAAGTTTTGTTCGTATTTTTCTCCTTCGTTAGCTCCTCCAGATAGTATTATTCTGACATCTCCATCTTCAGTTGTGAATTCATACATATTATATTTAGAACTACCTAATGGTTTTACATTAGGACCTTCATTAGGAGCATGTACTGTTACTTTAACTCCAGGAAATACTTGATTTAATAGGTTTAAGAAATCTTCTTTAGATATTTTATCTAGATTACCTAATCTATTTTTTTTAGATTGTAATTTAAAATTATATTGTTTTCCTTCAGGAGAATTAATTATTTTTTCTATTGCTTTAGCTGAACTATTCATAATAGAATTTTCATTTAGATTTATACCTAACCCTTCTAATAAATCAGCTAAAAGATTGATATCCTGTTCATTATTCATGTCAGGATATCCTTTTGGAAATTTATAAGCAAATTTTTTAAAAAATAAATCTAAAACGTCCATTATGTTGTAGGTGTTTCTTCAGTCGGTGCTTCTTCAGCTGGGGCTTCAGGTGCAGGAGTTTCTATTGATGTTTCACTCTTTTCTGGTGAAGGTTTAGCTCCATATGTTAATATTCTAGCTATTGCTTCTATACAATTTTGTTCTTCACTTAAATTAAGTAAATAATATTTTTTACCTTCTACTTTAGCAATCCATGATCTATCAGTGTATATTAAATAAAATGGTTGATCATTTGCTAAAATAATACGAAATGTAGTAGGACGAGGAGCAACCCATTCAATATCTTTAATAAACAAATCATACTGATCTGTTAATAATTTAATAATGGTTTCTTTAAGAGTAGGAAATTTAGCAAGTACAGGAAATCTAGTAGTATCTAAAGACACAGTAGTAGGTGGGTTGTCAAGGTCAATTTTTGGTGACTTGACTTGAGCATATACCTGTTTAACTAAACTTTTTATTTTGCCTGCTAATTCGTCTTTAGTCATTATTTTTTTAATTTAGACATTACTGTTTTAACTAACTCATCAAGTTGTTTTTCTTCGTCTGGGGATATTATGGTATTGTAATCATCCATATTAAGAATTCTATCTTCTTTAGATAATTCAATCATATTTTCAGCAGCAGCATGTAAATCCATATCTGTTTCGGCATCTTCTTTAGCATATTCCATCATACGAATTAATAATGGAACATCCATTTTAACTACATCAATTGGATTTTTCTCAGCATCTACTGGGTTGCGTGTTTGAATAAACTCAGCTGAATTAATTTCTTCTTCAACAGGACCTTTAAGTGCTGTTTTAACCATTTCTTTAATTCGCTGTTTGTTTTCTTTATCCATAGTATTTTTAGCTAATTTCATAGCTCGCCCATACATTACTTTAGGAGCTTCAGCTCCATATTTATTAATAAAATCATCAGCCTTATTCTTATATTGAGAATAAAACTTATTGAAAAGTTCTATTTGTCTAGGACTAGCCATTATTCAGAAGCCTGACCACCTAATACTTGTGTTCTAACAAGCATAGTGATAGTATTACCAATCTGATTCATTAATTTTTCATCACCTAACTGCTTAGCAGAGGCATAAGCTTTTTGTAATGAATCTTGAATTGATTTAACAGTTGGGTCAATATCCATGCCTCCATCAGTTGGAGTCATAGTATCTGTAGGTTCAGTAGTAGGTTCAGCAGGTGGTTCTTCCATATTAAGATCAATGTCTACGTCTTCTTGAGGAGCTACATCTTCTGGTTCTTTTTTCTTTTTCTTAGCTTCATCTAAAGAAGCATGGACTAACTCTTTAATTTTTTCTTTAAGAGTAGACTCATGAATTGATTCTGTAGTTGTAAGAGGCTTACCAAAAGCCAACTTTTGCATATGGGTGAATTGATTATTCATTTTTAGCACAATATTTTGTTATAAATATTAAATTTTTCTTAAATTTTACCTTTTGTTATGTAGATAGTCAGTAAGTATAGTACCTATGGCACCTATTTTTTGTCTAATTAAAATCCAATCATCTGTTGTTAACTTATGTTCTTTACCATAATACGATATAGCTAAAGTACCTATAAAATCATCATTTAAATCTGATATAGCTATAATATAAAATGATTTAGTTTTGTAATTTTTTCCTAGTACTGGAAATAAACCACAGTCAATAGTATTGTTTTTACACTCAGGAATTGCTATTTCTCCATTTTTGTATAAAATAGAGAATACTTTAGGGAATAAAGATACTGGAATGTTCTGGAATGTTTCTTTTATTGAGGATGCTTTTTCAGTCACTCGTTCATAAAATATACTAAACTTTTTAATAGATTTACCTGTTGGGTAAAAATGTCCTCCATTATGGAATTGAGCAACACATATTCTATCACATTTTAATTCTTCTAATAAAATTTCTAACTGTTGATCTACTTTTTCATCAGTTGTGATAGATTCTCCTAAAACATCTACTTTAGATTTTCTATTGAAAAATCTAGTTTTAGCCCATTCTACTACAATAGGACCAATTATGGCTGTTATTAAAGCGATTAAAATAGTTAAAGTTGAACTAGTGAGTGTCATAGTTATTTTTTCAAACTTTGTAAATATTTAATTGTTTCTTCCTTACTTTCCAACAACTTCTTCTTACTAGAACCAACCCAACGCTCTACATCACCATTTTCAGTAATGAATGACTCATTTGAATTATTTACAATTTCATCAATCCAAACATTATAATCTTGAATTAGACTATCAATATCTGAATTAATGATATTTTTCTCATATTCTTCCCATAAACCACGTTTACGGATATCAGTTTCGAAATCTACCTGACAATTAAAGCATCTTTTATATTGGATATAGAATAACTTATCATTTTTATTCTTCATCAATTGATCACAACAAGGACAAAATAATGGGAGAGTTACCTCTTTTTTAGCTTTGTCTAATTTAGTAATGTTTTGTTTTATTCCGTTCTTAATAGTCCATGTACGACCATTTTCTTCCCACACATCTCCTTCATCATGAGTTTCTTGTTTTTTACTATAACCTACACCAGCAGTAGATCTTTCACTTTGTTTACCTGTTACCAGATTACGTAAACGTTGAACATCAGCTGATTTAAAATCTTTTTTTAACATAACTGTTATTTATTGAATATTTTAGAGAATTGTTCTTTAATAGCTTGACGAATTGTATTTTCATCAAGTTTATCAGTTTTTTCTAATGTATAATCTTTACTTGATATAACTTTAGCATCTTCAGCATTTTTCAAAATCTTTTCTAAATCTGATTTATCTGATGATGGGAATTTTAAAGTGTTAGCATCAACTACTTTAGGTTTAATTTGAGTTTTAGTTTTTTCTTTTAAATAGTCTTGTACTAAAGACAAGTTTTTAGGAGATTTGATAGGAAAAACAAACATTTCTTTTCCGTCATTATCTTTTTTAGAGACAAATTTATCCTTACCTCTTTCAAATGTTTTACCAGTAGCAGTTTCTATTTCTTTATATAATTTAACGCCATTTTCATCATAAATCTTTTTATTGTTTTTAGCTTGAGTAGGATTAGTTGGTTTATCACCAAATACCTTTTTCTCAAAATCTAATAACTCTTTAGATTTAGCTGTGTAAACACCTCCAAGATACTTAGGATCTTTTAAAATAGCAAGAACTTTTTCAGAAGTTAGATCATTCATAGTAGTTAAGGTTAATTCTTGTTCTACCTTAATACCTTTTAATCCACTTTCTTCTCCACCTCCTTGAGGTTCATCTTGTTCTACTAATTTATATTTAAATTTACTCATAGTCCTAGTTCTTGTAAATCTTTAATTGTTTGTTGAGCTGATGTATGTAAAATACCAATACCGCCCTCATAAACCCATTCTTCAATGTTATCAGGGCGGTCGTCAATAAGTATTTTATTCTTACCAGAATAATTTCTTTTCTTTTCTCGTCTCGCTAAAATTAGTTTAGTTCCTGGTAGATTTTCATTCACCCATAAATGTTTTCCATAACGAGATGAGGGATCCATAGATGGTGCTGAGAGTAAAGCTGGTTTATATTTACTAATATAGTTCCATAATTCTTTACCATCTGGCATCCAAGGCATTTTAGCCCAATATTGGGCTCCTACTTTATCTATAATTTCCCAAAACTTTTTAGTACCAAACCTAGATTCATATTCTTTAGGTTTCATACCTCCAAATTGTTCAAAACGTCTATCAAAGTCACATAACACACCATCCATATCACAAAATATTTTATATTGTGATACTTGAGTTGCTTGTTCTTCTTCTTTAAGTTGTTTATATAAGTCTGTAAGTTTATACATTTTTAATTGAGTCTTCCCAGTTTCTAAAAGTCATATTTCCATGTTCATATGCTTCACGTTCCAATTGATCTAAATCACCATCCTCATTAGTGTTAGTAGTATTTACATTTCCTAATCTACCTTCATTATCTTGAATACGATGAATCATTTCATGAGTATATGAACGTAATACATCTTTTGGATGGCGATTTAAAGTATATAAAGTTATTGAACAATCATTAGGATCATAATACGCAGTTCTACCTAAAATATTTTTAGCGTTTTTTACATCATTGTTTATTATTCTTAATTTAGGTAAAGGTGTAATATTCATACCTTGATCAAGCATATATTTAGTTAACAATGCTAATGCATTTTTAAAATCTGTAGGTTGAGAGTGTTGACAACCACAATTTTCTTCAAGAGTTCCACTTGTTACTGCTTTAAGAAAATCTTGATAATCTATTCCATCTGGTAAGAATCTAGAAATATCTTGGTTTGTTTGGAGAGCATTTCTAAAGTCAGTAGCGTTTAAGTTGCCTTCTTTATCACTTATAGTACCACCATCAATTATTTGAACATTAGGTTTACCAACAAGTGATTTATATCTTTCTTCTTCTCCTTTACCATAAGCCACCATAAAATTATCCTCAGGATTTTCTTTTACAGTATCTAAAACATATTTAACTGGAGATTTATCTACTACTTTAATATCTATTTTATCGCCAAGTAGAGTTTTGTATAAATTCCAAACTGCTTCACTTTGTTGAGCTGTTATACCATCTACTGTGATAGGTGAGATAACTATAATTACTTTATCAGCTTTATCTAATAATTGTTGGACTACAGCAAAATGTCCCCTATGAGGTGGTTTGAATTTACCTGGATATAAAGCTACTGTTTGAGTTGTGGCTTCTAATAAGGGTTGTATAAGTTCTTTGACTAATGAGTTCATCTAATAAATGAGTTAACCTTATTAGGTAATTCTTTAATATTGGTTGGTTCTAATTGGGTTTGAATTTGATCGTAAGTGTCAGCTATTTTATCAATATTTTTTTCTAAAGTTTTACGAGTAGCTTCCCTTTGTTTTTCTCTTTTAGCTAATTCTTCAGGAGATAAACCTACATCAGATTTTTTAAATGTAGATTTAAATTCGCCTGTGGATAATAAATTGTCAAAGTATTCTTTTAACTTTCCATTATCATATGCGTTTTGGAAATTTTCAATTTCCTTAAATTCTTCAGGTGTGGAAGCAGGTGAACTAACTAATATAAAGTTATTTCCAAATATTTTTTTATATTCTCCAATTAAATTATAAACATTAGCCCAAGTACCTAAAACACCAACTGCTGGGACTTTACGTTCACGTTTATAGTTTCTTAAGAATGAAACAATTGGATGAGCGTATACCATGATCATCATTACATCATACCCTGCGTCTTTTAATTCATCTAATATAGGCTGTAATGTACTTAAGTTAGATGCTGTGGTATCATAAATAAGATTTTTCTTATTATTGATAGCACTAGGTAAGTCTTTTTTTCTGATTTGAGAAGAAGCAGCTGATAAGTTACCATACATTGGTGAGTCCTTATCTTCTACATATTTGTCAGCATTTAAATTTTCAAATCCTTTTAATGAAGATTGAATTTGATTTAGTACTGTTGATTTACCTACTGAAGCTCCTCCAGCCATTATGATGGCTTTAGGTTTTTGAGTTGCTTCTAATAATAGGTCTATAAGTTTTACCATATCTTAAATATATGAAGGGAACTTGGGTAAGCCAAGTCCCTTATAAATATTAAAGAATGATGAAAATTTAAGACTTTAGTTTAACAGACATTGGAAACTTGTTAAACATAGGTTCAGCATCTGGGTTTTCTAATTTGAATAGGTCGTATACTTTAGTAAACAAGTTCCAATTTTCTTCAATAGTGCGTGATGATGTCACTATTTCCCACCCTTTGCCTTGAATCTTATTACCTTTAGAATCTGCTTTTTGTTTAGATGATTTTAACCAAATAATACCATTACGTGTTATTTTTTCTTCAAATGTTTCATTCCAACATGTTGTATAAGCAGCTAATTGTAAATCATAACTTGTATGAACACTGTTTGAGGTTTTAATATCTAAAATCCATAATTCATCTCTCATTCTAACAACTAAGTCACAAGTACCTGCTATCTTATGAGTATCTGAGAATAAGTGGATCTCACTTTCAATTAATTCAGGTTTTTCAGTTTCCCAAAACTCAACAAATTTAAGTAACATTTGCCAGACGTTTAATGAACAATTAGCGTTACCTTTTTCATCTAACCAATTAAGTTGCTCACCAGTTAAATATCTTTCAATTAAACTGTGAGTTTGAGTACCTTCATCAGCAGATTTTTTAGCTATAACATCAGCGTTATGTCCTACATCTTTGAGCCAATTTTCAAAAAATTTACCTTTAGGAAAGTATTGTAAAATACTAGTAACTGAAGGGTAATATTCTCCGTTTCGATTGTAAAATCTATTATCTAAAAAATTAACTTGTTTACTTTCATGATCTACTTCAAGTAGACGTTTGATACTTTTTTTATGTATCGAGTGACCTTTTTCTATCATATTATTTGGAGTTTTTTCTCAAGTAAGTTTGAGAAAGTTAAAGGTTGAGTATTCTGAATAAGGTTAGTAAATTTTTCAAATCCCATATCACTAGGATCTTTTTCGTTTAGATCTACTAAGTAAACTTCTTTACCCTCATTCATTAGCTGTTCACAAAAATTTAAGGCTTGCTTTATAGCATCTTTATCTAAAGCAATATATATTTTATTAACTGAAGAGTTAATGAGTTTTTTCATTAAACTAGGTTGTAAAGTTTTACCTAGTAATGGAATAACATTACGTTTGATAGCAATAGCATCAAACATACCTTCACATAAAGTAATTGGCGTATTCCAATTAATAAAAAGCTCTAAACCAATGATATCACGAGTTACATCAGGATTGCGATACTTGACTGAGGTGTTTTTATTGAAGTTTCTTGCGGTGAAATAATTGAGATTTCCTTCACTATTATAAGAAGGAATTATAATCATATTAGCGTACCTACCAAACTCACAATATCCTATATTATATTTAATAATATCTTCTCTAGTGATATTTCTATTTTTTAAATAATGTAAGGCGTGTTTAGATATGATACTAGTTGGAGGATTTATTAATGAAATAAATTCATCTGGTAGGATTGCCTTTTTAGTTTCAACTGTTATTTTAGTTTCTTTAGAAGTAGATTTAACTAATAATCTTAACTCATTTACTTTATCTGAGTCTGCTCCAATTTTCTTAAATAATGTAGTTAATTTTTTACCTTTGAATCCACAAACCCAACATTGATAAGACTGGAAATGAGGTGAATGTTCCTCTAAATTAATTTCTAATTTAAGTTTATGGTGTTTACATTCAGGACAATGGTAGGATCTATTACCTTTAGATGTAGGTTTACCTTTACCTAAGACAGAATCCATTAAATACACTAAAGCATTATCAACCATGATTTTAATATAACAAGCGTATTTTGAAAGGCCTAACTTTAGACCTCAAAATCCTTTCTATAAAACTTACCTAACAAGTTATCATTATAGCAATTTACTTGCAACACATCATGCTTACACTGTAGTGCTAGTTCCCAATATGTTAAAAGTTTTTTATTAGGACATATAACTAATATTTCTCGTTGGAATTTATCTAAACCTAAATTTTTTATATCTTCTAATAAGAACTTATTACTACCCCAATATTCTTTCCAATTAGATTCTTTAGTAACTAATTTTTTAGTAGGTTTTTTGCCTCGCTGGGTTGGTAAGGCTGCTAATTCTTTTTTACCTAGTTTAATATTTGTTTGAGATATAAGTTGTTTTTTACCAATATAAAACTTTCCAGTTTCGTTGTTAGTAATTTTGTAAATAAAACCAAATGTATTTTCAGGGAAATCTTCTATCTTTTCTATAACTTTATTTTCGTATAACCACATTATCTATCTATGTTTATCAATATTGTTGTATCTGTTGTTGGTGAGGTTGGTACCGGTTGAGATAATTTTCCTACAGCTAATAAGTTTTGATCTTCATCATATAAACCTACTGTAGTAATATATGGTGAGAAATAAGATTCAGTTACAAATCCATAAACTGTACCTTCAGTACTTCCTGAGATGGCACTTGGATTTAATGTAAAATTAAATTCATTTTCTCTAATAGTACATTTATATTGAGATTCATAAATGGTATATGAGCTAGAGAAAGAACAAGTTACATTTGAAGAAGTAATAAATGCTTCTAATTCATCAATGAATGAGGTAGAGGCTCCGTAAACGGATGTTCCATAAATTGCACTACCATATACAGAACCAGATCCAAATGAACTTGAGTTATTACCAGTTAATATGATAAGACCATGAGGATAAAATATATTTCCAACTATATCTCCTTGATACAAGATATTTCCTTCTCCATCATCTGTTAAACTTCCACTAGTTGTAGTACTTGAAAATACAAATGAATTAGGTTGTATATAGTCACCAAATAAACGGACTGGAATAGAAATCACTCCTACAAGAGCATCAGATGCTGTAGGAAAATATTTTGGGTAAGTTAATGTAGTTTGAAGATAATTATCGTAAGCTTGATTTGAAGATGAACCTACTAATCTATCTCCTTGAGTGTCAAATCCAGGAATTAGAATTGGTCTACTAACTGGATCACCATAGCTAGAACTTAAGTAGTTTGAATAGTAAAGTTCTAAAACTGAATTGTAGACTAATCTTTGATATTGAACTCCTAATAGTCCTGTTGTAGGATCTGAGTTGAGGTTAAATAAAGAACCAGTTATGTTTCTTCCTAAAAGTCTATCAATACCTACATCTGGGTAATTAAGAGCTATAGGTGAAGAAGCTTCTCCTACATTTATTCCTTGGAATGTAAATGTCTTGTTAACTTCAAATGGAGTAACAATTATGTCTGAGGCTAAAAATTGTTTGTAAGCTCCCATTCATTTTAGAAATCTAACTTAACTCGTACTAAAGCTTCTTTTGTAAAGTCTTTTAATAAAGGTCTTGATAATTTAGCTACAGCCAACAATTCATTATTATCATTATATAATCCAATAGTGGTTGGGAATGTTTGTGGGTTATTAATGAAGTTGTTGTATATAACCTCACCTGTGCTTCCTGAGATAAAACTTGGGTTCTCAGAGTAGTTAAATTCAGCATTTCTTGCTCTAATAAAGATATAATCAGATGAAATAGTTTCTTGGCTATTTATTTGAAAATTTCCTCCTAAATTAATAGCATTATATAATCTTCTATAGTTTAAACCATCAGAATTATTTGAACGATTAGCATCTACTTGAATTGAGGCAGAAATAGCTTTGGGATTTAATAAGATTGTTCCAATATCAGGCAATAACCAACCGTAAGATCCTGATGCTGCACTATATCCATTTGAATTAACTCCTGTGAATACATTTCCTGCTGCTCCACTCACAATTTGGAATACTCTACCTGCGTCAGTATAAGTTACAGTAGGTACAATCTGGCTGTTGTCTGTTAATGATAATGATCCACCACTTCCAGATAAATATAAAGTTAAAGATCCTGGGAATAATGTTTCCTTATATCTGGTTCTATCTACAGAAATTGCCCAGAATTCAGAAGAAGTAATATTACCAAATACAAAATCTGTGTTTTCATCTCCTAATACTAAGTTTTGATATTGTCCATAGTTAGTTTTAGTAGGAGAAACATATGGAACAACATTATTATAATATGAACTTCCACTTCCTAAAGCATTACCATATGTTACAGCGAATTGAACAGCAGCTGAGGTATCAGTTGATGCAGTTTGATATATGTTAAGGTAAAAGTCACCAGAAGAACCAGCTTCTTGAACTGAGGAAGTATAGAAATTTGTTAATGCTACTGTTCCACCAGACCACAATGTGGCTGTGATAGAGTCAGCACTTATTACAAAATCTTCAGGATCTAAACGTTTAAAAGACATGAGTTATATTTTTATGATATTTTTGTTACAGTTACAGGAATTGTTAAACGGGCACCACTATCTCTACCTTCAACCATTAAGGTAGCTTGTAATTGAGTGTTTGAACCAAATAATGTGTTCACAGTAGTTGCTCTTAAATTTAATGTTGTGCCAACAACAGTTTTAGAAACATTAGTTCCTAATGTAGTTGTAGTATTTAATGCTTGAGCAGATGGAGTGTTAATACCTACACCTTCAAATGTATTGAATAATCGAACATCTGAAATTGTGAATGTGTATCCAGAACTTTCAAAAGTATTACCACCAAAATAATTTAAAGTTTGAGGTGTAATTGCTAATGAAGCTCCTTGTTTAATTACAATAGCAGTATATCCAAGATCAAGAATAGGCATTTTAGCTGTTCCTCTAGGAAGAGTCACAAGTTTATATTTCATGATTTGGGTTTCTAAAGGAAATGCCTCTAATAAAGGCATATTCACAATTGCCTCACCATAATAAGCAGATCCTGAAGGATGATCAGGGTTATATAAGGTATAGTTTACTTCATCATCAGCTAAAGCAAATTGAGTGATTCGAAAAGAGCCATCATTTTGAGCTAGCAATTGTCTTCCTTTGGTTGTTAAGATAGCATCTACTGTTATTACGCTATTATTTAAATATCCCATTGTATATTAAGTGTTTTGTTATAAATATTAATATTATAAAAATGTTTACAAAAGGCCAGCTCTTCTAGCTATTTGTAAATAATCTAAGTTTGGATCATAATTCCCAGGTATTAAAAGTCCACTACCCGCTTGATAATCATTTATATAAACAAAAGTTTCATTTGGTATTCTTCGATATATTCTAAATCCTTGATCATTACTAGCACTAGGGAATTGACTAGCACTTATTGGAGAGTCTAAATAAAAATAAAAATTATTTCCATCAACAGATTGAGACATAATAACTCTTTGTATAACTTCATTTGAACCTGAGGTTCCTTGAAGAGCATAATATGTGTCTATAGAACTAGTAGGATAAAATCTAATAATATCATATTGCTGGGTAGGGAATAGAGAATCTTCAGAGTTAATCATTCCTGATTCACTTATAAAGAATTTTCCGATACCTAACCCTGGAGGTTTTTGATTATTGCTTATAAATAATCTAGTAAAAGTAGTATTTCCATAAGAAGCAGTTATAACAGAGGAAATTTGAGTACTCCCTGATAATATAAAATAAGGTGATGTAGTAGAAGTTTGTGGGAGCGCGATATTACTGAAAGGTGGATATAAAAATAAATCAAATGTTCCACTAACTGCCATTAATGAGTTATAATATGCTCCAGCATCATATATTGATGTTTGGAAATTAGGAACATTAGTATTAGTAGTTGTTAAAAAATAAACAGAAGCTGAAGATCCAGGTTTAAATATCTGTTCAACAGCAAATAAATTTTTATTTTCTGGGGTTAGTCCTATTATTGTACCATCAGGATTAATTAGTTGAGTTAAATGTATTCCTGCTCCTCCTGTTCTAATTTCAGGATCGGCCCCTCCCATCCAATCAAATACAGCAAATTTATCTGTTAATATTTGAGCATTAGGATCTCCTGTGGCTATAGAATCTAGTCTAGTACCTTCATATGTACTAATATTAATTGTTCTTAAATTAAAATCAGGACTAGTTGTTTTTACACCATTATATCTAGGATATATCTGAGCTCTAGCTGTATAGTTATAGTCTTTAACTTCTGCGTATTCAGCAGATTGAGATAAAATTTCTTGGAAGTTTGAAGGTATAATTGAACCATCATCATATAGTACTCTTCTAAAGAAACTACCAATTTGGTTTTGATCAGCATTATTTAATAAAACATTACAATCACTATATTCAAATTCGCTTTCTAAATATGGTTCTAAAATTGTTAAATTAGAAGATGAGTTTGGAGCAAAGGATTGAGTAAATTGCCACTGAATATTGCTTATAGTAGCATCTTGTCCAGGAGCTGAGTCATTAGCGAATCTTAATAGTAGTTGAGTATTTTCTAAAAAAGATGCTGTACCTTGTATAGTTAAAGTAGCAGTTCCATTTACATTGGTTGAAGTACTAGCTATAGCAGATCCAGTTGGTGGAGTTAAACTAAAACCTACAGTTCTAGTACCTCCTGTAGATACCAAAATAGAAGCTGTATATATAATTTTAACATTAGGAGTGTCTCCAAAAGTATATATTCCTGAGGATGTGTTAAAGTAGTTTAAATAATCAAAAGGTTCAGAAGTGTAGGAATCTATATCAACTGAAGAATCTCCACTCACAAGTTGAGAAAATGGAGAAAGCAAAGCTGAAGCACTAAATCTATAATTTCTAATATTATCATCTGCTGATGAAGTAATATTAGTTCTAAATATTTGGTATAGATAATAGTCTGGGTATTCAGTAATATTGGCGATAGGATAATCTACAATTCCTGCATCTGAGAATTTTAGTCTTATGTTATTTAATTCTTGAAGTGATAATGTATTATCATTACCCTGATTATCTTTTCGGGCTATTTTAATATAAATAACTCCATTACCCTGTGCTAAAAAGACAGGCTGTTGGTTATTTCTAGATAATGTAGGTCCTATTGATACAGGCATATTTATTCAGTTGGAATATAAGGATTAAGATTTTGTTGGACTGGGTTGCCGGGAATATATACTATAGGGTCATATAACCAATATACGTAAATTTCTCCATTGTTTGGTGTTGTGTTAGGGTCTAAAAAGTCACCTAAAGCTATATCTCTAAATGATCCTGATGATTTATAAAAGAAAACAGAATAATTTACCTCAGTTGTATTTACTTCTAAAAATTGGATACAATCTGGATCTATTAATCTTTGATCAGTTACTTGAATAAATGAACCACTGTATTCTCCGTTTATAAATTCTTCTTCAGTATCATGAACAAATGGAACTACACCTGCTGGTGTATTATTTGATCCACTCCAAGATTGAGTAATATTTACAAATAAATTAGTAGTATATACTTTTCCATCAAAATCAGGAGTAGCACCACCTGCACTTCCAGTAATATGTTCTATAGGAAATGACTGTTCATCAGTTGAAGCTATATATGTCTTCTGTCCATATGATAAGGATGGAAGACTATTTATAGATCCTGTTATTGTTATATCTTTTAATGACATTAGTATCCTATATTAATTTGTTTAGTTGTTGGACTACCTACATAAGCAATAGTACTATTTGATGTAGCTTGAGGTAATGGATATTTACATCTTTCTAATAAAGTTGGTTTTATCACAATACCTGAAGCTAGACCTGTTCTTGCTGGTGTGAAGTCTTGAATCATTTTAAACAATGAATTATCATAAAATTTGATAAGTCTTATATAATCCCACAAATCATAATTATGAGTATATTTAGAAAAGTATTCATCTCTTAACCTATTAAAATCAGGATAATAAGTTAATGAAGATGAAACTTGTCTCGGGTCACCAATATAATCACCTATATTGAAATTTCCAAGTTGAGATATAATATCATCATTAACTTCATCTTGAGGTGAAAAAGCTGCTTCAACATAATCTACATCTTTAGTAAAGTTTTCTACAGAATAAGATGTCTGCTGAATTGAAATATATTGTGATAATGTATTTCCTGAAGGGTAAGATGAACTTACAATTTTAATTTTTTCAGATACAGCGTTCTTTACACCTGCAGCAAATTGATCTTGATATACTGTTTCATAATTAGATTCAAAACTAAATGAACCAGATAAATAGTAGAAACTATCTCCAGTTATGAATGATTGAGTAACTGGGTATTGAGATATACCTGGATGTACTGAAGTTCTTGTTGTTTGAGTAACATCATTATCTAATACTGAACCTAAAGGTGCTCTAAAATATAATGAATTAGGTGATGATTGGGCTCCTTCTAATTGATTTCCTTCAATTGAATAAGGATTCATTACATAATCATCAAATATTGATTGTGAAAGAGCATATGAATAAAATCTCCATTCTTGAAATGAACCAGAGAATGGATAGTGAGTATTTCCTCCAATAGTAGCGCTAGATGTATATGAAAGATAAACTGAACCTGTTACAGTTCCAGAAGCCACAGTTACTGAAGCTGAACCTGAGAATCCTATATCACTACCATCATAACCATCATATATGTTATTAGCGGCATATATTGTATTAATACCTCCTACTTTTCTAGTATACATTACTGACCACCATCCTCCGTCAAAGAAAGGTAAATATACACTAGCTGAAACTCCAGTAGATAGTCTTACATATTTTAAAGTACCATAAGTATTATATGGATCTACTATTGATCCAGAATATGATCCACTAGTATTTCCTGATCCAGTATATTCTAATGTTATAGCATAAGTATCATTATATGATAAAATCTGATAATAAGGACTAGTTGAAGGAATGCCATCTGTTTTGAATCTAAATTCATTAGTACCTTCGTTAACTATTTGCAGTTGTGAAGAAGTAAATGTAGTTTGTACCCAACCATTTCCTTCAGTTTGGAAAGCATAATTAAATGTATCTTGAAAGTTATCAAAATTATTAGAAGTAGTTTTAGACTTACCTCCAAATTCATTAATGCGAATTATAGTGTCAGGAATACCATATATATTTACTAATAATCTTAAACCTTCAGTTGTACCTTTTTTCTTTAAAAGAACAGGTAAGTTATGGTAGATACGTTTATAAATTTCTTTATTAGTATCATTTAATGATAAAATAGAACTTGAATCAGAAGCAGTAATATATGTGTTTATATACTCATATCCTGTTGGTGTAGGTAAAGAACCTGTAGTGTAAGGTAAAAGTAATGTACTACCTGAAGGAGTTAAACCTAATAAGGCTGAATATATGTCTGCTTCTGAGAAATTATTTTGGTATATTTTTACACCTAAATCTCGAATTGCTTGGGCAACAAGATCTTTAGAAATACCATAGTTTAATCTATTGTCAGCATCAAACTTATTAGTAATATCTTTTAAATAAACCCATACATTATCAAAGTTTTGTCCAATCATTTGAGTGAACAAAAAGTAAGGTTCATTTGTATCATCCTCTCTTAAATAAGTAGGAATAGTATTTACTAAAGCATCATTATTTTCTGAGTCATATAATGACGCAGATAAAGACTGAGTAGCAAACCAAGTTATAGCTGTAGCACTACTCACTGGGGCATTTATATATGGAGCAGTAGAGTTAGTTTTAGGCCAAGCATGGCTTTCAGAATTAAAATAAAGATAATACTCATAACCATCAAAATTAGTTATAAGTTCATTTATTTTATTATCCCAAATATTTTGACTTGAAGTAACATAATAGTTAGGTGTAGTGTTAGCTGAGTAACTGCTACTTACTGTGTACTCTTCAATTAAAGCTAATTTATAATAAAAATTTTCTAGTCTTGTTTGAGCAGATGAAAAATGAACAAATTCAGAATAATCTGAATAGTCAATGTTTATTTCAATTCCTTTTTCAGCTAAAATACTATTCAATTGGTAGAGTAAACTACCTGAACCATTGATGGATGAATTTAGTTGTAGAGTATTTTGGTTAAAATAAGGAGTAGAATTATTAATTTGATCTTGAAGATTAATATTAAAATTAGGTCCACTAATGTAATTTAATTGTTCATCAAGAGTAAAAACTGTTGTTAATTCAATTTGATAAGCAACTGATTCAGCAATTTGTTCAACAACCCAACATTGAGAATTAAAAGTAAAATTATCAGGTAATGGTTCATACAATTTAATTAGAACTGTAGGATCATTAGGGTTAGTATTATCTAACGCTATATTAACAGCTATAACTAATTGATTACCACCAAAATTAAGATAAAAATCTTTATAAGATCCTTGAGCATTAGCTATGTCAAGAGCAAACTGAGGTGTTAAGCTAGTAATCTCAATATTTGGGATTTGGGTTGTATTTAATCTTAACTCAGTTCTATCAGGACTTATATCTTGAATATAAAAAGTACTGTTAACTGAGGAAGATAATTTTCTTTTTAAGAAATTATATATTGTATAATATTGACCTTCTGTGTATCCTAAAGATTCTAAATCTTTTTGAGGGTCAATAACTATATTATTATCACGAATTTGGTAACCAGGGTATCCAGCAACATTGCTATAAAGAATATTTTGGTTTAAATCTAAAATAAAATACTCTAAATAGTCTTGATTAGGATCAAAAGTTACATCTGTTTCAAAATTAGATATAAGAGATTCATCTTCAGTATTGTAATTTTGTAACTGAAGAGTATTTGGATCTACTGATTGGATATTAACTATTTTGTCCATTAAATATTAAGTGCGTTACTTCCTGATAATTGAACTTCAACTAATTTTTGGTTTAATTCTAAATTTTGAGCTTGTAATAAATTGATTTCATCAATTAAAGCTTGAATATCATTACTAATAGCAGTAGAACCTATATAGTCAGTGCTTGTTTTTATAAGATACTCATGTGAGTTTACTTCTCCAAATTTTGGAATTTGAAAAAATAAATCTGTGTAGTTTTGGAAAAATTCATCAACAGAAATTGTTGGAGTGGATGGTGGAGCAATATCTGAAGGAGAAGTAGCTAGTTGAGAGAATTTAGTGTCAATAACTCTCTCATATTGGTTTTTAGCGTAAACTCTTTTATTTAGATTTAGTTGTTCCATTATCCATTAATTACTTTAAAGAAATAATTATTATCCATTACTACAGTACTTCCATCAACTGTAGTTTGAATTAAGACTTTATAGTATCTTTCAGGTTGTAAACCATTCATATAAAGAGTAAAATAACTACTTACACTATCTTGACTTAATTTAGTATATGTAGAATCAAAATCAACTACAAACTCATTTGTATCTAAGTCTTTAATAGCATAATATGATTCTGTTGGTAAATAATAGTTTTGAGTATAGTATGATGAAGTTATAAATGTTCTAGCAGGATATTCTGGTCTTGAGTATACTCTAAATTTGTTTATACTTTCAGAATAGAAATATCCAGGATTATTTCCTACAGTTACTACAAATGGATAAGTATTTAAAGTTGTAGTTGTAGAAGATCCAGTATTAATAATACAATCATCCCATCTAAATTCTAAACAAGGAGGATATATAGTATGAGTATCAACTGAGAAATATTTAATTTTAGGTTGAACATTTTCATCATCAACAAATTCAGTTTGTTGTTTAACTATAAATCCATCATTAGAAATAGAAGCACTATACCAAGCTGAAACTATGTTTGTTACATCAACATTTACATCTTTATCTGAGTAAAAATCAAACTGTTGTGAACTTGAGTAATTTGTATACCAAGTTCCACCACCTGGGCTAACTGATGAAGAATATGATCCTGTAGAATTAGCTGCGAAAGAACTAGTAGTCCATATGATTCCTCCTTGATAATTTCTCCAGATCCAACTAGTACCATTTTGTGTTTCAGGTACATTTAAATATTTTCCGGTTCCCATATCCCAAGATTGAGATACAGGATAAATTTCTAAAGTAGTAGTAGCGTTTAAAGCAGTAACATCAGCAACAAAACATCTTAAATTTGACTGCCAAGCAGAACTAGAAATTTTATTATTAATAATATCATCAATTTCATCAGAAGAAAATTGAATTAAGAAACGACTTGCCTGGGGTGCAGGTGTGTCTAGGGCTCCTACAGTCAAAGATGCTTCAATAATCTCATCTAATCCTGTGTTCATTTCAGGATCCATAGAGTATAATGTAGCGTCTTGAATTGGAAATATTTTATATACTGCCATGGTTTATTTTATAATGATACTACTCTACCTTGAATGTCTGTTGATGGATACTTCACTTCAAAAATCATAGGATCTAATGAAGGATAAATAACATTATTTTGTGTGGCTCCTGAGATATCATAAGCCCACTGTGAATATCCTATATTAGTTCCTACTTTATTTGTTATGCTAATATTTTTAACAGTTTGTACACCTTCAATTCTATCTAATAATACATAGATGTCTCTTAAAATAATTGGTTGATTGATTTGCCAATTAGAAATAGCAAAATATGTTTGTAAAGCTGTGATGCATCTTGATAATACATCATTGTTTACATAGTTAGGTAATACTATAATGTCAAAATCTACTCCAATATTAACAACAAAAGCATCCTTAATATTAACAGCATCATTTACCATTCTATATTGAGATAGATATGTCACTAAATTCTGTTTTAAGGCTAAAGAAGCAGTTGTTAATTTTCTATTTATATCATAAGTTAAAACATATAAGTCTAAAATACTATTAGACTCACCAACTGAAAGATTTTTAACTTTAGTTGGTTCAATGTATGCTTTAGCTACCTCACCATATTTAGGAGGCATACTTAAAGCTCTTACTAAATAATCATCTTGAGTTACATTCCGTAACTGAGAAGCAAAATTAGCAGAAGAATTCTGTCTGATTTCTTCGATTGAATCTCCGTCTCCTCCTCCATTAGCTGCTTCTGGGTTTGTAACTGCTAATGAACCAAATATAGCATTAGCTGTAGTATTGTTAAGATTACTATTTAAAAATACTGGGGTGCTATTTAATCTAGTTAAAGTATTAGCTCCCACATTAGCAGATACTCCTCCGCCTGTCAAATATCTAAATGTTAAAGTAGTATTTGAAGGAGCTATTCCATAAGTCTTAGTAAATAAGAAATTGGTTGGTGAATATGCTGTTGTAAGTTTAGTTTGTTCAAATGGTAATCCTATACCAACATTATCTGGATTAGGAATTATATTTTCATCTGAGTCAGAAGTTGTTCCTGCTCCAAATTGAATTTGTAATGTAGTAGAATTTCTAAAACGTGTAGTAAATCTGTATTGTACTTTCTTTAATTTTAAAAGATAAGGAGCATCATTATCTTGATAGAAATTAGGATCATTAGTATTAGTATTCTTGATTGAATCAAATACCATTTCTTGACCTAAATGATCTACTTCATACCAAATATTTCCTTCACTATCAGTACAATCTAATATTCCTACTAAATTAGTAGTTGAAATTTCTACTGTATTAAATTTAATAGGAGTAGTAAATGAAAAAGTTGTTGTATTAATAGTAGATGAGATAGCTCTACGAGATTTTTTCAATAGGAAATATGTTGGATTACCTGCTGAGATTTGATATACTGTGACTTCAGTAGGATCACCTGAGCTAGAAACTGAAAAATCTACTGGGTCAGAAATTAAGAATGAAACGGCATTTGTTGATGATACTGTTGAGTTCCCAGGAATAAATAAAGCGTAGTCAAAATCAGGAACATAAGTTGAACCTGCTAATTTAGCAGGGACTTGTTGATAAAAATCTACAGTTGTAGTAGCTACACCCGTCACATTTGGTTTATAACCAAACATGTATGCTAATTCAAATAAGTTATTTGACTGGCGAGCAAATTGCAAATAGTTTTCTTGTACCTGATTATCTAAATAAAATGATAAAACATCACCTACATAGGCTGCCATTTCCATAAACATCATTCCTGGTGAAGCAGGACTGAAGTCATTATATGTAGTTGGGAAATAAGTTTTAGCATAGTCTATTAAACTAGCTCTAAACTCAGTAAAATCTTTATTTATATATTTTATATTCTTATTAGCAGCCATTATGTAAAGGATATTTCAACTTGATCAGTTATACCAGTATTAATTATACTATATTTTAAATCAACAGTTATTTCATTATAGTCTGGTTGTTGGAAAATATTTAAACTATCAACTCTTATATTAGTAAAATATTGAGCTATAAGAGATTGAATATTTTCTTTTAATCCATCTAAATTGTCATTAGTAATTTGTTCAAAAATAAACGCTCTTAAATTAGCTCCAAATTGATTATTTAAGTATCTTTCAGTTTGGTTAGTTAAGAAAAAATTTAATAAATTATTTCTAATTGCATCTTGAGTAGTATAGGTTGAAAAGAAAACAGCAGGAGCATTAAAAGGTATAGCTATACCAACTGCTGTTCCTGGTTTCTGATCAAGAGGAAATATTCTTTTTGCTCCAAATGCCATTATCTACCTTTCATTAATCCCATTATTTGATCTAAACCTAATTGTCCTTCAGGTAAAGAACTTCCTTCAGACATAGTATTTACTGGACCATTTACTTTAAAATCACCATCAAATCCTGATTTAGGTCCTTGAGCCATTTCACCTAAAATGTCCATATATGCTTGTTTAGTATTAATATTAGGTTTTGGTTGCTGGTGAGGAATAGAGTTAGTGTTGAAACTAAAAGTTTTCATTTCAGATTCAGTTATTGATTGTTTATTACCACGAACTGCCTCTAAAAGAATGTCTTTCATTTCTTCTTGAAATACTTCTTTTACTGCTTCTTTAATGAGTTTCTTTAAAATATCAGTTTTCATCTGTTATAAATATTAAATTATTCAGCTTTTAAATTACTATTGTCAATAATTAGTTTAAGTTGTTGTATCAAAACTTCAGGTGTAGATGTAAAAGATAATGGAGTTTGTAATAAAATAATACCTTGAGGATTTAAAGCTACAGCTCTTCTTCTATTAACAGTAGGTGAAAATTGTTCCTCTCTCACTTCTAAAACAAATCCTCTATAAACTTGATTTATAGGAGCAGCATCTACTGCGGTTTGTTGTTGGTCCAGTTGTTGTAAGTATGGGTTTAGAGATGTTAAAGGAGTTGTTTCAGAAACAGCTCCACAATTAGTTAAATATTGGTCTATAGATTTAAATATATTAATAAGTTTAGTTAATATGTTATTTACATAATCTAAAGCTGATTGGATAGTTGTTATAATATTTTTATTATTAATAATAGCGGGGCTTAAATAATCTTTTAATAAATTTTCTACAATACCTAAACCAACTAAAGCTGCTTGAGATGGAGATGGAGCTCCAGGAGGAGAAGTTGGTAAAAAAGGTATATTTAATTGAGACAAAGTTTTGATATTATTAAGTCTTTGATTAGATGTAGATAATGAATTTACTAATGGGACTAATGTATCTAATGGTTTTGATAATTTTTCTATAAAATCCACAGTAGTATTTAGTCTATCAACTAATGTATTTCTTAAGTTTAGGATTCTTTGTAATTCATCAGATACTAAACATGTATCAGGTAATTGAACATTAGATGTTCCTATATTTTGAATACCTGTTTGACTAGCAATGTCAATAACCTGAGGAATCAGTTGTTTGACTAATTCCTGTCCTTTATTAACTATCAAAAGAGGTATTTTACTATTCATTATTTTGTTAAATTAGTTCTTTGTTGTTGTAGTTGATTTTGCTGTTGCTGTTGAGCAGTTTGCCTATTTATTTGTGTTGGATTAGGAGTGACTGTAGGTGTTATTATGTAAGGAGCAAATAAATTAGCATTTCTATATCCAAAAACTATAGGATTATTTTGTTCTTCAGTTCCTATTGTTCCTCTTAAAGGCAATTTAGGAGTTATAGCTCTATAATCTTGATAAGCTTGCCAATATTGAACATATGAATTATATCCATTTAATGTTAAATATCTCTGCATTTCAGGAATACTTAAAAATTCTCTTTGAATTCTATTATCTATTTGAGATACATTTTGAATAGCTGGAGCTAATCTTGGGTATTTTTGAACTAGAAATCCTCTTAATAATCCAATATATTCTCTGGTAATTTTAGTCACATCAGCAGATAATAAATCTTCAAATTTTTTAACTATATCAGGTTTAGTAGGTTGACCATAAGCTTGCCTAACATCATTAACATAAGTAGGACTTGAAGGATTTAATGTTGGATCAATAACTCCATAAGTTTGTTTTATCTCTTCAAGAAGTTTATAATACTCTTCAAAAGTAAAATTATCTCTAGACTTAGTAGGAGTTATTGTAAATGGAGCAGGCATTATAGAGTAAAATTACGTTGTGAAGTTAATACTCCTTTATCTAATTGATTTTCTAAAGTCTCTAAAGTGATATTTAATTGAGACATAGGAGCCAATAAAGTAGGAAATATAGCTGGACTGCCTGGAGCTACAGGAGCAGATTCTAATGTTTTTAATGTGTTAGTTAGTTCTTTGACTACAGAAACTAGATCTTTAAGTAGATTAACTGTGTTAGTTCCTAACATTAAAGGTTGAGTAGCTAGATCTTCTTTACCTAAAAATATTTGGTCAGCTTGAGTTACAAATTTTTTAGTATCTATATTAACAGATTCTTGAGAATTTAGATTTATAGATTTAGCAGAACTTAATAATATATGATCCTCATTAGCGTTAAATACTAATCTTCCTGAGTTTAACATTATTTGCTTCCCAGCATACTTGTTAGGAGATGTTGGTGGATTAGTTGAGTAACTGATATAACTTGTACTAGAGGCATTTAAAGGTATTGCTTGAGTACTAGCTAAATAAATAGAAGACTCACTATTATTTATATTTTCTACAACAGGAATCCAACCTTCATCACTTTGAGTACCTTGACCATTTCTAATAATAGTGATAGGATCACCATCTGTACCTGTTGAAGACCAATTGTTATTTGTATTTTTAACAGTACTACCTAAACGTATTGAATTACCCCATCTACCTTCATGAATAATATCTCCTTCAAAAGGTAATAAAGGATGTATATTAGCACGTTCTTTAAAAGTATTTCCTAAAAATATTTCAGTTGCATTATCTGTAACTCTTCTTACACTTCCAGCTTGGGTTTGAATATAATCTTTCTGTTGTGAAGGCGGTAAAGTATTAGGCTGAGTTGGATATGCGTTATGATGAGGATGATTCCAAAGTGATACATTATTAATATAATATTGTCTCACAGATGTATTAGATATACCTATGTTTGTATCAGGTAAAGTTAAAACATAAACAATTTCATTAATTAAAGGAAAATTCTTTAGGTTAGGATTTAAAGGATAGGCTAATGAATAATTTTTAGAGAGTGATTCATTATTAGTTTTATCTTTCACAGATGTAACTACTTCATATTCAATCACACCTAAAGAATTCCATTCACCTAATTCTTTAAATCTAGGATGAGATTCATTTAAAACTATATTCTTTACCCTAACAGCTACTATTAAATTTTCTAAATTAGAAATTTTAAGTAAGTTAGTATTGTTTGATTGCCTAGAATTAAAAGTTTTATTAACACCACTAAATCCGTAAGCCATTACTCTTTAGATTTTAAATTTTCACCTAACTTATTTATTTCACCTAATAGTTGAGCTTTTTCTTCTTCAGATATAGAAAAACCGCTTTCAGAACTAGTACTACTTCCTGCCGCAATACAACGCTGGATGATAGTAGCCATTTTAATGAGTTGTTCGTCGTTTTTAACGCCAATTTCTAGATATTCTTTAATTAACGGAACAATAAGAGTGGCATCACCTATATCATTGATGAGACCTTTTAACTCTCCTATTAAAGTGGAAATCTGTTTTTCTTTTTTCTTTTGGTTCCCATATATTTCCTCAAATAAATCTTTGAGCTTTTTGTCACCAAAAATGTTAGAATCTAAATTATCCATGATATTTATTTTATCATAAATATAACATTAATGGAATTTTATATATCCACTTTCTAAATAGAATATATAATTCCGTTTAAATATGTCATAGAGTTTATCAGCTATTTTAGTAATTTTAGGTGTTTTAACATCTATGATCTCTCTGATATATATGTAAAGTGCTTTTTTATTAAATACATCTAAATTTTCTCGTTTCCTAAATAATTCAAGAATAGCATCTGCTATTTTAGCATCATTTTCTTTTGGAAATAAAGTATAAATATTGTTAGTACAATATTCCACATATAAATCCATAAATAAAGCTATTTTATCATTATGTGATAATTTATCACTAGGTGAGTTATTTTCTTCAATAGTGTAACCTATAGCTGGGTCATCTTCTAAAGCTAAAATAGGTGTTGAAGCTACTTTTTTCTTATAATTCTTATCATTATATAAGATTAACCATCGTTTAACAATAGTACCAAAATAAGAATAGGCTTTAGTTCCTTTAGAAGCATCAAATAGATGAATCTTACTTAATAGAAATGTTATGATTTCATGTTGTAAATCTTCTATATTTTCAACTTCTGTGTGGTAGAATTTAAAAGTATGGATAATATTCTGAGTTAGTTTAAAGAAAGCATAATGTATTTTATCGTTATATATTTTGCTTCTTTCAATTGGATCTACACTGATATTATAAGCTATAATAGCGTCTTCAGTTTCTTGAGTGAAATAATTTTTAGACATGTTATTTTAATTTAAAGTCATTTAACATTTCTTGTAGAACTTTCACTTCTTTAAAGAAGAAACCTATTTCATCATCACTTTCAAATGATCCTTTAGCGTCAATTTCTTTTAATTTCTTATTAGAAAATTCAATAGTATCAGACATATTCTTCATATATATTTCATATGAACTAATAATGTCTTCACATTTTTCATTTTTCTTAAGTAAATTGTAAGTAGTGAATCCTAATACCACCACAATTAAAGATAGAATAATAATTATTGTTACCATAGTTTTGAATAGAAAAAGGTTGTGATTTTAATGTCACAACCCTTATTTTTAATTTGTTATTAATTAGTCTTTAAAAAAGTCATCCATTACATTTTTTAATCCTTCACTCTTAACACTTCCTAAAGCTTTAGTTTTAGTTGATATTTTTTTAGGTTGAGATTTATTCCCTAATGTAAAATTTTTCTCTGCTGGAGGCAAGTTACCTTTAAGTTTTGGTAACCATTCTTTTTCAAATTCAATTCTGGCGGCTAAAAGATCAGCCTGATGAATAATATAGATAAGTGAAGTACGAGGTTTAGTTTCTGGGTTCCAAGACATTAAGTATGGCTTATTAGCATCATCATATAACCCATCATGTAATTTAATAGCTAACCATTCATTTTTAGAAAACTGAATACCATGAGACATAAGTAAATGTAAACCACGATCTGGTACTGACATGAATTCTAAACGATCGTTGAATTTATAATCTTCACCGAGTTTTTCTTTACGCCACTGATCAGTCTGGGGAATATATGCTTCATTTTCAGTATCACCCATCTTACCTAGATCATGATTCATTGCTGAAAACACTAATTCTTCAACTGTATATGTAGAAGTATCAACTCCAAATTTTTCCCAAACATTATGTAATTCAAGAGCAGCTTTAATAACTCGATTTACATGTTCAACATATCCTCCTGGGAATGCGTTATGATATTCTTTTTTATGAGCAGCAGGCATCAACATAAT
>Ga0315903_10002400_pt1 | contig 27571 bp, 21 predicted proteins | sample LakEriMetagenome_7_FD_203524 | JGI IMG/M metagenome (GOLD analysis project Ga0315903, IMG submission 203524) | Freshwater fungal communities from buoy surface, Lake Erie, Ohio, United States - Buoy 2 MA119 | ecosystem: Environmental > Aquatic > Freshwater > Lake | place: USA: Lake Erie, Ohio... | reverse complement strand
GCCAATTTCACCAGATTGATGCCGAAATTATCGGTGCGGCGGAGCCAGCAGCGGACGTCGAATTGCTCGTCATGGCGGACCAATTGCTGAAAGAGCTTGGCATAAATGATGGCGTGACGTTGCAGTTAAATACGCTGGGTGACACGCCCAGCCGCGATGCATGGCGCGCGGCATTGGTTGGCTATTTCAACGACCATAAGGGCGTGTTGTCCGAAGACAGCCTCGCGCGGCTGGAGAAAAATCCGCTGCGTATCTTGGACAGTAAGGATCCCAAGGACCGCCCGATTGCCGATGCGGCGCCCGTCATCGACGATTATCTATCGGACGAAGCGCAGGATTTCTTCGGCGCGGTCACCGCGGGCCTTGATGCCGCCGGCGTCGCGTGGACCCGCAATGCGGCGTTGGTCCGCGGCCTCGATTATTACCGCCACACCGCGTTTGAATTTGTGACCGACAGGCTCGGCGCACAAGGCACTGTGCTTGGCGGCGGGCGTTATGACGGGTTGATCGAGAATTTGGGTGGGCCAGCAACACCAGCGGTTGGCTGGGCTGCGGGTATTGAGCGGTTGGCGATGCTGGTGGATGCGCCAACAGGTCGTGAAATGACTTTTGCAGTCGTCGCCGGTGCACCAGAACTAGACGAGGAAGCCCAGCGCGTAGCCAATAAACTTCGCCGCGAGGGCGTACCCGTTTTCCGCTCATTTAAAGCCAATCCAAAGCGGCAAATCGAATCTGCCAGGAAAGCCAGCGTTGACGGTCTGCTGTTCATTCGACCTAGCCAGCAATTGCACATCACGCATGTTCAGGGGTCTCCATATGCATTGAGAGATTTGATTGCCAAAGCTCTGGCGCATGTCCCTGACGGTTATCAGACTGCCAGTGGCGACGGCGAATGATCCATCCTATCATAAATGTCCGCCGTCACCCTGAACTTGTTTCAGGGTCCATTTCGCCTCTCTGCCCTTCGGTATTGGCTTCACGATGGATGCTGAAACAAGTTCAGCATGACGTGGAGAGAAACGTCGCGATTATACTCCGCTGGAGCGACGGTGTGTGTGGGGGCGTGCATTGAAAATTTCCCCACACCGCATTGCGCAAATTGAATCGCGTTTTTCTGAGCTTGAGGCGCGCATGGCTTCGGGGCAGTTGGAGGGCGACGCTTTTGTGGCCGCCTCGCGCGAATATGCAGAGTTGGAGCCTGTGGCCAAAGCCGCCGCCGAAGTCCGGCGCTTGCGCACAGAAATCGAAACGCTTTCGGCCATGGCACAAGATTCGTCCGACCCGGATATGCACGCCATGGCGGTCGAGGAATTGGAAGCCGTCACGCACCAATTGTCGGATGCGGAAACGTCGCTCGCTATCTCTTTGCTACCCCGTGACTCTGCGGATGACAGGCCAGCGATGCTGGAAATTCGCGCGGGCACGGGCGGCGACGAAGCCGCTTTGTTCGCGGGCGATTTGTATCGCATGTATGAACGTTATGCCGCCGGACAGGGGTGGAAGATTGAGCCGATTTCGGTCAGCGCCTCCGACGTCGGCGGCTATAAAGAAGTGGTGGTCGCGATCAAGGGCACGGGCGTTTTTGCCAAGCTGAAATATGAAAGCGGCGTCCACCGTGTGCAGCGCGTGCCCGTGACGGAAAGCGGCGGGCGGATTCACACTAGCGCAGCAACGGTGGCGGTCCTGCCGGAGCCGACGGAAGTGGATATCCAGATCGAGGCCCGCGACCTGAAAATCGACGTGTACCGTGCGTCGGGCGCCGGCGGACAGCACGTCAACACGACCGATTCAGCCGTGCGCATTACCCATTTGCCCACGGGTATTGTTGTGACCTGTCAGGACGGGCGCAGCCAGCATAAGAACAAGGAGCAGGCGATGCAGGTCCTGCGCGCCCGCATGTATGAAAAAGAGCGTGAGGAGGCCCAAGGCGCCGAAGCAGAGGCGCGCAAGGCCATGGTCGGCTCAGGCGATCGTTCCGAACGCATCCGCACCTATAACTTTCCCCAAGGCCGCGTCACCGACCACCGGATCAATCTGACGCTACACAAGCTGCCCGAGATACTGGAGGGCGGCGGATTAGAGGAACTCGTCGCCGCACTTATTGCCGAGGATCAGGCCGAACGTATGGCGGGGTTGGGGGAGTAGTTACTTACCAAGACCTTGTCGCCCCAGCGTAGGCTGGAGCGACGGTGTTTTTGGTGAGTGGGCTTTACCTCTTTATCGTCACCCTGAACTTGTTTCAGGGTCCATCTGGCCTCTGCACCCTTCGGTTGATGTGGCACGATGGATGCTGAAACAAGTTCAGCATGACTAAGTGAGAAGAGAGGGTGTTAATCTACCGCCAACCGCCCATGTTCCAGCTTCGGCAACACATAACGCGCAAACATGTCGCATTCGTTGATGTGCGGATAGCCTGACAATATGAACGCCTCGATACCTACGTCGCGATAGGCGTTGATCTTGGCAAGCACTTGGTCAGGGTCGCCGACGATAGCCGCGCCGCAACCTGAGCGGGCGCGGCCAATGCCGGTCCACAAATTATCTTCCAGATATCCGTCATTCGCCGCCGCTTGCGCACGCAATTCGGCCTGATGCGCAACGCCGAATGTTTGGGTATCGAGCGATTTGTTGCGGATAGCCTCGCCCTGATCGGTATCAAGCTTGGACAGCAAGCGGTTGGCATAAGCACGGGCCTCTGCCTCGGTTTCGCGGACGATGACATGCGCGCGGAAGCCATATTTCAGCGTGCGGCCAAATTTGGCGGCGCGTGCGGTCATGTCGTCGACCAAGTCCTTGGCGCCCTGCACTGTTTCGGGCCACATCAGATAGACGTCGCAACCTTCGGCAGCTGCGTCCTTTGCAGCTGGCGAGAGGCCACCGAAATAGAGCGGCGGACATTTACCGCTGACTGTTTTCATGCGTGGCGGGTCGATGTCGATCTTATAATGCTCCCCATCGATCGACAGATGTTCGCCGTTCAGCAAAGTCTTCAATATGTGCATCGCCTCAACGGTGCGGCGGTAGCGGGGTTCGGAATCCATCTTGTCACCGGGCAAGTCCGACGAGATGATGTTCACATTCAACCGGCCACCCGAAATTTGATCTAGCGTCGCGATTTGCCGCGCAAGCTGGGGTGGCCAGCTTTCGCCGATACGCACCGCCATGAGCAATTTGATCCGTGTGGTCAGCGCCGCTATCGCGCTGGCAAAGGCGGTCGTGTCCAAGCCAAGGGTGTAGCCCGATGGCAACAAGATATTGTCAAAGCCGCCTTTTTCGGCAGCCAAAACGATATTGCGGCAATGCTCCCAGCTGGAGGCCAGGTTGGAGTCGGGGACGCCCAGAAATTCATAGTCGTCATCGCAAAGCGCGGAGAACCAGCTTACTTCGACAGGCGTGTTCATGGCAGCGGCACTCCTCTTGCTGCAACAAGGACGCTGTACCAGTCGGCGCGGGTCCATTGGATTTTGAAGGCGTCAGCGGCTTCGGCGATGCGCGCTGGGTTCTGCGAGCCGACAATCGGGATCGGCCGGGCGGGGTGCGCCATGATCCAGCTATAGGCTGCTGCCGTGCGCGATACCCCATGTGCCGCCGCAACGGCCGAAAGCGCAGCAGCAACATTTTGTTCACGCGCATTTTGCGGGTCGCCAATGCGCCCGCCGCCCAATGGCGACCATGCCATGACCGCAAGATCCATCGCTATCGCTTGATCCAACTCTCCATTTTCGACGGTGTCGATCCGCAACGGCGACAGTTCGGGTTGTGTCGAGACAATGGGCACTGCGCTAAATTGTGCCAGCATCGAAATTTGCGTCTGCGTAAAGTTGGACACGCCAAATGCGCGGATCTTGCCTGCTTTATGAGCGTTTTCGATAGTGCGGGCGATTTCCTGCGGATGCGTTAACACATCGGGCCGGTGAATTTGCCACAGGTCTATGCGGTCGGTGCGCAAACGCGTCAGGCTATCATCAATGGCTTTGGTCAGATATTCCGCGCTGCTGTCATAAGGCGTTGGCGGGGTGATGCCGCCCTTTGTCGCCAGCACCATGCGATCACGATATTCGGGGGCTTGTGCAAATACGTGGCCAAGCAGTTCTTCGGCCTTGCCAAAACCTTGTTCGCCAAAGCCGTAAATATCTGCGGTGTCGAACAGCGTGATGCCGGCGGCAAACGCGGCATCAATGGCGGCTCTAGCGGCAGACAGCTCTAGCCCGGCAAAGCGCCACATGCCCCATGCCAAAGACGAAATTTCGATACCACTTTTGCCCAATGGGCGCGTGTGCGGAGGGAAGGGAAGCGTCATGATTTTTTGCTCTTTTTTGGTGAAGGGAAATAGGGTGGAGCCACGGATTCGCGGCTGATAAGTTCGTGGGGCAGGCGACGATGCTCAATCCCGCCTTCGCCAAACAACAGGTCGGCGGCGGTTGCGGCAAGATCGCGGACGGGCTGCCGCACAGTCGTCAGCGGCGGCCAGACGACACGGGCCAGCGTGGTATCGTCAAAGCCCGTAACCGAAAGCTGCTGTGGGATTTGAATGCCACGCCGATGCGCAACGGCAAGAACGCCCGACGCCATGTCGTCATTCGATGCGAAAATCGCAGTGGGTGGGTGCTTCAGAGCCAAGAACTGTTCGGTGGCCGATACGCCGCTTTCGAAATCAAACCGTCCCTCGGCAATCAGGTCGGAATCAACCGATATGCCGACGCGTCCCAAGGCGCGCTCGTAACCTGCTTGTCGTTCACTACTCGCCTTATGATTTGGGTGGCCCTTGATAAAGCCAATCCGCCGATGCCCGATGTTGATGAGCTTGGTCGTCATGTCGTCCGCGGCCTGCATGTCGTCCATAAAGACGGAACTGGTCAGCGCATGATTGGTGCCTGGCGAGATGCGCACAAAGGGAATGTTGAGCGCCTCAAGCGCGTTGAGCACAGGCACGCAATCGGTGACGGGGGAGGAGAGTATCGCCCCATCCACATGCGTTTGCCGCACCATGCCGCGTACCTGTTCCCCTACGTCCGGGTCAGCAACATCCACGGGCTGGGCGATTAAGCGCATGCCCTCTTGATGGCAACGGTCCCAGCATCCTTGCATGATTTGGTGCATATAATAAGGGCTGTGATTGTCGTAGATGAGGGCAATCTGCCCGGATTTGGTGCCTGCCAATATGCGCGCTGCGATGCTTGGACTAAAGCCAAGCTCTGCCATGGCAGCGTCCACTTTGCTCTTGGTGGCAGCGCTTACATAAGGATGATCGTTGAGCACGCGGCTGACGGTTTTCACCGACACGCCTGCCAGCTTTGCGACATCGCGTATGTTAGCGCGTGAGTTCATGCAGCAAAGGCCGAGCGGATGGACGCGAATAGGTCCGCATATGTGCTGTCGACGCGGGTGAATACGGGTGGTTGGCCGTTCGGCGCGGCGATGTCGTGCGTGCCTTTGCCATAGGTTTTGCCAGACCACAGATGGACCCAGTCACCATCGGGTATCACCACCGGGCGGCTATCTTGGCCTTCCGCAACGACTGGTGCGACGATCATGTCGGCACCATAGAGATATTGGTCCTGTATGTCATAAAATGCAGGGGTGTCATAATGCAGGAACATCGGCCTTTGCAGTGGTAGGCCAGTCGCCGCCGCTTCGTCGCAAAGCGCACGGACATAGGGCGCAAGCTGCGCATGGACTTGGCTCATCCGCGCAAAGTGGGTGAGGATTTCGGGGCTGCTGTCGAGTTGCAAATTGTCCGTCGGGCGGTTGCCCTCATGGCTGCGCATCACGGGGGCAAAGGCGGCAAGGTCGATCCAGCGGTGCATGAGTTCTGCCGTCCGCACTACGCCATGCAGGCTGGTATATCCGCCTAAGTCGCTATGATGATAGGCGTTGCCCAAAAGGCCCGATGACAAGGCCGCGGTTATCACCGTGTTAATGCCGTCATGCCGTGTGAAATCGACACATTGGTCGCCCGCCCACAATAAGGGGCAATGCGCCTGAACGCCGGAAAAGCCTGCGCGCATGAAGAAGGTCGCGTCATGCGTTTTTCCGCGTGATGCGATCGCATCCGCGTTCACCTTTGCCCAAAGGACGGGCCAGCGATTATGCGCCTCCATGGGGTCGGAGCCGTCGAACAAGCGCACATCAGTTGGCAGATATTCCCCAAAATCGGCCATCCACCCTGATAGCCCGAAATCGAGCATTTCTTGGCCGATGATGCGGTCTGCAAACCAGTTGGCGGCTTCGGGATTGGTGAAATCCACGACGCCTGCATCAAATTCGCCGAAATCGACGGCATAGGCTGTGTCGCTGTCTTGCCGCAATGCGAGATAATTTTGGGCCAATGCTTCTTGATAGAGCGCGCCGTCCACTGCCAAATAGGGGTTCACATAGCCCAAAAAGCGAATGCCGCGTTTGGCCAGCGTAGCGATGTGCGCAGGAAGGTCTGGGTAGCGCGCTGCGTTCCATTTCCAGTCCCAGAACAAGCGCTTGCCAAAACTAGTTTGGCGGATGCCAACCCAATCCTCGCACCATAGCCCGGTAATGGCCGCGCCAGAGGCGGCAATAGTCTCAAAGCGGTCAAATGTATCTGTGCCATCTTTAAGGCCAACTATAGCGCCGGAAATGGCCCAGTCGGGCAATGCGGGCTGACGGCCAAATCGGTCGGATAGCTTCGTTACCAGATCAGGCAAAGTAGCCGCATCGAGCAGCTCCAAATCGACATTCGCCGACCAACATTCGACGCCAACCCGGCCCGCTTCTGTAAGATTAAGCACGGAATAAGCGGCTGTTTCGAGGTGTACCGCATAACGCGCACTGCTCACCCATGTCGGTTGCGGATAATTGGTCGTCCAATAATCCCCGCCCGCCAAGCCATCGGCATCCATGGTCTGCGTAAGCGCAGTCGACTTATCGCGGCCAACCCCAGGCTCCGAAGTCCAGAACGGAAAACGGCGCCCGTTCAACCGCAAATAGGACATTTGCTCCCCGCCGCCCCAAAAGGCTTCGGACGCTGCACACTGGATATCTATCCAAAGCCGGTTGAAGGCTGGATCATTGCAGCGGAATTTGAGGATGGATTGCCGCGCCTGTTCCTCAAGCACCAAGGTTGCGACAATGTCAGGACGCTGAGCATTCCATAGCTGGATAACCCCACTTTCTTCCGCGTAGCAATCTAGCGCCAGCCGAGTTTCAACGATGTCGTCGATACGAAAATTGCCACGAACCATTTCTAAATCGGGCGCGCCAATGCCGATGCTGATAACAGGCGCATCCGCGCGATGTGAAAGCATATAGTGATCATCGCGCAGCAGGTCAAAGCCGTCTGATTGCATGATGACATTAAATGGCAACGTTTGACCCTCTCGCGGTTTCGAACCTGACACTATGGCAGTATTGCAACAGTCCCACGTTAAATAATGTCGCTATATGACACCGCTAGACATAACAAGGCGGTTTGGTTACATCAACCCCGTTATCAACGAAGTGAAGCTGACCCACGACGTTCCCTTAGGCCTTATGGTCTGCGGAATTTTTACAAACGGGCGGTGAATTTAGGGAGGCACAAGATGCGTAAATCCACATTTAATAAGTCGAAACTTGTTCGCGCGGCACTGCTAGGTAGCAGTGTTATGGCGCTCGGTATTTCTGCACCTGCGTTTGCGCAGGTCGAAGAAATTGTCGTTACCGCGCAGAAGGTAGAAGAAAATTTGCAGGATGTGCCAATTGCTATTTCTGTCGTGACTGGTGAAGCGCTTGAAGCATCGGGCACCACGAGTATCGAAAATCTCAACCAGCTCGTCCCCTCCCTGAATTTTCGCAAAGGTACAACCAATGCGAACTCTGCGCTTGTTTTGCGCGGCGTAGGTACAATTACCTTTGCCATCGCCATTGAACCCAGCGTGTCGACCGTTGTCGATGGCGTAGTGCTGAGCCGGCCGGGTCAGGCGTTTGCTGACCTTGTCGAAATAGACCGTCTGGAAGTATTGCGTGGGCCGCAAGGAACGCTGTTTGGTAAGAATGCATCGGCAGGTCTGATTAACCTTGTATCAAAAGGCGGCGCTGATACCTTTGAAGGTGAAGTTTCAGTCGCTGGCTTCGAAGGCGATGAGTATCGTGTGCGTGGCACCGTAGCAGGTCCGGTTGCACCAAATCTTTCGGCGCGGGTAAATGCCTTCTACGGCACGTACGATGGCAATATCACCAACATTAACGCGGCTGCTTCCGACAACCGTAAAGTCAACGGCTACGAGCGTGCCGGTGTTCGCGGATCACTTGATTTCGACAATGGCTCCGCGAGCGTTCGGTTGATCGCGGATTATTTTAAGGCTGATGACGATTGTTGCGCAGAAGTTACGGGCGTAACGCGCGGGGCGGTTTTGAATGCGGAACTCGGCATTGTTCCTGCCCTAGGGGAAGACCAACGGGTAATTAATCAGAACCTTGAAACATCGACGAGAGACCGGCAATGGGGATTGACCCTTAATGGTGACTTTGATGTCTTCAGTGACCATAGTCTTAACGTCATCGCCGGGTATCGCGATTGGAGCAACGACGAAATACGTGAGGGCGACTTCCTTCCGCGCGCGCTCGTGGACACCAATCAGTTGCATGATGCAGGTAATGTGTCGACACAACAATATTCGGCCGAAATCCGCATTGCGTCGCCACAAGACAAGGCGCTTACCTACCAAGTTGGCGGTTTTTATTGGAAATCCGACAACTCGCAGGATTTCACGCGCACAGTTGTCCGTTGCACAACATCCACCCGACCGGTTGATCCGGTTACCGGTGGGCGGCCTTGTAACGAAAATGATCTCGTGAATACCATTCGTGGTACGGCTACTTCGCGCAGCGATGTGGATGTCGAGAACTATGCGGTTTTCGGTCAAGCGACCTATAACTTCAGCGAGTCGGTAGCGCTGACAGGTGGACTGCGCTGGACGCATGATTCGCTCAGCTTCGTCCATCGTCGGGCACCCGCGATCAACTTGAATACTGGGTTGGTGGCATCGGGCGTCGGTGGCCTGTCGTCCTTGGGCGCGGGCGGTTCGCTTACGTCTAATCCCGCAGGAAATGGTACAAACATTTCGACCAACGCGACCACGACTGACAATGTATCGGGTAAAGTCGTCCTGACCGTTAAGCCAGTTGAAGACGTGATGCTTTATGGCAGCTACACACGCGGCTATAAAGGTCCTGCCTTCAATGTATTCTTTAACCATGTAGCGCCAAATAACGCCGTGCCGATTGATGAGGAAACCTCGGATTCTTTCGAAGTCGGTTTGAAGAGCCAGTTTTTTGACAATCGCGTTCAGCTCAATGCGACTGCATTTACGGTCACGTATGACGGTTATCAGGCAAACAACTTCATCCAGCTCAATGGCGTCACCATCAGTAACCTTACCAATGCGGGTTCGGTGCGCAGTAAGGGGTTTGAAGTCGACGCCATCTACGCGCCGATTGATGGGCTGAGCATCACAACAGCAGTCGCATATGCGGATGCTAAAGTTGTTAAATTCAACCCAAACCCAAGTACGAATGCACCAAACGCGCAGAACGGCACTAAGCTTCCGCTCGCACCTTCTTGGACATGGAATGTTGGTGCTAATTACGAAACGGCGATTAGTGATGATTTCGCAATTTATCTGAATGCCGCATATAACCATATTGGCAGCCAGTTTTCAGGACTGGGTCAAACCGGCCCGATAGATGGCCGCGGTCTGCTCAACGCCAGCATTGGACTATCCGATGCAGCCGACACTTGGCGTTTGACGCTTATTGGGCGGAATCTGGCTGACGTTAGCTATGTCACGCTCAATACAGATGCCGGCGTGCGGTTGCATATCCCGCGCGATGCCGATCGTTATCTCGGGGCAAGCTTGCGGTACCGCTTTTAATTCCGCCTGAAAAAGCACATGAAAGGGCTGGAATCCACATCGGATTCCGGCCCTTTTTTATCGATTATGTCGCAAATCACTAAAATGGCGGCCCCGAAATAATCTGTAACCCAGTTCGACGAATATCCCTCGCGTGGTGACCAATGACGTTTACATCTGTAATCGAATCGATTACAGATGTAGTCGGAGAATATATCATGTCATCAGAACGCATCAGCGACGCGGAATTAACGATCATGGAAATATTGTGGGAACGCGCACCGCTGACGGCGACGGACGTAGCTGCGCGGTTGCCGGATGACCGTGCATGGTCGCTACCCACCGTCAAAACCTTGCTTTCACGACTGCTCAGCAAGGCCGCGGTCGAACATCGTGCCGATGGCCGCCGTTTTTTATACTCACCGCTTATTGGTCGTGAGGATTATGTCGCGCATGAATCGAAACGGCTCATGGACCGCCTTTTTGGCGGTAAGTTCATGCCATTGTTCGCGCATCTGGCCGAGCAGGAAAATCTAAGTGCTGCTGATATATCCGAAATAGAAAGACTGTTGCGGGAGATGAAATCATGAGCATGGATTTCATGGGCGCATGGCTGCTCGATACATTTATGGTGACCAGCACCTTGATGCTCATGGTTTTGCTCGTGCGGCGACCTGTGGCGCGGTATTTTGGTCCAAGCGTTGCATATACTTTGGTGTATACCGGCTGCCCGCGTTTTGATGCCCTCGCTGGATGGTGCGCCCGCATCCGAACTGGAGAGCGGGACAGCGTTGCAGGACAATGTGCGGGACGCAATCCTCGCGGCTATATCCGCGCCGGGAAATACGGCCTCCGCAACCAACCAAATGGTCGCGGCGCCATCGGTCGATTATGCTGTGCTTGGTTTGACATTATGGCTTGGCGGCGCAGCGTTGATTTTCATCATACAGATGATCCGCTACGCCTCTATGCGCGACGAGCTTTTGTCTGAGGCGACCGAAATCACAAATATTAACGGCGTCAGAGTTGTTGCCTCGGATCAGGTGGCCGGGCCGCTCGCTTTCGGCCTTTTCAAACGTTATATTGCCGTGCCGCAGGATTTTAGCAAAAATTACTCATTAGTGGAGCGCGAACTCGCCATTGCCCACGAAATGGCACATCACCGTTCGGGCGACCTGTTCGTCAATCTGGCGGCGTTCATGATATTATGCCTGCCTTGGTTCAACCCAGTCGCGTGGTTGAGCTGGAACGCCTTTCGCGTCGACCAAGAAGCGGCGTGCGACGCGCGCGTCTTGGCAGGTAAATGCGCCGAGGAACGCGCTATTTATGGACGGGCATTGGCGCGTACGGCGTTTGACGGCGTGCCGATATTTGCGACCGCACTAAATTCACCAAAAACTATCATCGAACGATTGAGGAGATTGAATATGAAGAACGCCAGCACAAAACGTCGCTTGTTTGGCAAAGTTGGCGTCTTGGCCGCCGCCGCTGTTATCTTGCCACTGACGGCAACGGTCGTGCCCGCCGTGGTTGCGCAGGATGAAGCTGTTGCCGAGGGCAAACCCGAAGCTATCAAGCGTGATGTTCGGATTATTAAGATAAAGCGTGACGGTAAATCCGTCGATATCGTCGGCCATGACGGCGGCAGCGAAGATGTTACCAAGGTCGAACGTGACGGTAAGGTCTTCATATTCCGGACGGACAAGAAGCTGACTGAGGATGAAGTTGAAAAAATGGTCAATGAGGCCGAAACATCTGGCAAAGCGGCCGATGCAGCTTTGGTCGACGGCGCGCGCGGAATGGTTGAGCCCAAGCGGATCATCATAAAAGCCGCCGCCGATATACCTGAGATTGATATTCAAGAAATGACCGAAAACTGCGCTGCCGCCACACAACCCGTCACCACCGATGTCGAAGGCTCTGATGGTACGAAAAAGGCGCGCGTGCGCCTTGTGATGTGCGGCAAGGGGCAGGCAAAGATTGCGCGGATTGAGGCGATAAAGGGCTTGCGCGAGGCACGCAATGAGATTGCTTCGGAAAAAGACATGCCCAAAGCTGTGCGCAAAGATGTGATGGAGAAGCTGGACCAAGAGATCCGCAAGCTTGAGGCGCAAACCGACAAGGATAACTGACCAGAAAACTATTACAGAACCCCGAGCTCCCCATTTCGGTTCTGACGGGGCGGTTTTTATGGGCCGCCCCTTTTTCTTTTGTCCTTTATGCGCCATATCGCGGGAATGAAATGGCCCGACACAATCAACGCAGGCGAGATACAGCAGCATGAACCGCTTGTCCGGCGCGTTCTAGCGCCTAATGCTTCGCCCTATACCTATACGGGCACACAGACTTGGATTGTCGGCAATAAGACCGACGTTGCCATTATCGACCCAGGCCCCGTGGGCAGCGGGCAAAGCATGGGTGATCCCGCAGACATTCGTGGCGAGGGCCATGTGGAGGCAATCTTGCGCGCAGTGGGCGATGCAAAAGTCACCGCGATCCTGTGCACACATACCCATCGCGACCATTCGCCCGCCGCCGCGCCATTAAAAGCTGTTACGGGGGCGCCGATCATTGGCTGTGCGCCATTGGTGCTGCGCGATGATGGCCCGCGCGCCGACAGTGCTTTTGACCCCGATTACTGTCCAGATCGTGTTCTAGAGGACGCAGAGACCATTTCAGGCGATGGTTGGACGCTAGAGGCTGTCGCGACGCCGGGGCACACCAGTAACCATCTCTGCTTCGCTTTGCGGGAAAGCGGCGCATTGTTCACCGGCGACCATGTGATGAAATGGTCGACTAGCGTTGTCAGTCCACCCGATGGTGATATGAGCGATTATCTTGCGAGCTTGCAAAAATTATATGCGCGCGACGACAGCATTTATTACCCGGCGCATGGTCCAGCGGTTACAAATCCGCGCCAGCTTGTGCGCGGGATGATTGGCCACCGCCGGCAACGCGAACGCCAAATTGTGACATTGCTGGAGGGCGGCGAGGGACACATTCCCAATATGGTGGCAGCGATGTATAAAGGTTTAGACCCACGCCTTATTGGCGCCGCAGGTCGTTCGGTCCTTGCCCATCTTATCGATTTGCAAAATCAGGGCCGTGTGGCGGCGCAAGGTGATGGCTGGCATCTGGTAACGGAAGCGTGAAGTCCACAAACGGCATGATCAGGTCTTGTGCCCAATAGGCAAAAAACCGATACGAGCCTGAAGCTAGCCTTGTTTCACGAGCCCAAATCGACCACATAGGCCTTCAATTCAGCTGCCGGAACAGGTTCGGCATGGCAAAGGTATAATCGCATGAACGCCCCAACGCCCCGCGAAAACTTGCAAGGCCTTGATCTTCTCGCAGAAATCAAACGGCTGAAAAAAGAACGGAACGCCGTCATTCTCGCGCATTATTATCAAAAGCCCGAGATTCAGGATTTGGCGGACTTTGTGGGTGATAGCCTTGAGTTGAGCAAGCGTGCGGCAGAGACCGATGCCGACGTCATCGCCTTTTGCGGCGTGAAATTCATGGCGGAAACAGCAAAGATTTTAAGTCCGCAGAAAACCGTCATACTACCGGACATGGCCGCGGGCTGTTCCTTGGAAGACGCGTGCCCGCCCGGTAAGTTCAAGGCGTTTCGTGCGGCCCATCCTGACCATATCGCGCTGACCTACATCAACTGTTCGGCCGAAGTGAAGGCGCTGTCGGATATCATCGTAACCAGTAGCAGCGCTGAAACGATCCTGAGCCAAATTCCGCCAGAGCAGAAAATCATCTTTGGACCTGACCGGCATTTGGGCGGCTATCTTTCCCGCAAGTTCAACCGCGAAATGTTGTTGTGGCCCGGCGTATGCATTGTGCATGAGGCATTTTCGGAAACTGAACTTTTGAAGCTTAAGGCCCAATATCCCGGTGTTCCCGTTGCCGCCCACCCGGAATGTCCCCCGCATATTATCGACCATTCGGATTATGTCGGCAGTACCAGTGGTATCTTGCAATATGCGCAGAAGATGGAGGGGGATACCCTGATCGTCGCGACTGAGCCGCACATCATCCATCAGATGGAAAAGGCGGAGCCAAGCAAGACATTTATCGGCGCACCGGGTGCAGACGGTAACTGCGCGTGCAATATTTGCCCTTATATGGCGCTGAATACGATGGAGAAACTTTATCTCGCTTTGCGCGATTTGACGCCGCAGATCGCGCTTGATGAAACAGTGCGCTTGGGCGCAAAAAAGAGCCTCGACCGGATGTTGGAGATGGCGCATGGAACCATCGGTAAGGGCGATCTCGGTCGGGCTTGATCGGGCGATGACGAGGCGCATCAAATATCTACTCGCCTTCACCGTTATATCGATATAATACAGCCACGCGATGCTTTTCTGGCGATCTTCTTCTGCTAAAAATAGTGATATCGACAGTCGGCTTGCCGCTCTCGATGATAAATATGCGCCGCGTTTTCCCGACGATCCGCAATCAGTGAATGATGTTGCTCCGGGCAAAGCTAAGCGTCTCTTTTTAGGCAAAACGCGCTGGTGGTGGTTCGGACGAGCGATCGCGGGGCTGATCGCGATGTTCGTGCTTCTATTGCTTTGGCTGGCTGTCACTGCGCCCTTGTCAAAATCGCTGCAGCCGATTGCACCGCCGCGGATTACATTGCTGGCTTCCGATGGCACACCGATCGCGCGCAACGGGGCCATCGTCGATCGGCCCGTCGACGTCACCAAATTGCCCCCGCATGTTGTGCAGGCTTTTTTGTCGATCGAGGACCGCCGTTTTTATTCACATTGGGGTATTGATCCGCGCGGACTCGCGCGCGCCGCTTGGTCGAACGCTTTTGGTAGCGGTATTACCCAAGGCGGAAGCACGATTACTCAGCAGCTTGCCAAATTTACCTTTTTAACGCCCGAACGCAGCCTTACCCGCAAGGCGCGTGAAATGCTCATCGCCTTCTGGCTTGAGGGACGGCTTACGAAAGATGAAATCCTTGGCCGTTATCTGTCGAACGTCTATTTTGGTGACAATGTCTACGGCTTGCGCGCCGCATCGCTGCATTATTTCTATCGCCAGCCGGAGCGTTTAACGCTGAGCCAATCCGCCATGCTGGCGGGCCTTGTGCAAGCGCCGTCACGTCTGGCCCCGACCAAGAACCCCGAACGTGCCGCAAAGCGCGCCGGGCTCGTTCTCAGGGCCATGGTGGCCAATAAGGCCATTACCCAAGCCAAAGCGGATGCGACCCCCGTCGCGCGACTGGACGTGCGTGTGCGTGAGACATTGCCGACGGGTACATATTTCGCCGATTGGGCCATTCCACAGGCGCGGTTACTTACCGAAAGCGGATATGCCGACGTGCGGATAACCACGACCCTCGACGCCCGCTTGCAGAATATCGCTCGCAAAGTTGTCGCCCGCGCGGGCGTCGGTAACGCCCAAATCGCGTTGGTCGCGATGCGCCCTAATGGTGAGGTTGTCGCCATGGTTGGCGGCAAAAGCTACAAACAGTCGGCGTTTAACCGTGTAACACAGGCCAAAAGGCAGCCCGGGTCGACCTTCAAGCTGTTTGTCTATTTGGCGGCCCTTCGTTCCGGCATGACGCCGCAGTCGATGATTGCCGATACCCCCATTAATGAAGGCAGTTACCGCCCGAAAAACTCCGGATTGCGCTACCGGGGCGATATCACATTGGAGCAAGCCTTTGCCCAATCGAGCAACGTCGCTGCCGTGCGGTTGTACCAAAAAGTAGACGGCAAAGAGGTGGAGCAAGCTGCACAAGACTTGGGTATCCGTAGCCCGCTTACTTTGGACCAGAGCATCGCGCTTGGCAGTTCCGGCGTCACCTTGTTGGAATTGACCGCGGCTTATGCGGGCGTGGCGGGTAACCAATGGCCTGTTGAGCCGCATGCTTTTAAGCAAGAGGAACAAGGCTGGATTGAGTGGTTGTTCTCCGGGCCGCGTTCTTTTAGCGGGCGTATGCACGGAATGTTGCTGGATTTACTGGGTGCGTCGGTGAAGCAAGGCACGGGACGCGCTGCGCGGCTCTCGATACCTGCTTATGGAAAAACCGGTACCAGTCAGGATAATCGCGATGCCTTATTTGTCGGCTTTGCAGGCAGTTTGGTCGTTGGCGTGTGGATCGGCAATGACGACAATAGTCCGCTACAGGGCATTAATGGCGGCGGCTTGCCCGCGCGGATCTGGCGCGATTTCATGTCGCAGTCTATCCGCAACGCCGCACCAGTTAACCGACCAAAAACCCCGCAGACACCAGATCCGGAAGGTCCGATTGAGCCACTTGATCTGCTGGATTTGCAAGAATTGCCAATAGATATTGGTAATTCGGAAATACGCGTGGATCAGGGGCAGGGCGTCACTGTAAACACAGATGTCAATGGCGTTCCGTTGGAAATCAAGCTTGACCGTGATGGCGCCAATATTCAGCCTGTCCCATCTGCAGAACGTTCCGCGCCGGAGCCGCGCTGATGTTCGGGTTTGTCAGCCATGACTAGATTCATGCGATTTTTTGCAGCTTTGTGCCTGTTTCTGTCCCCGTTACTGGTTGCCCCCGCAGGTGCCGATGCAAGTGATATCAGTGCCGCATCACGTAGTGTGGTGCGAGTCATCGTGTATAGTTCCGCCGAAGGACAGCAGAGCATCGTCAGCATCGGTTCCGGCGTGGCTATCGCGCGCGATAAAATTATTACCAATGCCCATGTCGTCGAAATGGCGAGTTTTGATAATAATGTGCAAATTGTCATTGTACCCTCAGACGGCACACAAAGCTATCGCGCCAGAGTCACTGCGAGCCTGCCGAGAAAAGACCTTGCCTTGCTGCAGTTGACCTCTGGTGCGCTTGTTCCTGCAAGTATTTTCGCAGGAACGCCAGAGGATGGCGCGGACGTCTTTGCCATTGGTTATCCCGCTAGCGTTGATGTCGCCTTGGAGCAGAGCGAAACAGATGTGCTACGACCGCAGCAACCCGTCAAAACGCGCGGAACGGTCTCATCCGGTCGGACATCGAAGTCGGTAGAATCGCTTTTGCATACGGCACCCATTGCACCGGGCAACAGCGGCGGGCCGATTGTCGATGCCTGCGGACGGGTGCTGGGCATCAACAGTTTTGGATCAGTTGCCACAGATGGTGGCGCGGAATTTTATTTTGCCATTTCGGCGCGCGAATTGGCGGCATTTCTTGCCAGTCGTGGTGTAGAGTTCCGCGCTGTGCGGGGTGATTGCCGATCCGTCGCCGAACTGACGCGCGCTGAGGCGGAGCTGGAGGCATCCACCCGCGCCAAGATAGAGCAAGAGGCGCGTGTTGCCGCCGAACTGCAGCGCAGCCGTGAAGGCAAAGTGCGTAGCGACGCCGAACATGCCGTCATTGGCGAACGGGAAAACCACCTGGCACTGGCCGGGCTACTCTTGGTGCTAAGTGCCGTTGCAGGGGGTGCTGCGTGGCAGTTTTCCGAACGTGAGCAGAGGGATCGATTTAAGGCCGCAACCGCCGCCGGTGCCGTTCTTTTTGTCATGGCAGTGGGAGTTTTTGCGGCCCGCCCCTCGTTCGATGAAGTCGATGATCGGGTCCGGGCTGCATTGACGGCCGATATGCCAGACGATGCCGTTGCCCAAAAGGGTGCCGTTGCTGCCGAACCGAAAGCGAAAATATGCGTTTTGCAGCCCCACCGTAGCCGCGTCACTATGTCCGACACAGCCGACGTCGAATTTACATGGCAACCTGATGGATGCGTAAACGGACGTACGCAATATGTCGAAAGCGGTGGCCGTTGGATACGCAGCTTTGTACCCAATAATGATGCTCAGATTTCGGTTATCAGCTACGCGCCGGAAACCGATATATACCGTATTGAACGATACCTGCCGGGTAATGACGTCATGCAATCCGCGCGTGCGGCACGGAAACTTTACGACGTCAAAACGTGCACCGCGGACCCAGCGCAACTGACCAACATCGAAAATATGAACAAGACCATATTGGCGCAATTACCGCCCGCGCCCAACGAGATATTATTGTTCACATGCTCTGACCGTTGAATCTTGGATTGTGCGTCAGGACTTAGGGCTTATGGTAGCGGCATGATCCGGTCGCTGTCGATTTTGCTTTTGCTGTTGTCCGCAACACTTGCCGGATGCACCGAGGGCGTCGACAATGAACGCGTCCGCGTTGACGTTATCGAAGATCGTCCTAGGCCTCTGAATGTATCGGCAACGCCGCTGCCGTTGGCGTCGGCTTATCTCCGCGCGGCAACAGCGCAAGGGTTGGTCACCTTCGATGAAAAGGGACGGGTTGCGCCCGGTCTCGCCAATCGCTGGATCGTTACTGACGACGGCATGAGCTATATCTTCCGCCTCAATAAAGGGCGGTGGAATGACGGCCGTGAGGTCGAATCAAGAGAAGTTGCACGTCTTTTGACGGCCCGCATCCGGGAATTGCGCAAGGGACGCTTTGGTGCTGAGCTGGGTGTCATTGACCAAGTTGTTGCCATGACGGGCAAGGTAGTGGAAATCAGGCTACAGGCCCCGATGCCCTATCTTTTGGAATTGCTGGCCTCGCCCGAGTTCGGGTTGCTCAGCAAAGGCGCAGGATCGGGCCCGATGCAGGCCAAAAAATTTGGACAGGTAATGCAGTTACGGCGCAATGAAACCGATGACGACGGCGCGCAGTTCCTGGGCAATGCGATGGTAACATTGTGGCGTGGTAAGGCGTCCACGGCGATTGCCCGTTATACACTTGGACAAAGTGATCTTGTCGAAGGCGGTCGGTTTGACAGCTTTCCGTTGCTCGATGCGGCAAACATACGGGCTGATCAAATCCGGTTTGACGCGGTTCCGGGATTATTCGGTTTGCACGTGGTCAATGGCGGTTCATTTTTGTCTAACACGGCCAATCGAACGGCTATTGCCATGGCTATTGATCGCCCCAAATTACTGACGGCGTTTGACATTGTGGCGTGGCAGGAAACGGTTACCTTAGTTCCCGAAAGCCTGCCAAATCGCGCGGACATAAAGCGGCCGGCATGGTCAGTGCCATCGATGGAAGAACGCAGAGCGATGGCACGGGCTACGGTTACCAATTGGGAAAATGCCAATGGCGCACTTCGGCCGCTACGCGTCGCTTTGCCGCGTGGTTACGGTGCCCGGATTTTCTTTGCACGCTTGCGGGTGGATCTTGCAACAGTCGGCATTGATATTGAGCGTGTGACTGTGGACCGGCCGCATGACTTGCTGCTTGTTGACCGCACCGCCCAACAATCAAGTCCGGCATGGTATCTGGATCAGCTGTCTTGCAAATTTTCCACAATTTGTAGCCCCCGGGCGGATGAGATTGTGGCTGAAGCGCGCCGAACAACCGATAGCGCTATCCGCGCGCAATTATTAGGTGAGGCAGAGGCCGAATTGCAGGCCAGCGCTGCTTTCATCCCCATTGCAAATCCTTTGCGCTGGTCGATCGTCCGGCCAGGCCTTTTGGGGCATTTCACCAATGGTAGAGGATGGCACCTGTTGCAATATCTCGGGCGTGACCCGACATAGGCACAAAGGAGTAGCCGCAGTGCCGATTTCGCAGGAACAATTTGCACATATTACCAAGGGTTTGCCGGGAATGGGTAATGACCCGAACGCCGTACGCGCCCGTGTGGAAGCGCTTGAGAAAATATTGGAGCGGGCCTTTGTCATTCCGGGCACGAAAATTCCCTTGGGTCTGGATAGCGTGATTGGCCTTGTGCCCGTGTTGGGTGATCTCGTGACTACTTTTATGGGCGCATACATGGTGTGGGAAGCGCGCAATTTGGGCATGTCGAAATGGCAACTTATCCGCATGTCCGCCAACGTCGCTGTGGATACTGCCATCGGCGCAATCCCCTTTGTCGGCGACGCGTTCGACCTTGTTTGGCGTTCGAACAGCAAGAATTTGCGGATTATCAAAAAACATCTCGACAAACATCATCCCGCGACGCGGATTATTGAAGGCTAACGCCCACGCCAGATTTTGATGTGGGCGGTGTCCGGCGCGCGGCGCGTAAATTTAGGACAATGTCGAGGTTTGAAATCCCGACCTAGGCAGATGCGTATTTCTTGAAGCCAGCCTTTGCGATTGGTCTTCACCACGACGGCATCGGCGGATAGGCCATCGTTCAGATTAGCAAATCTTTCAGCCAGCACTTGCGCAGTTAAAGGCGTTCCGCGTTCGGGTTCGCGCGACAGTCGCGCCATATCGGGAAATTCAATCGCGTTAAACAGCAATCGCGCGGCCCCGAAATAGGCGTCCGGCGTTTTGGCCATGCAACTGCCATGCTTTGCCCATTGATGCTGCTGCAATTGAGGGGAGGGGCTGAGGCAGATATTGTCCGTGACTGTCCTGCGGGGAAGAACCCCAACCGCGCGGCAATATTGCGGGTAATTGGTCCCTTTGGCCTCAGGCCACAGCCCATGTAAGACAAAACCAAAGTCGCCAATTTCACCCGAACATTGGAACCGTGCCGCAGGATCGCGCATCCGCCCACGGCAATATTCCGGGCTCCAACTAAGCGCCAGCACATAGCCGTCTATTGCCGTGCGCCTTATTTCGCTGGACGGCGGCAATTCCAAGGCTGGACGCGGAAGAAATCGCGGCGGCTGGCATTGCCATGCTTGCGCCATCAGCGGCGCAGGTTGGAATACTCCCACGACACTTAAAAATGCTAAAAGCTTAAGCCTGCGCAAAATCCAGCCCGATATCAGCTGCCGGCGCGCTTTGGGTCAGGCGGCCAACCGAGATATAGGTGACGCCAGTTTCCGCCTTGGCGCGGATCGTTTCCAAGGTCACGCCGCCTGATGCCTCGGTTGGCACGCGGCCAGCGATCAGCTTTACCGCCGCGTGCAGCGTATCGGCATCCATATTGTCGAGCAGCAAATGACTTGCCCCTGCGGCAAGGCCCGGTTCGATCTGGGCGATGTTGTCCACCTCAAGGATGATGCGTTCAACCCCTGCTTTTTTGGCACGGGCGACCGCTTCAGCTACGCCGCCTGCAACTGCGACATGATTGTCCTTGATCATGGCAGCGTCCCACAATCCCATGCGATGATTAGTTGCCCCGCCCATGCGCGTCGCGTATTTTTCGAGCAGCCGAAGGCCAGGAATGGTTTTGCGTGTGTCCAACAAGATGCAACCTGTTCCCGCAATGGCATCGACATATTGGCGTGTCATTGTCGCAATGCCTGATAGATGTTGCACAGTATTCAGCGCCGAGCGCTCTGCCGTGAGCATGGCACGTGCATGGCCCTTTAGGCGCATGAGGTCCGCACCCGCGGGCACTTGCGCGCCCTCCTCGACCATTAACTCTATCTCCATTGCCGGGTCGAGCGCATGGAAAAATGCGACTGCGATTGGCAGGCCAACCACGGTTATGGCATCGCGGCTGTCCATGACGCCGTCGAAACGGACATCTGCCGGAATGACGCTTTCAGACGTAACATCTCTGCCCGTCGGGCCCAAATCTTCGGCCAGCGTCGCACGGACGAAAGCATCCATATCAAATGAAGGAATGTGAAAAGGCATATTGCTGTTATCCGGCCTGAACATATTTGGCGACTATGTCCCAACCATAGGTCAGTTCGCAATTGCCAGCAATTGCCAGCAATTGTTGAAAACCGTTTATCGAACGGTCAATAGCCCATCAGGCTCATGACTTCTTTGCGGCTCGATTGATCGTCCAGGAAACAGCCAATGAGTTTTGATGTCACCATGCCAACGCCATGCACCTTCACACCGCGTCCGGTCATGCAACCGTGCTGGGCCTCAATCACAACCGCCACGCCTTCTGGCTTTAGATTTTCCCAGATGCAGTTCGCAACTTCGGCTGTCAGGCGTTCCTGTACCTGAAGGCGCTGGGCAAAGCCGTGTAAGACACGCGCAAGTTTCGAAATGCCGACAACCTTGTCGGTCGGCATATAGGCAATCGACGCCTTGCCGATGATGGGCGCCATATGATGCTCACAATGCGACTGGAAGGGGATGTCCTTAAGTAACACCAGCTCATGATAACCGCCAACTTCCTGAAATGTGCGCGCTAAATGGGCAGCAGGATTTTCGGCGTAGCCAGCGCAATATTCGCGCCAAGCGCGACCAACGCGTGCAGGCGTGTCGAGCAGACCTTCGCGCTCCGGATTATCACCTGACCAGCGGATCAGTGTGCGAATGGCATCTTGGACTTCATCAGGAACGACAATTTTGCCGTTCGGACCGATTTCGTCTTCATAATGGATATGGGCGATGGGAAATACCTTCTCGGGCTTGTTCATCTTTAGGCTCCGGCAGGCCACGTGCCCGCATTTTCGGAACTAGAGATATGTCCACCCGTTATTGAACACTATACGGACAATAGCCCATAGGGGCCGTATCGCAATATATCACGATAAAGCCTCAGAAGCCGCAATACTATTTGTTGGTGCAAAATCAGCCAATCGCCTGACCGGTTTTTGCCCAATCGGCCAAAAAGCCTTCAATGCCCTTGTCTGTCAGGATATGCTTGAACAGACCTTTGATAACTGACGGCGGTGCAGTCATCACGTCAGCACCAATTTTCGCGGCTTCAAGCACATGGACGCCGTGACGGACGCTGGCGACGAGTATTTCGGTGTCAAAAGCGTAATTGTCGTAGATCAGGCGAATGTCACTGATAAGCTGCATGCCGTCAAAACCATTGTCGTCATGACGGCCAACAAAGGGTGATACGAATGTCGCACCAGCCTTTGCCGCCAACAGCGCCTGATTGGCGGAGAAACATAGAGTCACATTGACCAATGTGCCTTCAGAAGTAAGTGCCTTGCACGTCTTCAGGCCGTCGATGGTCAATGGCACCTTGATGCAGACATTGTCGGCAATCTTCCGCAGAATTTCGGCTTCCTTCATCATCGTCGCATGATCAAGTGCAACGACCTCTGCCGAGACCGGGCCATCTGTCAGGGCGCAAATTTCGCGGGTGACTTCAATGAAATCTCTGCCGGATTTGGCAATCAACGATGGGTTGGTGGTCACGCCGTCGAGCAAACCAGTCGCCGCCAGATCCTTAATATCGGCAATGTCAGCGGTGTCGGCAAAGAATTTCATGAGATTATTTCCTGATTGGAGATTCGGTTTCATGTCTCTTGGCAAAATATCGCCGAAAACAACAGGCCTATTGGAACCAGAATTGCGATGATGCGGGATGATCATCCAGATGGTGACGTTCGCCGCATCATTGCCTATACGCGCGTCATGAGCTTGCCCACCAACCGCGTCCGCGTTGTCTTGTTGACACAAGCGATTGGTCCGCTCGATTACCGGCTGCCTGATGATATGATCGCAGGGCCGGGCAGCGTGGTGATGGTGCCGCTTGGCCCACGTAAACTGCCGGGCGTCATCTGGGATGATGATGTATTCGGCGATGAAGCAATAGATGCCAGCAAACTTCGCGCAGTGCTGGAAATTGTTGATGGTCCGTCACTGGGACCAGGCTTGCGTCGCCTAATAAACTGGGTCGCGGATTATTATCTTACCAGTCATGCGTCGGTTTTGCGCATGGTATTGTCGTCTTCGGCAGCGTTCACCGCGACGGGAACCATTATCGAATATCGCCGCACAGGTTTTGAACCTGCGCGGTTGACCCCGCAACGCGCTGTCGCGCTGGACGCCTTGGAGGGTGCGCAAGGTCTAGTGCGCGAGCTCGCGGCCGAAGCGGGCGTCAGTGACGCGGTTATTCGCGGGCTCATCAAAGCGGGGGCGTTTGAACCTGTCACCATCAGCATTGATTCGCCGCTGCCCGAACCGTTGGCAGACTTTGACACGCCAAAATTGAACGACGCGCAGCAATTGGCAGCAAACAGCATGGTCGAGGCAGTGCGCGCGGGCGGCTTTGACACATTCGTGCTGGATGGCGTGACAGGTTCCGGCAAAACCGAAACCTATTTTGAGGCGGTGGCTGAGGCGATACGGCAGGACAAACAGGTTCTGGTGCTCCTTCCTGAAATCGCGCTGACCGCCCCTTTCCTTGCTCGTTTCGAAGCCCGCTTTGGCGTCGAGCCGGCGGTTTGGCACAGCAATCTGCGCTCTACTCAACGCCGCCGTGTCTGGCGCGCCGTTGCCGATGGCAGTGCCAAAGTTCTAGTGGGCGCGCGCTCGGCGTTGTTCCTGCCCTTTGCCAATTTGCGCCTGATTATCGTTGATGAGGCGCATGAGGCCAGCTTTAAACAGGAAGATGGCGTGCGCTACCATGCCCGCGACGTTGCTGTCATGCGTGGCCATTTTGAAGGATTCCCGGTTGTGCTGGCATCGGCAACACCCGCGTTAGAATCGCGGCATATGGTAGCGATTGGCCGCTACAAGGGCCTTGAGATTCCGTCGCGCTTTGGCGCTGCAAAGATGCCCGAGATCAAAGCCATCGACCTTACGCTTGATGCGCCCGAAGCCCAGCATTGGATTGCGCCTACCTTGCTCAAGGCGTTGGAAGAACGTGTCCAACGCGGCGAACAAAGCCTGTTGTTCCTTAACCGTCGTGGCTATGCGCCGTTGACCTTGTGCCGGACCTGCGGGCACCGGTTCCAATGCCCCAACTGCACAAGCTGGATGGTGGAACATCGCCTTGTGCGGCGGCTTGCCTGCCACCATTGCGGCCATGTCATGCCGCCGCCGGAGCAATGTCCCGAATGCGGCGAATGCGACACGCTGGTTGCCTGCGGTCCCGGCGTTGAACGCATCAGTGACGAGGTGAACCGCCTGTTGCCCAATGCGCGGACCATCGTTGCGACATCGGACACTCTATGGTCGCCCGAGAAGGCGGCGGAGTTTGTGTCGCGCGTTGAAAACAAGGCGGTGGACATCATTATCGGCACGCAATTGGTGACAAAGGGATATCATTTCCCCGAACTGACTTTGGTTGGGGTGATCGACGCCGATCTGGGGCTTGAGGGCGGCGATCTGCGTGCCGCCGAGCGCACCTTCCAGCAAATTGCGCAGGCCGCTGGTCGGGCTGGGCGCGGTGAGAAACCCGGAGAGGTGTTCATCCAGACGCGCAATCCCAATCATCCCGTCATTGCGGCCTTGGTCGCTGGTGACCGTGATGCATTTTATGATGCCGAGACCGAGCAACGCAAATCCGCTGGTGCGCCACCGTTCGGACGCTTTGCAGCTATCATTATTTCGTCCGAAGATGAGCGCGAAGCCATTGAGGCTGCGCGCGCCGTGGGGGGTGCAGCGCCGCAGGTGAACGGCATGCATGTTTATGGCCCTGCGCCAGCACCGCTTGCCATGTTGCGTGGCCGCTATCGACAACGCCTTTTGGTGCATGCCCAGCGCTCGGTCGAGGTACAGAATATCATCCGTGAATGGTTAGGCGGCCTGCAATTCCCGCGCGGTGTGCGGGTTGGAATAGACGTCGATCCTTACAGTTTTTTGTGATTCGGCTTTAGACGCTGAAATAGCGGATTTACCTCATGCATCTAATGTTGCATCGTGCCCTAAATATTCTTCGGGAGGACAAGATGCACAAAATTTTATGGGCGGCGTTATTGAGCACTGCGTCAGCGACAGGCGCATTTGCGCAAGATGCAAAGCCTGCTTCTGAGGCGACGGTTGCCGCGCAACGCAGCGCTGCGGCGCAGCTTCCTTCCGAAGATGGCCGTGACCTCGATTTTGCGGATAGAGGCTTTATTGGCACTTTGTCGGACCCAATCATCACCAACAAGGATGGCAAGCCTGTCTGGAACCTGGGTGCTTATGACTGGATGGTCGACGGCCAGTCACCCAACACGGTAAACCCAAGCCTGTGGCGGCATATGGGCCTGTTGCGCAAACATGGTTTGTACGCGTTAACCGACAATATATGGCAAGTGCGCGGTTTTGATGTGTCGAATATGACGGTGATTAAAGGCCAAACAGGTTGGATTATCATCGACCCGTTGACCATCCGTGATACCGCGGCAGCGGCGCTGAAGCTGGTGAATGAGAAGTTGGGCACACGGCCCGTCACAGCCGTTATTTACAGCCACAGCCACGGCGACCATTTTGGCGGTGTGCGCGGAATCATTGATGAGGCCGACGTAAAAGCAGGCAAGGTTCAGATCATTGCGCCGGAGCATTTTCTGGCCGAGACCGCATCCGAAAATGTCATGGCGGGGCCTGCAATGGGCCGGCGCGCGACGTTTCAATTTGGCACTAACCTGACGCCTGGCCCGAAGGGGCAAATGGGCAGTGGCATCGGCAAAGGCATTGGCGGAGGTGACATAACGCTGATCCCGCCCACCATCGACATTCGCAAAACCGGCGAACAGCGCGAAGTTGATGGCGTGACGTTGGAGTTCCAGATGGTGCCGCATACGGAAGCGCCGGCAGAAATGAACGTTTATGTGCCTGCGGCGCGTACATTTCTTTCCGCTGAAATAGCGACATGCAGCTTACACAATATTCTGACCCCGCGTGGGGCGAAAGTGCGTGATTCGTTGAGCTGGTCCAGTTTTCTGAACGAAGCCGTCAACCTATATGGCGGACGGAGCGATGTTATCGCGTCTAGCCATTGCTGGCCGCGCTTTGGTCCTTCAGAAGTCAAAGGCTGGTTAGCAGGGCAGCGCGACAATTATCGGTATTTGCACGACCAGACGGTGCGCATGATGAACAAAGGCATGACACAGGCGGAAATAGCCGAGGCGTTGAAAGCCCCGCCAGCAATTGGCGACCAATGGTTCAACAAGGGTTATTATGGTACCTACAGCCATAATTCGAAGGCGATTTATCAATATTATCTGGGTTGGTATGATGCCGTACCCGCCAACCTTAACCCGCATCCGCCGGAGGTCCGCGCGGCCAAAATGGTCGCGGCGTTGGGCGGTGCAAAGAAGGTGTTGGCAGAGGCGAGAAAGGCGATGAGTGCCGGGGATTATCGCTGGTCATCCGATCTGTTGAATCAACTCGTCTTTGCCGAACCCAAAAATCTTGAAGGGCGGGCGTTGCTTGCCGACAGCTATGAACAGCAAGGCTATCAGTCGGAATCTGCGATCTGGCGCAATATGTTCCTGACAGGCGCCAACGAATTGCGTGTTGGGATGAAGGCAGGCATTAACCCGCAAAGTATCGACATGATTTCGGCGATACCGACCGGTTTGTTGCTCGATTCCGTATCGACCCGACTTGACCCGAAGATAATTGGCAATGCCGCACTGGCCCTGAATTTTGTGATTTCTGACCGAAAAGAGACCGCGAAAGTCACTGTCGGCAATTCGGTGATGTTTAGCGAAATGGGTTCTGCCCACATAGCGCCTAGCGTCACGGTCACTGGCCCGCGCCAATTGTTTCTGGCCTTATTGTTCCTGAAAATGCCTGCGGCGCAATTACAGGCTGCTGGGCTGAAGATTGAAGGCGACAGGGCGGCGATTGAAAAGCTTCAGGCGGCGCTTGACCCGATGCCGGGCGCGTTCAACATTGTGGAGCCGTAAGGGCTACATTTCCCCGCGCTGGCGGCGAATGGCGTACCATTTTGCGACATTTGCGTTGTGTTCTTGTAACGTGTCGGCAAAAATATGTCCGCCTTTGCCGTCGGCGACGAAATAATAGGCGCTGGTTTTTTGCGGGTTCAGAACGGCGGCAATGGCGGCGCGTGACGGGTTGGCGATGGGCCCTTTCGGTAAGCCAGCCATGGCGTAAGTATTATAATCGTTCACATCCCGGATTTCGGACTTGCGAATGCGCCGGCCAAGCG
>Ga0315903_10002399_pt1 | contig 27572 bp, 45 predicted proteins | sample LakEriMetagenome_7_FD_203524 | JGI IMG/M metagenome (GOLD analysis project Ga0315903, IMG submission 203524) | Freshwater fungal communities from buoy surface, Lake Erie, Ohio, United States - Buoy 2 MA119 | ecosystem: Environmental > Aquatic > Freshwater > Lake | place: USA: Lake Erie, Ohio... | reverse complement strand
CGAACTCGCTCAATGTGGCGAAAGGTGTCATTGTTTGTCGCCTTCTGTTCAGTCGTCAGCATTAAATCCTCTCCTTCGCAACTCAATGCCTTCAGTGCGCTAGGCTGTGGGTGTAGCGCAGCGCTAGGCCGGAGGCGTCGATGGCGGCAGCAACGCCAACGCCTCGCCAATCGGCACCACATCCACGCTGGGCAGCAGAACAGCCTTATCTGCCGCCTGCCACATAGCGTGGAGCAAGCCGCCCGGCTCGCACTCCGTCAGGATGTCAGCGGTCAGCATGAGCCGCCCATCGGTAAGGGCCAGCGGAACCGGCACGCACTTTTGCGATCCATGCTCCGCGTGCAACTGGGCGAGCCGACCGGCGAGGGCTGGAGTGAACAGAAGGGCGTGATTGCAGCCCCACTCATAGCCAATCGGGAATGTTACGTCTGCCAGTGTCATAGGACGTTCGCCATTGCGGAGACAAGCGTGGAGAGTCGGGCATCTAGCAGTGCAAGGTTTAATGCCGTTCCGGTGGAGTAGAACGAAAGCCTTGCGTCTGAGCGGTTTGCTGTTGTTCCCTGTTGTGCGAAAAAGTGAATATCTCCGCTGCCGCCCGACGCAGAACTTTGCGATACCGTCGCGATTGTACCCGCCGTGCGATACGTAAAGGATGCCGACGCGGAACGGCTCATGCCCTTCAATCCTGTCAAACGCGAGAACGCACCAAAGCTTGCCGTCGATGTTGCCCGGCAGGCACCGCCTTCCGCATTTCCTGCAAATGGGAAGTTGTAGCATTGCGTAGTCACTGGCGAGGACGCGCTACCAAAATACATGCCGTAATCGCCGAGAGGAGCGGACAGCAACTCCGAACACCACACGACACAGTGAAAGTCGTCCTGCGGATCGGAGTTGTGCGGTCTATTGCTGTCCAGGAATTTTGTTGTCTTGTTTCCCTTGAGTCCTGGCGATGCACCGCCGCGAACATAATCCGCTGTTACAAATGGGCCGTTATTCGTCGGGGCCGTCCCAACCAGCGGCGTCAACGCACCGGCCAGCGTGCGAGCGCCCATCAAAATGCAGGACGCCCGAATTGCACTCCAGATGCCGTCTGCCTTGCAGCCCACGACGAAATTGTTGATCGCATCGCGGACGCTAGTTTCCAGCGCCTGCCCATCAGCGGTTTCAACGGCGGTGATGTAGGCGTTGGCGTCGGCGTCGGCGTAGGTCGGGGGCGTGTATTGCGGAATTGCAAAGCCCCACTTGCTGCTCAAATAATTTACCACCGACGACCTTTCGGCAGCACTGAGCGAACGATTGTAAAAGATCACTTCGCCAATGTGGCCGACGAAATGCTGGAAGGGCGACGATGCGTTACGGCATCCAAGGGCGACGTTGACCGCTTCGGCAGTTGTGGTTGTCGGCGTGGAGGTTCCGGTGATGCCTTCGTTGAATCTCGCCTGAACAACCGACCCGTTGTAGTCAAACGTAAATAAGCCGTTGACAAACGCTGGAAATGAAGGACTGTTGGGATTGTTTGCGCCGTTACTGACGAACAATACAGCGCTAGTGATTTGCGCAAGCTGTAGCTGGCCATTGCCTTTTCCAAACAGGGTTTTCACAAGAGCGCTGCCGTCTGTGCTGCGGCAGAGAATGTAGATCGACCAAGGATTCCCCGGCGCGGAAACCAAGTTGTTTCCGCCAATCGTTTGCGAACCAAGGTCTAAAAATCTACCGCTGTTAAAGGTGACTCCAGGCCTGCCGGAAATGGCCGATGCCGTCAGCGCGGGCTGGCTCCCCGTAGTCGCCTGCGAAAACGCCTGACCAAGCCCGCTCTTGTCTCTCCACTCGCTGACGCCAGTTCCGGTCGTGAGCGTGCTTGAATCCATCGCGTCCCACCAGCCGCCAAGACCAGCAATCGAACGCGGATCGAACGCACCGGCAGTCGCGGAGGCTCGCGGTCGCAGGAGTCGGGGCGACATTGGCATGGCTTGTGCGCTACCGTAGGGATGTAAGGTCAGTGTACCAGACGCTACAAGGCGGCTGGAATCAAGTCGGTGTTTCGTTTGATCGGTGCGAGGTCGGTGCTCTTGGCAACGCCGTAGCTTGTCAGCGCCTGCTCGATGCCAGCGCCGCCATCTGCGGTCACAACGGTGGATGCGGCTGACTGAATCAAGAGGGTTTGGACTCCTGCGGAGTAGGCGATTGGGTCGCCTCCTGGTCCGCCGACGAGGTTTCCGCCGGCGACTCGGGCGACGTAGTTTCCAGCGGCAAAACGAAGCTGCCACGCCCCCAATAGTTCGACGGTGAGGCCGACTTGTACGCCTTGCCCGAGGCTGACAAGCCCTGATCCTGCGGCGATTCGCTCATAGATCACGCCCTCCTCGCTCGCCTGGGCGAGCTTGCAGGCAAGGTACAGATCGCCGCAATCAACGTCCGAGACGCCTTCGGCCACGTCGATCTTCGACGTTGCGAAATTGAACGTGTACGGGCCGGTGAGAAATGACATGGCTTACACATCGGAGTTACGGCTGGCATTGACGCTGGCACCGGCAGACGTGACCGACAGGAGCGTGGAAAACGGAATGATCGGGGCCACGCCCGAGCCGTTTCGCACGTCCACGCGAGCCGAGAAGTTGCTGCTGTAGATGAACGTGACGCTCTCAGACGCACCACTCGCCACGCGATCGACGTAAGGCACGAACACGTCGTCGGCCGTGACGATATTCCCAGCCAGGGCGGGCGACAAACCCGAGAACGTCTTCGTCCCAGCGTTAAACGCGGAGTAGGTGTACCGCAGCCCCTTGATGCGGATCACGCCCGACGAGGGCGTGTCGGTCTTGATGTTCTCGACCACCGTGAGCGACGTGGCCCCGGCGCTCGCCGCGACGGGGGTGTATTCGTCCCGCAGGATGCCGCCGCTGCCGTTCTCGCGAGCCACGAGCACGCGGTCACCGCTGACGAGGTTGCCCACCGTGATGCCGATGAGCGTCGGGGGCGTCTGCGTCGTGCCATCGTCGGCGATCAACTGGTAACGGGTGGACTCGCCCGAGAGCACGCCCGTCACGAACCAGCCACGCGCGGCGAACAGGGTGCCACCGGCAAACGTGCCGAACGGGGCCGCTGGAATCTCGGTGTAGGCCGAGTTGAGCACGCGATAACGCCAGCCGGGAATCCCGTTGAGCGTCGTCGTGCTTCCCTCCCGAGTCACATACTGGAGGTACTGATAAGCCTCCTGAAGCGTGCAGCCGTTCGAGAGCGTGATCGTGCCACGGTAGAGCTTCGGCCCGTTGCCGTTGCCGAGGTCTTGCGTGGTGTTGCCGAAGGTGATCGACACCTTCGAGGACAGGGCCGCCGCCTGGGCCTCGGAGAGCACGACGTTGGGATCGACGGCGGTCGAGAGAGCCGCGTTGCTCTCGCCACCCGCCGAGAGGTTCACGTCGAAGTGCGAGTAGGTTTGGCCGAACTTCCGCGAGAACGCGGTCACGTTGCCCGAGTCGATGAGCGATCCAGCCGACCGCACCTTGACGAGAATCTGGACGTGGCCGTCAGCCCAAAACTTCGTCAGCTTGTTGCCGCTCTGCACGACGTAGATCGGCGAGCCAGCGACGATGCCACCGATCGTCTTAAGACCTGAATACTGCGTGTTGCCGCCATCCTGCTTGACCGACCCGAAGTTGATGTATTGCGCCGCGTCGTCGTCGAGGTTGAACGCGACCGCGCCGCTCGTGAGCAGGTTGAGTCGAGACGCCACGGCCACGTCGCGCGGGCCGTCGAGCCGCGACGGGTTGGGGGCGAGGATGTCTACGAGGTCGTTCGACGTTGCCGCCGCGTCGTCGGCCAGGTCTTGCAGCCAGGCGTGGAGATCGAGCACCGAGTAGACCGTGGTGCCGCTGACGTGGCGAATGTCGCCGTTCGCGGAGATCGAGAAGTCATTGAAGATGCTCATGGGTTAGCCCTCTGACTGCAAAAGTAACGTGGACGAAAAGCCTGCGGACGAGATCGTTCCGGCGATTCGTCCCTCGATGTAATTCGGCGGGCCGCTCGCCTTGCGTGCCCAGCCCGAGACGTTGACCGGCGTGCCGCCCGCCCACACGGCGGAAATCTGCCCGCTGGCGTTGGTGGTGCCGCTGATGACCGTGACGTTGGCGTCGGTTCGCACGAGCACGCGCACGCCCGAGATCGGAAGGGATGTGGCCGCGTCGATGCACGTCACGGTCGCGGTGACTTGCGGCTGGTCGAACACGACCGTAGCCCCCGCCGTGTCAAACGTGGGCGTCGCCTGCCCCGCCGCGAGGAGGATCGTGACCGTGCCGCTCGTCGCCAGCACGTTGATCGGCTTCGCGTAGCCGCTGTAGGTGGCGTTCGACAGATCGACCGTCCCGGTGCCAAACACCTCGACGGCGTAGGTCTCCGATCCCTTGGTGAACGACGCCCCGACGGCGCTGCCGCCGTCTGCGAGCCGCAACGCGGCGTCGGTCGCGACGCTGGTCTTGATGATGCAGTTGTCGAAACTCGACCCCTTGCCGTCGATCTTGCGGCAGCGTGCGAACGTCGCGCCGACCATCGGCACGCCCGTGCGGGCCGTCACGTTCCACCCAAGGAACGTCCCCGCGAATCCGTAGGTCGCCGCCGTGCTGCTCGCGGGATCGATCACGAAATCTTGGACGGTCGCGGTGCCTGTGATGCCTGCATCGAGGCGGATCGTATCGCTCGCCCCGGCCCGCACGCGGATCGTCTGCCGGTTCGCAGCGACCGCATAGCCACCCACGCCACCGGGGCGCGGGTATTCGAGCGACTGCGCCTCGTTGTCGATGTAGGTCACGGCTGAGCCGTCGCCCAACTGGAAGGGCAGCGCCACGACCTGTTGCCCCTGCCCCTGCGCCAACGCCAGATTCCACGCTGCGCCACTGGCGAGCATGGCAGCGACGGTGCGAGCTGTGATCGGGTTGGTTGGCCCGCCGCCCGTCAGCGTGAGCGGAGTGGCGAACGGCTGGATGCACTCGGCGCGCAGGTTGAAGATTCGCCCGGCCGTGAATGCGCCGGTCTGGCGGTACGCGATGCCGCGCCGCGTGATCGCCGACAGGTCTGGTGGCGTGGTGCTGCCGTCCACTCGCACCTCGTCGGGCAGGTGGCGCACGAGCGTAATGAAGGGAACGCTTTCCGTTCGCGTCGCGAACCGGTAGACCGACCAGTTGCCCGCAGCATCCTCGAAATAGTGCAGCAAGCCGAGCGGGTCGTCTTGGGTGAAGAAGGCTCGCTGAAGGAACAAACACCACAGGCCCGTCGTCAGGTTCGCAGGCGCGGGCAAATCCCACCGCACGCCGTAGACCACGTTGCCGACGCCGGGCGGGTTGAGCGTGATGGTGCGAAACCAGTTCTCGATCAGCGGAGCCGCATTTCCCGGCGTTATCGAGGTCGTGATGCTGCTGAGGTTTACAACCGGCCAGCCTGCAATCGTGCTGCGAACAAAACTGAGTTGCGTGAGGCTCGACAAGCCGAAGTTGCCGTCGGCGAAATAGTCGAAAATCTTCGTCGGCGGATTCGCCACACCGAATGGCCGCGCACCGCCGGTCTTGTTGCGGACGGCAATCGTCCAGAGTTGCGCGCGATTGCTAGTGCCGCCGTGGACCATCTGATAGGTCGGCGTCGCCCCCGCCGTCGGCGCGGCCCGCGTGGAAATCATCATCTTGACCTGCGGCTGGGTCGTTCCAGCGTCGTCGCCGACGCGCGCCACATTGAGGTCCACGCCCCAGAACGGATCAGGTGATTCAAATGCCGTACCGCTATTGCCGAAGGCCATCACCTGCACCAGCAGGCAGTCGGGCGCGGTGGTCGTGACGCTCGGGATCGTAAAAGTTCGCGCTGCCGTCGGCGGGTCTGATCGCGCCGTCACGTTGATCCACGACTGATCCGCCACGTCGGGGGCGTCACGGATCACAAAGGCCGCCACGGCCCAGCGGTTGACCGCACCGCCGCCAATCGTCGGCGCAGTGGGCAGCGTCACGCCGTCGTATTTCGTCCACCAGATTTGTGCCGAAAAGTTCGCGCCGATGCGCGGCGCGTTCGTGTTGTCGAGTCGCGTCCATGTGCCGACGCTCGACGTGATCGTCAACGGCGTCGCGACACCACCGGCGTTGATCGCGGCGACCATGATGTAGTCGCCCGCGACGAGATCGCTGGCGGCGAACCACTCGGAGAACGTGACGCTCGCGGCGAGCACGCCGTCGGTACGGGCCTGCCGCGTGATGTCGAGGACGTAAGCCATCAGGCGTACCCCACGCTGGTGAGGGTGTCGCCCGTGTAGCCAAGCGTCTTCGTCGTGGCGATCCCCGCAGGCAGCGAGCCGGAGAGGACGATGCTCGCGAGCCGACCGGCCGAACGCACGAACGTCTTCACGACCGCGCCGCCCGGCGTCGCGTACGAGATCGACGCCAACTCACCCGCCGAGTAGGTGAGCGTCGCGGGGTAGGAGCGGAGGTTTTTGCTGACCGTCTCGTAGGTTTCGGGGGCGGGCGTGGAATCGCCGCTTGACGGCGGCACCGCCGGAGACACGACCGCCTGAAACACCGACGATTGAGAGACGCTCACCGGAGCCGGCAATGCACCGGCAACGGACACCGCGACGGGCTGCGGGGCGGGCGTGCTGGCAAATACTGACTGCTCCGTCACAGCGACGCTCGGCGCGCTCGCCGCAACGGTCACTGTGATGTCGCTCACGGCAGCACCTCGACGAAACCCTGAAACAGCGTGCGGGTATTCCCGCCGACGGTGCCGACAACTTCCCAGCGATAGGTGCCGCGAGCCAGCGAAGCCGTCTGCGTGTCAGTCAGCGACACGACCGCGATGCCGTTGGCGTCGTCGGTGACGCTGACCGATAGCGGCAGGACAAGCGAGCCTGCGGTGACGGTGTAGATAGCCGCCGCAAGGGAGTAGCCCGTGAGGGGCATCGAAAAATCGAGGGTCACTGCGAAATCATCCCCCGCCCGGAACTCCAGGTTGAACCGGCCCGGTCGCTGGGAGAAGGTTTCCATGTCAGTTCACGTCGCGCCCGGCGTCGGTGCCAGTCGCGGTCGTTCTCGGTTGTAACGCATAGAGCAAGCGGGTTTGCTCGGCGACCGCCTGCGAAATCTCCCGCTGCGTCTCGCTCAGGCTTTTCACAAACGATCTGTGCTCCTCGACCAGAGGCAGCAGCACGTCGTGCCGCAGCACCCAGCCAGCCGCCAACGCCACGAGCACCGGGAAACCCCAGCGTTCCATGATGCTGCCGACCGTGCCGCCAAGTTCTTCGCGCGTCATTTCGTCAACTCGTGTTGCATCACGGTGAGCAGTGCCCGGTGCGACAGCCGCTCAAGCCACCAAGTTACTAGCCACTGTACTACCGCCGCCGCAACGGCTTGCAGCAGGAAGATCCAGATGAACCCGTACTCGCGCGGCTCCTGCCCGCTCATCGCCTGATGCTCACGCTTGATCTGGGTCAGCAACGCATGCACGTACACGTCCCGCTGCTGGTTGTCGCGGCAGGCGGCGAGGTAGTCGCCCGACCAGTTCGCGACCGAAAGCTGCACGAGGTCATTGACCGTGTCGCGGCCGACGAGCCTTTTGCGAATCGGCGGCAGGGCGGCCCAGCACTGGGCTTGGAGGTCGGCGAGGTTCATCAGCGGACCTTTCCTGTGCCGTCGCACGGCTGGCATTTCACCTTAACGCGACCATCACCCACGTAACCGCGCCCCTCGCAGTTCTCGCAACGGTCGCCCGGCTTCGGCTTGTCGTCGGGGGCGTCGGGCTTGCGGCTCTCGATGATGGCCCTCGCCGTCTCGACAGCCAGATCCGCAGTGATCGTCGGGTCATCCGGCAGCGTAGCCACGCAGCCAACTAGCACGACGGTAAAGCAAACCACCCACCTCACAGCACGTCTCCTGTCCAGTCGGGGAGCTTCGTCGGCTGGAAGCCGGAGAACCCGGCGTACACGTAGCTGTCGCGGCCAGAAAGCATCTTGGTGCACGTCTCGGCGTCGATCCAAAACGAGCAGTTGCGAACCGGCGTGGGCATCGTCTCTGGGTAATGCTTGCCGACCGTGTTGCTATCGCCCCACGAGTTGAGGCAGAGCAGTCCGGGTCGCCTCCCGAAGCGGCAGCCTGCCAGAACCATGCAGTGCCACCAAACACCGCCGGGCCGGCAGAAGCCGTCCTCATCGCGGCTCATCGAAAATCCTTGGCCACTGCACACCACCGTTGGAAAACCGTTTTGGATCGCCGCAGCGGCTTCCTCAAACGTGGTGGCAAGTGTGGTCTCGCTGCACCGCCGCAGCTTGGCGAACGGCTCCAATGCGTCGGGCACGCCGTTGCGGCCCCAGTCCCGATCTCGCTGCTGCTTATCCCGCTCGGGGATGATCGTGCCGCCGTAGTCGATGCCGTAGTGCAGAGAGCCGAAGTCGCGGATGCTTTTGGCCGCGTGGAACCCAGTGGACCCGTCGCCTCCGTTGTTCACCCGCTGGCCGCGAGCCTCGACGCGAGAGAACCCGTACAGGCTGGCCTCGACCGTGCGGCCCACCACAACTTCGGGCTCCTTCCGATAGACCACGTCACAAGCCGCAACGAAGTCCACCGCGAGCGCCGCGCCCCAGCCCACGCACGAGCCCACATTGCCCTGCGATCCACGACGCCAGCCGGGGAGGCATTGCAGCAGGGCGGGGTACAGCATCACCTCCCGCTTATCATCAGCGTGGAAGCCTGGAGCCGCCGTCGCCAGCGTCGGATGCGGCAGCGTAGCCACGAAGGCTTCGGCACCGGCAGGATCGGGCAAATACCCAAAGGCATGCGGCTCGGCCACGGCTCAACCTCCGGTGCCAGCCCACGCAATCGCCCGCGCGACTTCGGCGTACTTCGACAGAACCTCTGGCGATGCCGGCACGGCATCCAGCCCGACAGCCGTCCGCATTGCCGTCTCGACAGCATCCCGCAGCCCATCGACAGAGCCGGGCTGCTGGCCCGCGATCCGCCGCCATGCGATCTCCAGAGCCGTCGCCGTGAGCAGTCGGAGCGTGGGCGTGTCGGTGAACACCGCGCGGCTCGTCGCCCCTTCAGCCTGGGCGACCAACGCCGCCTTGCTCCAAGTCGTCGCCCACACCGCACGCTTGTCGGCAGGCAGCGACGCCAGCCGGGCGCGCACTGGCTCGACCAGCGATCGCATCTCGGCACTCGGCTCGGGAACGGTAATCGTCACGCTCGACGCCAAGGGCAACTTCGGCATCGGCACCTTGCCCCAAGCCGCCGCAACGATCAGAGCGGCAGCGGCGATGCGTGCGAGGAGCCCGGCTTTTTCTTTGCCGGCTTCCAACGCACGACTCGCGTAGGCTTGGATCTGCTGCCGGTAGGGAGCAAGGAGTAGAGCCGCCGCAGCAAGGACGGCAGCGATGCGAAGTGAGGAGTCATTCACCGACGCATCCCTTCGATCTTTTCCACGGCCCACCGCACGAGCTGCTCGCCCTCTTTTGTCTTGAGCACGGCTGCGAGGTGCCGCACGAGTTCGTCGTCGAGGCCGCTGTCCGTTTTGCTTGCGAGCCATTCGGCACACTCCGAAACCACAACTGCCTTGGCGAACGGGTCGAACGCGGCGAGGTACCGCTGCCCAAACGTGAGCAGCGGAGCCCAGGCCTGGATTAGGGCGAGCTTCTGCCAGATGGTGAGGTTGTTGCCGTACTGCCCGACTTCCTCGGGCGTCATCTCGAAGCTGGGCATGGGCGTTCTCCTGCGTCTATTCCGTTTTCGCAGGGGGCTCGCCCTCCCTTGCAGAGTCGTCGTCGTAGCCCCCGTTTATCGTGTCGTTCAGCCAGTCGTAGATGAACGAATACAGGTCAACCACCTCGCCGATAGCGTCCTGCCGGTCGAGCCGAAACGGGTGGGCGAAATGATCTTCGTCCACCACTTTCCCCTCGCCGTCGCAGCGGAAGATCGACACGTACTTCCGCGACACGTCGATGACGATCTTTCCTTCGACCGGGTTCGTTACCACTGGCACTCCCGGTTCAAGTCATCGAACGTATCCCGCAGTTCCTCGGGCATCTCGACGGGTCGCAACTGGAAGGCGGCTGGCTTCGTCACCTGACGCGCCGCACGCACCTCGTCGGTCCAGTGGGCCGAGACGCTGGTGGCCCGTGCCGCCACCCACGGTGCGAGGTCGAGGCTGGCTTCGCTGGCGGCGATCTCCTCGGGCGTCGGCTTCTCGGCTCGGGGCGGGCGGAACCGCAGCCGCCGGTCGTGCCGCAGCGGCAGGGGCAGCACATCGCGCAGGCGCACGAGTTGATCCCTGGAGACCGTCCAAAAAGAGCAGATCGCGGCGTAGCTGGAATGGCTCGCCCACTGGACGCGGAGCGTCTCGATGTCGATGCGTGAGGTGTCACCCGCCACTCGGCACCTCACGCGGTATCCAAAAGCTCACGACCCGCATTGCCGGATTAAAACCAAAACGCCCCTGCGTCTCGGGATGCTCAGCGATGGACTTGTGCAGGGTGCAGTGCTCGCACGTCTCGCCCGTGTAGACGCCACGCAGGTAGGCGTCGGCCCGGTACAAGGCAAGCTGCCCGAACGCTGAGTTCACTGGCACCGGAGGCGCGCCAATCGGCGGTCGCATCAAGTGAAACCAATCGAGCGGCGTGCGATGCTGCCAACCGAACCAACGGAAAGCGAAACCGTCGTAATGGGCGGGAATGATCGCGCCTCCGTTGGCTCGCATCTCGCACCACGAGTACGCCCCGAGCCCCCACCAGTCGCTTTGCTCCATGTGGGCCACGCTGGTCATCAGCCCGTCGATGCTCCATCCGCCCCAACTGTCGGAATCCAGCACAGCGACGTAATCCACTGGCTCGCCGTTCCGAACAAACGTCTGGCACGCCGCCCGATATTCCGCCAGTGCATGAGTCCGCACGGGGTCAATCGTGTAATTCAGGTGCGGTCGATGGTTGGTGTTCAGCGACACATGCCGCTGCCGCCCATCGCTCCAGGCTGACAGCACTTCCTTCGTGTCATCCTGGCTATCGTTCTCAAATGCGAAAGCCTGCCACGAAGCGAAGCAGTCGCCGGTCTTCTCTAGGGCCGCGAGCGTTCTTTCGAGCCACGGCTGCGAGTTCCTGCAAATCATCACGAACGCGATGCTGCGTTGCTTCGCCGCCTCCCGCCCCGCCCGCACCGCTGCCGCGTAGTCCTCGGCGAACTCAGGGTCGGGCGGTAGCAGCACGTCGGGATGGTGCCGCTCAATCTCGTCAAGCGTGATGGTTGCCATGCCAGCCATCGTCGCGCCAGCGTCAAGCCTGCGGCCACTCGTGATGCACCATCCGCCCCGTCACCGCCATCGTCGTCAGTTCGGGATAGGCATACGTGCCGATCACACTCAACTCGCCTTCGGGGCGACCCGTGCCTTTGTGGTTGTGGTACGTGCGGATCGAGAGGGCAGGGTTCACCACGGCATAGCCCGCTTTCATCGCCTCGCCTGCAATCGCGTTGTCGCATCCGATGTAGCCGAGCGGGATGCGGTCGCCGATCCCGACAAGCTCGCCGCCCATGAAAGCCCACACGTCCTGCGAGCCGGAGTAGAACCGCTCGTCGCGGTACTGCCCGATCATGCGTGGCGTCGCGGGCGACTCCCACCGGGTCAGCGTCACGAACCGCTTCGGGTCGCAGACCGCACCTTCGAGCAACCTCGCCGTGTAGTCGAACTGAATGTCGGCGTTCGCCAGCACGCAGATCCGACCCGCGAACTTGTCGGCACAGAGCCGGAACACATGCCCGTACCGCAGCCGCTCCTCGCCTACGCTCATCGGCACGATGTGCTCAAAGACGCCGAGTTCCATGTTCGCCTTGAGCGTGCCGTCGAGTTCGGCGAGTCGCTCGGGGTCACTCGGCTTGTAGTGCTCGATGAGCAGGATCACAGTCGCGGCTCCACTTCCACGAAATCGCGGATGATCTCGCCGCCCAGGTCGTCGGCGGTCTGCGGAACGTGGTGGTACTTCGCGTGCCACTCTGGCCCCGAGACGTGCGTGCCCTTCTCGGCCCCAATATTTTGAATCCGGCTCACGGTCGGAAACGCCTCCCACCGCGTGCGGCGGATGACGTTGTTCACGATGATGTCCCAAGATGGCCCGTCTTTGCTTGTCCATCGCGGAGCCATCTCGACCCAGCGATCAACCCAGGTGCCCCAGCCCCAGGGCGTGAACCATCGCCGCGTGCCGCACTCCGCGAGCCGCCCATTGCTCGCCTGCTGGTAGCCGCTCACGGTGAACACGTTCGGGTCGTGCCGGTACTGGTCGCGTGCCCACGAGAACCAGAGCAAGGCATCGCGAGTCGGTACGGTGTCGTCCTCAAAGTGCAGATGGAACTCGCTCTGCATGATCTCGAACCCGTACCGCATGCACGTATAGATCGCGTCGTTACACCCGGCGTGCTCCTCAAACGTCAGGCACTCGAAACCGTACTTCGCGGCGATCTCTTTGCTCGCTTCGGTCTCTTCGCACGGGTCGAGCAGTACGGCAACGCGACAACTCGACACGCCGACGCAACGCGAGACGGCATGACAGGTCTGGTCAAGGTACGCGGGGCGGTTGTATCCGCTGATGGTGATGTTCACGACAGCTTCTCTACGAGCTTCCCGAGCAACTCGCACACAGACTCCATCCTCTTCAGCAGTTCGCTTGTTGCGTGATCTGCCTGCCGCAAGGCTGGCTGCTTGCTGCGGCTTGCCTCGCTCTCGGCAAACCGACGCAGAAACGCATCGGCTTCGTCCTTCTTGACGAGCGTTCCGTAGACGCCGCGAATGTTCTGCACGCCGAACTCAGGCGGGTTCTTCTTCGACGCAGCCAGCAACCGGCGGTAGTCGTTTGATGGACCGCCCGCACTCTTGTCCTCTCGCGTGTCGTAGAACGACATGCGGACCCATCCCTCTGGAATATCGCTCACTTGTTTCCCTTTCATTTCTTCTCGCACCACGCCACTAGCAGCCCGTTCCAGTAGCCCGCCGCATCGTTCAGCCGGTCGCTCGGATACACGTTGCGGCTTACGACGTTCATCCTGCCACCGAGTGCAAGCATTCCAGCGTCGCACCCACGATGCACCTGCTCCCATGAGTAGTCGTCCACGATGTAGATGAACGCTTCCGCTAGATGCGGCCACGCAATCGCAAGCTCGCGGGCGTGATGCTCTTCCTCGTGCGGCCCATCGTAGAGGTACACGGTGAACGTCATGCCGCCGAACGTGTCGGCAGGCAGCGGCGCAAACCAATCGCGGTCGTGAATCGTCGCCGGCAAGCCGACACGCTCGCACGTCGCCAGTAGCTCCGCTCGCGTGTCGCCGAACTCGCTGTGATTGTCGATCATGTGGATGCACTCCACGTCGTTTCCGTGGCACATCGCTACGGCGGTCGAGCCCTTGTAGGAGCCGACTTCAAGGATGCGGGCACGCGGCACCGTGGCGACGGCATCATTCAGCAGTCGCCGGTTCGCGGCAGAGGAGAAGCCCGGTAGGGCGAGTGCGTCGAGCCAGGATGCCATCAGCAGATCCGCACGGTGGTGCGGCCCTCCGTTCCCCACGACTTCTCGACCACCACCCGCCCCACCTGGGTGTCGTCCACCCACGCCACGCCATTGAGCGAGTCTTCGATTCCCTTGAGCACGTTCGAGCAGTCGGCTCGCGGCAGCTTGGGGGCGTCTTCCCGCAGCCCGCTCTTGCGGTAGTGCGACTTCGGGCGGGCGAACACGAGGTCAATGATGAGCGTGATCGGTGCCGCGTCGGTCGGCGTCGCGCCAGCTTCGACGGCAGCCGCCGCAATCGCAGCCCGATAGGCGTGAATCTTGTGATCGCTCGGCGTGTAGGCGTGCCCGTGCCGACCACGCACCGTAATGCGTGCACGAGGCTGCGGCACCGGATCACCTTCGACAGAGAACGCAATCGCCATCCCTATCCCCTTGCCGCCAGATACAGGCCAACATTGGCAAACGCATAACCGAGGTAGGCGAGACCTAGCCCCGCTTTGCCATGCAGGGCTAGGTCTGCCGCTACCACGAGGTAGATCGCTCCCGTCAGTGCGATCAGCCAGGGTGCCATGAGTCACCGATACCGGATGACAGCGAACCACATGCGGCGAGCCGGCGAGTAGGCGACGCCCTCTTCGACAATCTGCCGCTTGCCGAAGTAGCAGCAGTTCCTTCTCGCTTGCTCGGGCGTCGCGCCCATCCCGATACCCTCCCACTGGTTGCACCGCGAGTGAACCAGCGAGCCACGGCGGGCGATGATCGTGGCGTGATCCTGAGCCGAGACAACGGCAGGGCCACGAACCACGACCCGTGTGTCAGCCTGAGCCGAGACAGCAGCGAGACAGACGAGCAACGCGAACAGACAACGCATGGCGTGTCCTCCGGGGGTGATGAAACCACGCCCCGGAGGATGCCAAGCGTGTCAAGCAAACCGCCTCGCCTGCGTCCACTCGCCAGCGAGGTTCAGTTCGCGGATTCTCGCCTGCACCCACGGCGACAGTTCGAGCGTCTCTTCCGCCTCGGGCTCGCCGAAGTCATCAGGGCACGCTTCGTACTGGTTCTTCAACGTCGCCGGTCGCGGCGGCAGTTTGTGGCGATCCGCGAGCACCGCCAGCCGCTTGTCGGTGATCCCGAGTTCGCGGGCCACATCGGCTTTCGTCCACTGGCTATTCGCCCAGGCGGCATGTAGCTGCGGGAGCGCCACGTTCGCCGCCTTGCGGCGGCGCGGAGGGCGAGTCCGCGCCGCCGTGAACAGGTCTAGTTGCATGGTCTCAGTCCTTCGCAAGGGGCATGATGACGCCCGTGAACGTGTCGGTCTTCATCACCACCGCCGAGACGTGATCCTTCGCCTGGATCGACACAGTCGGCTCACCATCCGCCGGCAGGCCCGCGAGCCACTCACGCACGAAGAGCGGATCGAGCTTCACCGTGCAGTCGTTGCCCGCCTCCACGATCTCGCACGTCACGCTCGACTCACCCGCCTCGGACGATTGCCCGTGAAGGTGAATCCCCTCCTTCGTGAACGTGTAGTCCACGCCCTTCGACTGCTCGCTCGTCACGACCGCCGCCGCCCTGGTCGCCGCGAGCAACTGCTCGGCAGTCACCGTCGTCGGCTCAACGTCGTGCTCAGGCACGGCGTCACGCCAACGCGGGAACCGACCGTCCACAAGCCGACCCGTGACCGTCGTGCTGCCGATCTCCACGATCACCTCGTTGGTGGTCGCGTCGATCTGCACACCCTCGTCACCGGCAGCGTGGGCGATCTTCGCCACGATGGCAGCAACCCGGCTCGGGATGAGCGTGGTGGAATCGTCCACCGCGAGGTCGTGGCTCATCTCGGCAATTGACAGCCGCCGCCCGTCAGTTGCCACAAGCGTCACCGCGTCACCCTGCACTTCGAGCAGCACAGCCCCGAGGGCGTACCGGCTGCTCTCGCCGTCCACCGCGTAGCCCACGCCCTTGATCGAGCGGTAGAGCTGGTCCGCCGGCAGCCGCGTCACCGGCTTCGGGTCGGTCGGCTCCCACGTCGGAAACTCGGCAGCGTCCTCCGTGGGCAGAGTCCACGTACCAGACCCGCACCGCACGACGCACTTCGTGCCGTCAGGGCTCAGCGTCACCTCGTCGCCGCTCGATGCCGACAGGATCGCCGCGAGCCGCTGATAGGGCAGCAGGATCGCGTCGCCGTGGTAGTCGAGCACAACGTCGATCCGAACTTCGAGGTCGGTCCCGGTCACCAGACCGTCACCAATTCGGACGTTTTGCAGGATCGGCTTCGGGCTTCGGCTTGGTACAGCCGGGCCGACAGCCGCCAGAGCAGCCCGCAGTTCGTTCGCCGGCAACGTGATGCCGGCCGACTTCGCCTTCCGTGTTGCAGTCGCCATTGTCAGGTTCCTTCCTTTTCACGAGAGAACAACCAACCAGAACGCCAAGAACGAACGTCAAGGCGTTGAACGTCATGCCGATGGTCACGGCGGTGATTTGTTCGAGGGTCATAGACCGAGGCCCGGATCGTCTTCCGGCTCCAGTAGCGGCCAGTGCGGATGTACAGCGGCCTCGGCACGTTCGAGGTGCAGGGCTTGCCGCAGCAGCCGCCGCGCGGAATTGCGGAGCGTGTCGGCTGCGATGTTCAGCGTGATCCGAACGTCAAGCGGCACGCGGAGGTCGGATGCTGTACTAGCGCACAACTCCGCGACCGCATCGACGCTGAGGGCTCTAGGACGCGATCTCACGCCACACCTCCAATCACCCGCACCGTGCGTGCCTTGCCGGGCTCGCTGGTCACGTAGCCCTTCCTGTGCAATCTGGCGAGCACTTCCTGCGCAGCGTTGGGTGACGAGTACCCCATCGCCGCCGCAAGCTCTCGCCGAGTTGCTGGATACCCGGGCTCGATCTCGTGGCGAGCCAGGAACTCCATCGCTCTCCGCTCCCGCTCAGTCAACGCGGGACGATCAACCGCAACAGCAGCAGCCACATCAGCCTCCTTGCTTCTCGCCCGGCTGGCCGTTTCCAAAAACGGCCTCGCCGGGCGTGGGGGAATTACTTATTCCCCCCTTGGTATTACTTGGAATACCAAGGGGAATAACTTGTAAGGGTGCACCGGGGGTGTGCGCTGCGCACACCGCTCGTGTGCGCTCTGTCCACACCGTGTGTGCGCTCCGTACACGGCTCGTGTGCGCCCCGTACACCGGGGGTGTGCGCTCTGTACACGGCTCGTGTGCGCCTTGGTCTTGTTTTTGAGTCATCAAAATCTCGTACTCAGCCCGCCCTGTCGGTGTCTTTCTGACCAACTTCAGGGCGTTGGCCTGTACAAGCTGCTGGATGCCACGGATGACAGAGTTCGGGCTGACGCCGATGGTGCGGGCCGCTCCGCGAAGGCTCACCTTGAGCAGGCACGTACGAAAATCCGCCCAGCAAAACACGTAGAACGCCATCATCCGGCCCTCACTCCGCAGGCTGGCGAGGGTGCCAGACTCCACGAAAGCCCTGTGACGCCTCCGTAGCTCGCCACGGGGGTCTTTCGGGCGAACCTTGGCTGCCGGCTTCTCAGGCATTGCCTTGGCTCCACGAGGCGAATTCGGGGATTTCCAGCATCACGTCCTCGAACGTCTGGTACTGCCCGTGGAACCACAATTCCACGTCCTTCCGCTCGCCCTGCCGGAGCTTCTTGCACAGCCACCGGATCTTCAGTTCGCCGTTCTCGCCTGTCTCGTCAGTCCGGTGCCCGAACAGGAAGTTGTCCACGTCGAAGTCGATCTGGTTGCTTCCCTTGCCGATGTTGCCGATCTCGGTCGTGTGATCCACGCCCTTGGCGATGTTCGTGACCAGGATGGTGGCGACGTTCCGGGTGGTCGTCAGTTCTCGCAGCTTGAGCAAGCATTCGTTGATCTCGCCCGTCTTGTCGGTGAACGCCCGCGTGCTCCGCACTAGCTGGAGGTAGTCCACGATCAAGAGCTTCACGTCGTCCTTCACGACGGCCCGCTCGATCTTGTCGATGACCAGTGGAGCCTCGATCAGCTTGAGCCGCCGTCCGATGGCCTCGCTCAATGACGCGCCGATCTCCTTCGAGTTGCCTTCCTTGCGGATCACCTGTTGCAGGGTCAGCCCTTCGTTCATGCCGCCCCAGTTGGTGATCGCACGAGCCGCCAGTGCCGGCCGCGTCATCTCGCCCAGGCACCACGCCGCGTTGAGCACAGGGTCTTCGGCGAGGCAGAGCAACGCGAGTTGCAGGGCGAGCGCCGACTTGCCGACGCCTGGAGCCGCAGCCACAGCCGTCATCTGGCCGAGCGGAAGCCCGCCGTCGAACAGCTTGTCGATAGACGCGATCCCGGTCTTGACCGCTGGCGTCTCTTCTTGGTCGTGCCACGCCTGGATCGCGTCGCACAGCGTGGGCGTCGCCACGTTGTCGTCGGCATCCTGCACGGGCTGCGCCTCGTCAGCCGAGCCGAGCACCGGAAGACGAGTCCGCTTCCAGGCGTTGGCGATCTGACGCGGGCAGTCTTCGAGGTCGTCCTGCCTGAGCCCGACCGCACGCATGCGGCCCATGATGAGCGTCGTAGCCTCGCCCACGCCCCAGCCACGCGCCGCCAGATCGCAGGCCACCGTGAACATCGTCTGCCGGCGACCGGCCGCGAGCGTGAACCCCTCTTCGAGGAACCGTCGCGTAAGGTCGCTCATGCTCTTTGGCGTGACAACGACCGACTGCGAAGCCATCCTTGAGAAGCGAGAGAGCGGATACACCCGCGTCGCGTCGCAATCCTTCAGCACCGACAGCGGTCGTTGCTCATGCTTCCAGTTGATGAAGCCCGGCAGCCGCATGATTCGCGGCCAATCGCAGACCGACGAGTCGGACCCGAGAGCCCCGGCGATAGCCTTCATCCGCACGGTCCACGCCTCGTGGTCGGTCATCGGCTCTTCGAGCCGCCACCACGCATGCACCCCGCCGCCGCTTTCGAGGATGGCTGTGGGCCAGGGCAAGCTCGCCGCCTTGATCCGCGAGTACGCTTCCTCAAGGATCACGCCGCCGTCGAAGTCAGCGAACAAACACCGGGCCAGCTTCACGCCCTCGGCCTGGGATGCCCCCTTCTCCTTTCTCGGGTTAGCCCCGAAGTAGGCATGAACCCGCTGCTGCTCATCGGAGTTGACCCGTTGGAGCCAATCCACGATGTCGGGGATCTCGGCGAGCGGGCACCACCGCCGACCGGCAGATGGCGGCAGCGGGCGGAATTCGATGATGTCCTCGGGCTCGAAGATCGCGCCGAGAAAGTCAATGCACTGGGAAAGCGTGTCCATGCTTGGTTGCCCCTGCTAGCTCAGAACGCATCGGCCGGATGGCAGAAGCGAACGTGATCCTTGTGGATGGTGTAGAAGTCGCACTCGCGCCGCTGGATCGGGTCGCGGCGTCGCTCGATCTGCCAGAGGTGACGCTTCCAGCCGTAGACGACGGCCGCGTGCGTGCGGCTTGAGTTCTCGATGATGTATGCAAGGACCGGATCTGAAGCCTTGGCGTCTTCCTTGTAGACCTCGTCCACGATCACCGTGTCGTACGGGTAGTCCTCACGACAGGTGAAGTGAAGGTTCGTCCGCACTTTGTGCTCCACTCGACCCTGAACCATGATGTCGCCCTGGTCGCTGTAGTCGCGGCGCACATTCGCGTCGGGCCTGACGAACTCTGGTGGCAGCCATATCTGCCAGCCCTTGTCGCGAAGCCTCGCGGCAAACTCATTGACTGCCATGCGGCTCGCAGAGAGGTCGCGAAGAAAGCCGTTGTCGTCTTTCACGATGCGGCGGCCTCCGTCGCCTGCCAAACCCTCGCCCCCGCCGTCCCGTGCCCTTTCCTGCGTGCCGCAAAACCCACCGTGGCGATCAGCCCGCGTCGGGCCAGCACGCCGAATACCGGGCCGAAAGCCCGCGCGTCGTGCGGCACCAAGCCGAGCCGCTGGCAGTGATCGACAATCTCTTCGCCGGTTCTCGGCTGCCCATCGGCCAGGAGATCGAGCACGGCGGCACGAGCCTTGTCCGCGTCGAACCCGGCGACACGTTCTGCCTTCGCAAGGCACGCCTCGCCGGCATTACGCCCGGCAGCGCGATCCGCGACGGTGGCTCGCTGAGCAAACAGCGGCAGTTCTTCTATGGCATCCATGCCGATCCTCCTTACGCCAGCCGTGGCGTTCTCGGGGTCTTCGTTCTCAACTGGGTCCAATCTGCGTAGGCAGACTCAAATAGTCCGACCGATCTGTGACCGAGGTGCATCCGGCCTGCGCCGGGCGAGGCCATCTCGCAGTGAGTCGCGCCCGATCGCCTCAGCCACTTCGACGTGCCGCCGACGCCAACCTCATCGAGTAGCTCGCGGATGATCCGCATGGCTTGCCGGGGCTTGCACGCCCATCCGAGAATCCGCCCGTCTGGGCTGGCTGCGAGCATGGCCCGGCAGGCTTCGATGCAAGGCTCAGAGAGCAGCCGCACAATCGCGTCGCCGGTCTTGCCCTGCGTCCACGCGATGGCGTCGCCGTCCATGTGCTCGCCAGTAAACCGCCACAGGTCGCCGTGCCGGGCTCCGCACTCGTAGCCGAGCAGCACCCACGCCCTAAGAAACTGCCCCTTGTCGGCACCGCTGCGGAGGAGCCGCTTGTCGTATTTCCGCGTGGCCTCGACCACCGACTGAAGCTGTTCGACAGTCCACGCCCGCGTCGGGGCACGCCGGGCCTTGATCCGCATGATGCCGCGCGGGGCTTCGTCAATGAGCCCGGATTCGTATGCCCACTTCCACAACGACACGAGGATGACACGCTCGCTGCGAACCGTGACCGTGCTGCACACAGCAAGCCGCCGACGCAGGTGATCGTTGATCGCCTGGGCGGAAACCGTAGGGCAGCCCCGGCAGACTCGCTTCACGTTGTATGCGTAGAGCTTTGAAACCACTCGCTCGGCGAGGTATCGCTCGGCAAGTTCAGCCATCTTGATCGTCTTCATGCGTCCTGCTTCCTTGTGCGGTATGCCGCGTTTCGTGCGGCTGCCGGTCGAGTCTCTGCCCTGGAGGTTTGCGTCTCTCGACTTCCGGCGTTGATCCGCACTGGGCCGGCGTTACGGGCGAACGCGGCTCCGATGCAAGCCGCTGCGGCCATCGCGGGCCGGTCGCAAAGTTCAGTAGCCGAGGCGATCAGCCAGGGCTTCCTCTTGTTCCGTTCGTGGTCCGTTCGTTCCCGGCCGCAGCCGCACGGGCGGCAGATTCCTCCACCGCTCGCGGGCCGCCGCCTCACGCTTCCGCTCCTCGATCACTTCCGGTCGCTGCTCGTCGGCGATCTCCCGGTCGATCTCATCGAGGTACGCATTCCAGCGGCGAGCCGCCTGCATGCGATCCTCATCCGGCTCGAAGTCGTCAGCGTCCATGCTTCACCTCTAGAACGGGATGTGGTCGTCGGTCATGCCGGCCGCGACCTTCGCAGCCTGAGTGCGGGGCTTGGCCTGCATCGCCGGCTTCGGCGTGCCGCTGGCCTTCACGTACTTCTTCACGACGGCCGAGGTCTTGCCCGCCTTGCTCGTGTAGTGGCTAACCTCGACGGTGAGTTCACGACCTTCGAGCGTCGCCGGATCGAGGCTCACCGTCGCGCCGTTGGCAGCCACGCCGAGAGCGTCGGCCAGTTGCTTGGCCCGCCAGCCCAAATGAGCGGGGATGTCGTCGAACACGAAGCGGTAGTCGCCCGTGGTCGTCGCCAGCCGCAGCTTGAGGCAGAGCCCCTGCGGGTTCTCGTCGGAGGTCTTGTACTGATTCGGCCCCTCTTCGGCGTGCCGGATGGTCATCGTGTGAACGCCAGCGGGCACGATGTCCCGCTCGATGTTCACGGTCTGGGTCGGTTCGTCGTTGAATGTGAAGTCCATCTCTGGAGTCCTTTCGTCTTTGGGTTCTGTCCGTTCCGTCAGTTCGCAGCCGCCGGCTCTGCCGGCACCAACTGCTCACGCTTCAAGTCGATGCGGGCCGTCAACTCCCGCTGCTGCACGCTCGTGATCCGGCCGGCATCGACCAGGGCGTCGATGCGAGCGGCGACGCGGTCGAGAAACTCCGCGTTGCCAGCCGAGTCGATGGTCTGCGTCACCGACGCGATCAGCGTCTCGTCGGGCGAGGGCAACGCCTGCCCGCCGGCCAGCCATTCGGCGATCCGCTTGCCGGTCTCGACCGAAAGCGGCTTCGGGTCGCCGGCAAAGATGCCCGTGCGATCCTTCGACGCCGTGGCGTAGTGGCCGTCGTGCACGAGGTCGAGCACCGTGGTGAACTCGTACTCCAGCCCGTCGCGGGCTTCGAGCTTCATGCCGAGCTTCGCCACCTTTTTCTTGCCGTGGTCGTCCACCTGGGCGGTCTCCGTTTTGGAGCGACCCGTGCAGATGACGTGAGCCGGCGAGCGGAGCAGCTTGTCCACGAAAGCCCGCCACCTGGGCGTGATGACCGAAAACGCCGACCACGTATTCCCGCGAAACTGGGCCTTGGCAACGTCTTCGAGGATCTCCAGGCAGCCGCCCGCACCGCTCCAGCAGTGCGTCACGCTGTCCACAATGATGACTTCGTAGCCGGCCTCTTCGGCTGCGGTGATCGCCTCGATGTACCGCTCAGGGCTGAACGGCGGGCGAAGGTCGATCACGTCGAAGTCGTGCAGCGTGTCGTAGAGGTCGCTGCTGCCCTCCTCCGTGTCGATCACGACGGTCTTACCGCCGAGCCCCTTCGCGAGGAGCAGAGCCCCGTAGGTCTTGCCGCCTCCGCTGGGGCTAGTGAGAAGCAGCCGCAGTTTGGTGGCACTGCGGCGGGCCTTGCGAATCTGAACCATGTCGAGTTCCTTTCGTTTCTGTCCCTTTTGAAAATCCCGGCTCCGCGTCCTGCATCACCGGGCTCGATCCCTTCCTTGGCTGCGGCGTCTCCGACGCCTCTCCTTGTCAGTGGTTATTCCCCCTGCTTTGGTTCTGTGTGTGTGTGCATCCGCAAACTGGGGGAGTACCGTAAGCGGGGGGGGGGGGGCAAACCCCGGACCGTTTCGCCCGTGAAAAATCAGAACGGCACCGTCTGCTCCACGGTCACCGCGTAGTGCAGGCTGCCGTGATCGGGCACATGGCGGCGAACGTGGTAGGTGTCTTCGGTGAGCACCTCGACCACGACGCCAGACAGCGTCTCGCCGTTCTCGATCCACTTGATCCGGTCGCCGATGGCGTAGGTGGTGGTGAGCCGACCGTCGCGGTAGACGGTTCGCCCGCCGTAGGTCTCGTTCATCGCGGCCACCGCACCGTGGTATTCCGCATCACCGGGCATCGTTTCGATGTTCATCTGTCGAGTCTCCTCTGGTTGGGGGCCGAAATGTACCCGCGTACACATAGGGGTCAAGGGTCTACCTAACGATTTTTTGTGCCTTGTTTTCTGCGGTGAAATGAGCGCGGCGGTACTCGATTGCAGTAGCGTCATGCAGCTCCCACCATCGGGGCCGCGATGCCCAGGTCGGCGAGGGTGAGCACGGCGGGGTCGCACTGCTGCGGGGAAACCAGCCACGAATAGGGCCGACCGCTCGGATGAATCGACGGCGGCAGCACGCTCTGCGCCGGCTTGCCTCCCATGCGGATCTCCAGCCCGCCACGCTTCACCCAGCCGCGAGCCGGCAGCGGGTCCGCAAGACGGAAGAGGTGGTGCATGCCACGCTGGCTCGACCAGCACGGCGTCTCGATCTCGCAGAGCGGCGTGCCGTCTACGGTCTCCAACTGGCGGAACATCTCGCAGCCAGCGAGGTCGTCGTATTCGATGTCGATCAGCCCGCCTGATCCGCACAGCAGCCCGACGTTGTCGCCGGCCGCGAGCCACGCGGCGATCTCGGAGGGGTCAGAACTGGCGAGCGTGTGCCACGCCATACCGAGGGGCAACTTGCCACGACGGGCAACGCGGACGCAGGAGGCACCGCAATCAAGCAGGGCGAGCATGTCAGGGTCGAGGGTCATCGGAGGGTCTCCAGGGTTAGGGGCAAAATTGGTTTCGTACGATTCGTGCATATGTATACGCAGGTCTTTGCATATCGTCAACGGACAATGCCTAGGGCGGCGTCGGCAAGGTCGAGAGTCGCCCTGCCAAGCTGCCGCAGACGCCCAGGCTCGGGGTGCGGCTGGGGCATCGGCTGATAGGCAGGCTGGGCGTAGGGTTGCTGGCTGGCGATCCGCGTGGCGATTTCCAGCATGGCGAGCCGCTGGCGGGTCTCGACCAGGAGCGAGCAGCCGGCGGCGAGGACGGCGACGATGAGCAGGGCGCGAAGCGTGTCGTGGATCATGGCGTCACCTTGCCTTCCGCCGCCTTGATCTGGGCGAGCACCTCGCGGGCCTCGTCCTTCGTGTCGTAACTGCCCACGCTCCAGGCGTCGCCGCCACGCTGAGCGAGGATCTCGAACCAGTAGCAGACGCCACGGCTGCGAGGGTCGCTGATTTTCTTGATGCGGTAGGTCGTGGTCATGACTGCACCTCCGCAACACGCTCGGCCTTCATGTAGAACCCGTACACGCTCGCCGACTTTGCCACCTTGTCGGCCTCGCTACCCCACCGCCGCCACGCGGCGCGGGCCAGCCGGTCGGTAAACGTCAGTTCTTCGGTTGCGTAGAACCGCGTCCCGTTGTGGACGCAAGTCGCAACCCATCCGCTCATGAACTTGTCTGTCGCTTCGTAGTCCATCGTCCCGTCCTCCATTGAAGTCCCGTAGTCCTGCCCGTGCGTTGCCCGCCGGCCCTGTTGCCGGCGGGCGGGGGGGGGTTGGTCAGGCAATCACGAATTGCCCCGTCCGCTCGCTGCGGTACGCCATCATCGCCGCGCCGCGAACACCGTGGAGCAGATAGCAGCAGCCGTCGAAGCCACGGGCAACAAGGTCGGCGGCGAGCTTCGGGTGCTCGTACGATTCAGCAGTCTTCTCGACGCGGTACTTGCGGCCCTTGATGATCGCCTCGACCACCTGCCCGTACTGGTTTGTCATCCATCCCATCGTTTCGTCTCCTGGTTGGCGTCTGCGAGTCTCATCCGCTCGCATGCCCCAATCATATCGGCAGATCATTGCATATTCAATAGGGGTAAATGCCGGGGAAAACTCACTTTTCCGAAAATTTTTCAGCCGCCCTTGGCTTTGCGGGCGGGTCGGGCTGACTTTGCAGCCCGCGTGGCGGGCGTTTTTTGCTCTGCCTGGGGCTCGTCGTCCTGCCCGCTGCGGTCTCGCCCTCGCGGGAAACCGACGCCGGCAGGGCGTGCCGCCTCCTCTTCGAGGAACTTCTCCACGCTCTTCCGCTGGATCATCCAGCCGTGGCCTGGAATGAGCGTGCCAGCCAGCCGCTTGCCCTGCGGTCTGGGCTTTTCTTCGTCATAAGCCAGCCGAGTGACGGTGCTCGGGGCGCGAGCCCCGATTTCCTCCATCACTTGCCGCACGGTCATGTAGCCCGCAAACGGGTTCGCCATCGCAATCATGCCCCAATCATATCGTCGGATCAGTGCAGATCAAACAAACCCGGCCAACTTGCCCATTTTGCCCTTCCGGGCGTAGGGTTTGGTCAGACGGATTTGAATGGAGACGAAGGGAGTCCAGTTTTGTACATGAAATTCTGTACACGTATGGCATGATACGCGGAACAGGGAGGCACACGATGACACTGCGAGACCTACTCGATTCCGAATACGCCCCGCTGCGGGCGTTGAAGCCGAAGGCACTCATTCAGTTTCGGCTCACGCTCGACCGATACCGCGAGGTGCTCGGGCGCGAACCGCTCCTGACGGATCTATCGGGGATTCCGATTCAGACGTTCCTGACGGCTCGCCGGCAGAAGGTGTCCATCGCCACGACAGTCAAGGATCGCACGCACCTAGTCGCCCTCTGGGGGTACGCCGCCAAGCGCCGACTCGTGGAAGAGTTCCCCGCCCTGCCCCGGCTAAAGGCTCCAAAGCGAATCCCGAAGGCGTACAAGGTCGAAGAGGTCGAGAAGCTCATCCAAGCCGCCAGGAAGTCCCGCATGCCCGTCGCGGGGCTGCCCGGTAGCGAGTTCTATTCGACCCTGTTCCGCTGCTGCTGGGAGACCGCCGAGCGGATCGGTGCCCACATGGAACTCCGGTGGAGCGAGGTCGATCTCGAAGAACGGCACGTCACGTTTTTGGCCGAGAACAGGAAGGGGGCGACCCGCGACATTCGGCGGGATCTGTCGCCGGGGCTAGTGCAGTGGCTGGCTGCGTTCCGCCGGGGGCGGAAGGACTCCGATCTGGTCTGGCCGTGGCCCAGACACCACGGGTCGCTCTGGTACGAAATGAAGAAGATCGCCGCCGCCGCCGGGGTCACGAACCGGGGCTACCACGGCTTCCGTAAAAGCCACATCAGCTACGCCGAAGCCAAGCAAGCCGGGGCAGGCCAAATCGCCGGGGATCATTCCTCGCCTGTCATCACCCGCGACAGCTACATCGACACCACCATCGCCAAGCAAAAAGGCACGCTCGATCTGCTGCCGACGCTGGGCCTGGACGATGAGCCCCCCTCCCCTGCCGCAGAAGCCCTAGAAGACGCCATGCGGGCAGGGCACTCCGCCGGCAAGGCTCTGGGAGCCTCGGGGCTGCCTCAGCCCTCCAGGGCTGCCGTAGACGCCCTGGCGGCGTCGGTGGGGTATTCGGGCGACGGGGCTGCCCTGTTCCGGCAGGGCTTCACCCTGGGATTCTCGGCTGGTTCGGAGCCGCCAGCCGAAGGCGGCGACAGACCGGCGGCATAAGCCGGGCACGGCCGGGAGATGTTGAGGAAAGGGAGGGAAACTCAACACCATCGACCGACCGGCCCGGCTCAGTCCCCGCGAATGAACGTCAGGTCGGGCCGCTCGTCCCGCTGTGCAATCGTCACTGCCAACTTCCCCTTCACCCGCGACAACTCGAACAGCAGCCGCATGACGTGGGCCGCGAGCGTGCCAGCCGTGCCGGTATAAGCCCCCTGAAACTTGCGGGCGTCGAACTCGCACTGAGCGAGATAGGCGTCAGTCAGCGGCTCGCGTGGCGTGTCGTGGTGGCTCACTTCGCCAGATCCTCACGGTAGAGAACCAACGCCAGCAACGCATACGAAGCCAAGTCCATCAGGTTGTCTTCGACGCTCTCGTGAGACAGCCGGCCAGTCTTGTTGAACGTCGCCAGCCGCGTGACCTTGTCGCTCAGCCGAACCATCGCAGCCTGCCACGGCGGGATGCCAACGAACAACGCGCCGTTGCGAATGTTCAGCAGCGGATCGGTTCCATCGGGGCAGCCATACCCAGCGGATTTGCTCAAATGAAGCTCTCGCATCTCATCGAGTAGATCGAAGTACGCTTGGCTCGTCGGATGCACCTCGCTTTTCATCAGCGAGTCGCCCCGCATCCGCTGCCCGTCGCAGCACGATGCGGCCCGGCTCAGCACGTCGGCAGCACACTCCTCGGCTGGCTTGCACCCTGCGAGGATCGGCGGCTTGTATCCAGCCATCTTCGGGTCATCGGCGGGCGTCGCCGCCATGCGTCGGGCCACGGCGTCGCGGAGTGAGTCAATGGATGATTCAAGAGTCACGGTCATGCTTTTCCCTTTCTCAAGTCTCTGTCGCAGAACAATGGATACGCCTTCGTCACCTCGTGCCGCCCGTGGTCGATCACAAACGCGGCTTGGCACGGCGGCTCGTAGTTGGCTTTGATTCGGATAGCGTAGGCACTGTGTCCAATCACCGATCCGTTGGTGACGTAGCGACCGCTGCGGCCCCACGAGAACTGATGCCAGTGACCGATGCAGGTCAGGTCGGCCCGCGTCGTCGAGTCCCACGCCGCGACTGCCTTGTTGAGCGGAACGTGAATCCCGCCAATGCCGCCCTGGTAGCGGATTGCGTGACCGTGGCAGAACCGGACGCGGAACCCGTCGAGTTCGACGTAGTTGAGGTGCCCTTCGCTCACGAGCCAGCGGACGTTTTTCTTCCGCTCCTCTGCCTGCATCGTGAGGTAGAGGTCGTGCTCGTAGCTGGTGTCGGCCTCGTTCGTGCGAAGTTTCTCGGTCGTTCGCCCGTGGTTTCCGCAAGAAGTCGCCACCACGATTTCTTTCGCGT
>Ga0315903_10002398_pt1 | contig 27582 bp, 45 predicted proteins | sample LakEriMetagenome_7_FD_203524 | JGI IMG/M metagenome (GOLD analysis project Ga0315903, IMG submission 203524) | Freshwater fungal communities from buoy surface, Lake Erie, Ohio, United States - Buoy 2 MA119 | ecosystem: Environmental > Aquatic > Freshwater > Lake | place: USA: Lake Erie, Ohio... | reverse complement strand
TGCTTGGCGGTGTGGCGTACCTTGAAAGATTGCTTGGCGTTATTTATCGCCATGTTCAAGGTGTTTTGGCATACGACGCGAACAGGGGTAACCATTGCTTGAATGGCGCTTGAGCCGTCGTGTGATGTAGTGATGAGCAGATAAGACTCGGTCTTGTCCGCGATACCGCTAGGGTCTAAGACCAATTCGCGGTCAATTTTGATTGACCCGAAAACCTGTCGGCCTTGCTTGATTGAACCCGCAGATTCCCAACGGCCTCCGCCGTCTAGGACGTTATCCCCGAATGCGAATAAATCCTCATTCTGGAACACTTGGTAACGGTCACCGACTACGGCGAGAACGTCTTTGCCAGCGTCTGCTGGATTGGTGCGTACTACAGAATACGCGGGTGTTACTACACGATAGTCTGCAGGGAATGTGACTGGCTCCAAGCGAACATCCCAGCCAGATAGCATTGCGCTATCAAGCATAGTGCGGGTGTCCACGTGTGCGTCCTCATCAAATAGGACGTTAGCCAATCCATGCCAAGCAGGCTTGCCACGCAAGGCGAAAGCGGTGCTCTCGCCCCATTGCTCTAGATTGTGAGCCATGGTACCTAACCTTTCATAGAATACGCATAGCGGGCGCTACGCGATAAGGCCAGCATACTCTCGCCTAGCACTATCGCGCCAGCGGGTAGGACTATCTCTCAATGAACAGTAGGTGAACAGTAGGTGAACTCATTCTCTCAGTCTCTCAGGAAACTCTCAGGTACCAGGATGTTTGTGTCGGGCTTGTATATGTATGGCTTAATTATTAGCAAGCTAATAATTAAATAATTTAATTTCATTAAATTATTAGCCATACATACAAGCCCGACACAAACAAATCTTTGACCAGTCAAACTTTTGGGCAAACGAAAGGGCAAGGGGGGAAGCCCTTGCCCTTTGCCCGACAGCGACCAATTAAGGCGGTGTCTATCCGTAGCGGTTAGGACACTACGAAATCAAACTCCAACTGTTCCCATTCTGCGGGCTTGGTTGGTGGATAGTGACGGATAGTCTTAGTGATAGTGGTTGTGCGTGTGATGATTACTGTGCTCATGCTTCCACCTTTCTGGCTTGCCAGACCCATAGAATGATTAGAGGCGTGTTTAGAAGTAGTGCGCCTGCGATAATCTGTAATAGTGCTGTGCTCATTTAATAACCCCTTCCCAATGCGTATCAAGGTCTATGTATGGATTGGCTTGCGCCTCGGCTTCCATGCCTAACATGAAGCCCTTGCGTATTGCGTAGCGATAGGTTAGGAACGCGGTGGCCGATACGGCCACCACGTCCACGAGTAGATTAAACCCGTTGTAGAAAATCATTATGCCCAACCCTGCTCAGATTCAACCTGTGCGCGGACATAATCGCTCCCAGTCATGCGGGGAGCGTTGCAAGCGATAAAGTGATTAACCTCGGCGGTGATGTAATCGCATACGGTCTGTGACCATGTGCTGTCCGACATGTACTCGGTGACTGTGAACACCTTGCGAGGTGAGGTGAAGCCGTCGTGCTCAACCGTTGAAGTAATTGAGGTGTCTGTGATACCGAAGTACAATTCGGAACCACTCGCGCCGATAGATACCACGCCATTACGAGAGACCACTACGCGGACATGAACCATGTCGCGGTCTGTGTCTAAATCTGTCTCTAGTACTGTTGTGCTGTGTGGTAGTGCGTTGTTAAGGCGTGGAGCGATAGACCCTGCCATAAGGTAGGTGCGGTCTGTGGTCATGTTAGTTCCTAACTACTAAACACAAGCCCTTGTGGCTTGATAGGAGCAACGATAGCCGAATAAAGTAACAATAGGCAAACACAAGGTGAACGGCAGATGAATTGTTTCAGCCCCTCTACTTATGACTGGTCACCAGACCCCCCCAGGGTTAAGTCGATTTGTCGACAAATAGGCCACCAGGCAATCCCCATAGGTGAAGGGTGCTTTCTGAGGCAGTAGCCTTTTCTGCTACAATTAATCTATGTTAATGCCATTGAACGTTGGAAAGCCAGAAGAACAAGAAGCTACAAAAGCTGAATGCGGTTGTGGCGGTTGCTCTTGTAAGCCAGAGTAATGTGCTGGCTTTGCGGGGACTGTACGGCACAACATAGCCGTACGTTAGATGATGCGGTGGATGAGGCTGAGGCTTCGCCCTTTTAAGCAGAATATATTCAATGCGGTTGCAATAATTGCTTTATGAAATGTGTAGATTGCGGAACCGAACAAGACGGTAATATCGTCCACTCAGGTGTAGACGCTTTTGTTCTTGGTGTTATTGATTTTGTAGGTCGTATCTGTTACGAGTGCGCACGAATCAGGAAGACTGATGAGTCGTAAAGATACGTTTATTCAAGAGGCTATCCCTGGCATACCTGAACCTGCTCGGGTGCGCAATTACCCAGACGAATCTGCATTCTATGAAGAAGAGCAAGATGCACCTGCCGTTGAGCAGCTAGCGATGTACAAAACACCTAAAGAAATTATTACTGATTACAACCCGTTGCGCGGTGATATACACGGCGGGGAGACCCCAAAGGATACTTGGAGGCGTAAAGCTGAAGAAGGTCGTACAGGTCTATCTGGTAACTCTAGAGTAAATTCGTTCTATGGCGTCACAGAAGATGACCCAGATACATTAGAGAACTCAATTAAGCGTGAGGGTGTTCAGAACCCAGTAACTCTTCAATCTAAAGATTTAAAATATGGCTACCGTCCAGAGGTATTTGGTGGACATCACAGAATAGCAACCGCGAATAAAATTAACCCAAATATGTTAATTCCTGTGGAATATGCAGATACGTTTACTGACGCTTCAACTAACCAACGTAGACAGGGAGACGACCCTGGTAGTCCAGATAAACCTAGATTCCCATATAATGCAAAAGGGCCTGCCTCTTCCTCACCTAGTAGCAGTAAATCATCCAGTAGCAATAAATCATGAGATATACCGAATGGTTATGGAACCAAGTAGAAGACCTTGGTTCAGACTCTGGCTTTGCTAAGACCTGCTGGGATGATGTAAATAACGGGTGTGCCTCACCAAAATTTTCGTCAGGCGAGTGGATTAGACACTTTAATGAGAAACACAAAGATAATAGAGATATTCTTATTCACAGGCTTATTCAATCTTTTGACGAGTTCAAGAAGGTAACCAAGGAGAAATAAATGGCACCACGTAAGAAAGCTGAAGAGGCGCCAGTAGCTGCGCCTAAGACACGTAAAAGAGCAGCAGCTCCAGCAGACGCTCCTATGACAGCCGATACAACCACATCTACTCCTGGGAACCCAACTGTATGCAAAACTTGCAACGGGCACGGAGCAACTGACATCGTCCCTATGAGCGCACGAAATGTAGAAGCGCACTATAACAAGTACAACGGACCTTCTTTGAGAATGGGTGTTGGCGGAGGCTCTCATATGGGAGTTACATGCGGAACTTGTTCAGGTAAAGGTTTTGGTAAGTGAAAGACCCAGCAGTAGGTCGTACACGCGCTGAGCGCGCTTTTGGTCCAGGCGGAGGTAAGCAAGAGCCTGCAACTAAAAAGAAGAAAAAGGCGGCACCTCTTAAAACTAAGCGCAGCACAGTAAACGATATTCGCAATGTAAATAATGGGATGTTTGCTGGGCCAAAGCCTACTTACGGTCGATACAATGTATCTGAGCAAGCAGCTGATTTATTAAACCGCTCTTTGAACAAAGGAACTAGATAATGCCAGGACCATTAGTAGTCCCAGTTGCCTTAGCTGCTGCACGTGTTGTTGGCGGCCTTGTTGCAAAGCAACTTGCTAAAGAAGCAGTTAAAAAGGGAGCAACATCCGCTGCTAAAAGAGCTGCAAGAGCAGCTGCTGCAGAAGCATTGCGAAGAAGTGGTGGAAAAGATAAACCACCTACAGGTACAAATTGGCAAACGTTTGACCCTAAAGGTGGAACAAAACCAACACCTGATTACTTACGCCCACGTGGCGGCACTCAAGCCCCAAGTACAAACCCTTACAGACCAGATGCTGCAACTCCACCTAGAGTTACTACACCAACAAAGCCAGACGCACCAACTGCTCCTAAGTTTGACCCATTCGGTCCAAACACAAAGCCATTTGACCCTTACTCTCCAAAAACAACTCCTTGGCCTATTAAGCCAACAACACCAAAGCCTGCACCTGCTCCTGCTCCAGCGCCTCGTCCTGCGCCTCGTAAGCCGCCTGTAAAAGCTCCAACAAAAGCTCCAACACAAACTAATCCTTGGTCTCCAAAATCTACAACAGTTCCTTATACACCTACTCTTAAACCTACAAGAGTAACTTCACCGACTGTACAAACATCGCCAAAACTACAACCTATAACAAAAGCTCCTGTCAATCTTAGAACAGTGGCTTTTGGAACAGGTCTTGGTCTTGCAGGAGCAACTATGTTTATGCCTAAAGCTGCGCCAGTTGGCGACGACAAGCCTTGGTACCCGAGCTCAATCGTATGAGTAAAGTTATTAAAGCTGCTGGTGAAAAGCACACCATTAAGAAAAACAAAAAAGGTGAAGTTATTGTCGACCACGCTGGAAATAAAGGCAAGTACGACAAGATTAACCTAACTAAAAAAGGTGGGTCTAAAACTATTAAGCAAGGCGTAAAGGCCGTAAAGGATTGGCACAAAGACAATCCCCATAAGAAGAGGAAAGATAATGGCTGAGGCATGGACAAAGAAAGAAGGCAAGAACCCTAAGGGCGGACTCAATGAAAAGGGACGCAAGTCTTATGAGAAGGCTAACCCTGGTTCTAACCTAAAGCCGCCTGTCAAAAAAGAACAGGCAAAGAAGTCTCCTAAGTCTGCTGCGCGTCGCAAGTCTTTCTGCGCGAGAATGGAAGGCATGAAGAAGGTAAACACCTCTTCTAAGACCGCTAAAGACCCGAACAGCCGTATCAACAAGTCACTGAGAGCGTGGGACTGCTAATGGCGGAGACAAAGAAATTTGGCCCTTATAAGGGGTCTTCAGAGAACGGTGGACGTCCTATTTACGTCTACAAAACCAAGGGCAAAGACGGTAAATGGCACACTACTTCCAAGAATAAGGCTCGTGCAGATTATGAGTCAAAAAATGGTAAGTTAAGCCGAGACACACACGTCGACCACAAGGATAATAATAAAAATAATGATTCAAAGGGAAACCTGAGAGCCCTCAAAGGCAGCAAGAATGTTGCTAAAGAGAACAAACGCCGCGCAGGCAAAAAGGAGAATGAAAAATGAACCCAACATCAAGACAGTTTGGTCCTTTAATTGACGGCGGCGGAGACGCTCCAGCAGCACCAAAGATTAAAGTTTCACAAGCAACTGTAGATGCTGTAAAGAATGATGGACGAGGAAACTTGGGAGTAGCTGCTGCAAATAAAGTTGCATACGGTTCTCCAGGTTACGATGGGTCTATGTTCTCACCTAACGCTCCAGTGTCAGCAGAGTACAAGGAAGCTACAAAGCGTGTTTATCCAAACGCAAAGGCTACTTCACCTGCAGCATCATCTGGTGCAACTAACCCTAAGCAACCAGGTCCAAAGTCACAAGCTCCAAAGTCACCAGGACCAAGCAACTTGCCACCTTCAAAGTCAGCTACACCACCAAAGATTAAGGTTTCACAGGCAACAATTGATGCTATTAAAAAGGCTGGTAAAGAAAAGTCTATTGGAGCTCTAAAGTATAAGGGCGTTAGCGCTGAGTACAAAGAGGGCGTACGTCGTCTTTATCAGTCACCTGCAAAGCCAAAGACAAAGGCACCTGTAAAGGGTGGCGGCAGCGGTGGAAGAGCTTCTTCGGCGGTAATGTAATGGCAAAGATTAACGGGCCCGCGGTTCCAACACCGCTTCCTAAATCAACGCCTTCAAATCTTCCAAAAGGAGCAGGAGACTTTACAAAGCCTGCACCAAATCCTTTTAAGCCGCAGCAAGGTGTGCGCCCTGCTGCCCCAGCAGATAGAGGTAACAACTCTAATCGTTCTGTTGGTGGCGGTATTGCTAACACTTTGTTTAACAGTGCCAAGTCGTACGTTACTAATATCGGACGTTCAGTTCGTGACGTCCCAACAGCTCTTGGTACCGCTTTAGATTCAAGAGGCGCTCAAGCTAGAGGTGAAGCCCTTTCTGAACTTAACCAAACTAAAAAGAAATACGGCCTCCCTCCCGTTACCCCTGGTGAAGTTAAGTCTATGTCTACAATGCCAATTAAAAACCTTGTACAACAGGTTGCGCAAGTGCCGCTTGCAGTTGCTGGAGTCAAAGATACAAGCCGTTCAAAACAAAACTACTTAAAGTCTTATGGTAAGTAAATGGGACTAGGTTCATACTTTACAGGGATTGCGCGGGAAGCCGCGGATATTCCGCATGCTATTGGAACTTATGTTAAAGGCACTGTCCCACAGCAGTTTAAAGGCGTACTAAACGCATTGCCACATCGTGGTGGCGAAATGGGCTCTGAAGGCGCAGTTAGGTTAGGTAACGCCATTAACGCTAAAGAAAATCTTAGTCGTCAGTGGAGTGACCTGCGCGGTGCTGTTCTCCAGGGACGTAGAGAAACTACTAGTTCTGGTGGTATTAACGGGACTACTTGGACCCCAGGCGTTAAGCGTTATAAAGATAACTACAAAATTGATAACGGGCCTTCACAGAACCGATGAAAACTCCTAAAGATAGAGCCCGTAACTCAAAGCGCAGCCCAATGTCTGAGATTGAGCGTCGCCGTGCGCATTTAGCTGCTGGCGGAACAATTGCAAACTATGACACATCACATTATGCTGAGCATGCTCCTGAGGGTTGGCATGATTTAACCCCAGAAGCTATGGATGAGATGGACAGAACAGCAGAGAAAGCTCACCATGATATGGAAAAAGACTCTGATAATGTAAACCTATTAGATAAAAGTACTTGGAAGAATAAACCACCTTTCTAGGGAGATAACATGCAAAGCACAGCACTAAGAGAGCTAACTCTTAATGACCGTTGTGATGCATGCAGCGCTGCAGCTAAAGTTATAGCTACATTTTTAAATGGTGAGCTAATGTTCTGCGGACATCACGCAAAAGAAAAACACAATGACTTAGTTAAAAAAGCATTAGAAGTTTACGACCCAGAAGGTGTGTTCTCTAGATAAACTAATAGTAATGAGACGCTTGCGCTTATTCGCAGCATTATCTGTTTTAACATCCGCAGCTTTCTTTCCAGCATTATTTCCAGCACCTGCATCAGCAGCTTTGCCAACTCTTTATACTTTAGGAGAGTACAACGCTGCCCTTAACGCTGCCCAATCCGCTGTAGACGGAGCAACTGCACAGGTCGCTATTGCTCAAGCAAATCTAGATGCAAGTGCCGTTTACCACGAAACCTCTACCGTAACAGGTCAAGTTAACGTGGTTGTTAACGGCACGTTTGATAACGCCTCTGCATGGTCAAATATTGGCATGGGAGACAACAGCACAATTTTAAACTCCAATATTGCCAGAGTTTATAACGGAGTTCTTATTGGCTCCTATACCTATGGGTTTATTTTGCAAACAGGCACTTTTCCAAGCCCAACTAGACAAGTCACTTTTTCCTATGACATGTCTAATAACAACTTTAACGATGGGGCTAGGCCACAGGCGGATGGCTATCGCGTAGAGTTCCGAACCTACAACGCAGCAGGGCAACGCCTAAATTATTACGATACTGGTAATCGTGCAGATACTTTTGATTGGAGAAACTTCTCTACAACATACACGCTATCTGATGACGCAGTTCGTTGGGATATAGGGTTCAGGTTAATAGATAACGGATATTGGAACGGAAATTTTGCAGGAAGCGTTGACAACGTTAGCTTAATTACTGCCGCAACAACTACAACGCCCGCATATACATCCTATGACCCAGAGCTAGTAACTATTTTAAATCAAAAGCGAAGCGCGTTAACGGCTGCTCAAGCTGCTTTAGCTGCTATCCCACCACTTGCAATCAATGCGCCGTCTCAACTAGTGGCTTCAATGGATACCTCTACCGTTACTCTTTCTTGGGCTGCTCCCACAACAAACTTAATTCCAGAACGTTACGCCATCTCTTGGACTGACGGTACTGGTGGTTGGGGAATTGCCACAGGTAACGCGGGGGATGCAAACGCGTTAAACACTTCAATCACTATTGATAAATCAATTATCGGGTCTACAGGTGGGTGGGACAAAAACTACACATTTACAATTAGGTCTGACCATGATTCGGGGAGCATGTACTCCGCGTGGTCAAACCAAGCAACACTTTTTATTACAAACCCAACGCCTACTCCCGAACCATCAACTTCCCCCGTGCCGAGTCCAGAGCCATCTCCAACTCAGACACCCGAAGCTCCAACGCCTTCACCTTCTCCAACCAATACTTCTCCGTCGCCAGAACCATCTACTACTCCTTCTCCCGAGCCTTCTGTAACGCCTTCGCCAGAGCCTTCTGTGCCGCCTGCTCCAACGCCTCAGCCGTCTCCTGAGCCATCCCCTGAACCGACTCCTGTGCCATCTCCTACCCCTACTCCCACAGTCCCAGAGGCAGTTCTTCCTGAACCCACCCCGTTGCCTTCACCTCAACCTGTTCCATCACCTGAACCAGGTCCCGCTCCAAGCGTAGAACCCACTCCTCAACCTGTCCCTGTCGAGCCTGCATTACCCGTAGTCCCTCAGCCAGAACCTTCAAATCCGACACCTGAGCCAGAACCAACTCCCGTGTCTCCTGAACCGACACCTACCGACCCCACTGATACAGAAACGCCATCAGAACCCATAGAAGTCCCACCAGTAGCGGTAGAGCCCGAAGAGCCATCCGTAGAACCCGAGGAGCCTGAGGAACCCTCCACACCCGAGGAACCAGAACCAACACCACCGACACTAGAGCCAGAGCCAGAAAATCCGTCCACAGAACCATTAGAACCTCCTATTATTGAAGAGGAAGAGCCTAGCACAGAAGTTGAAGAAGTTGCTAGCGCTGTAGAAGATGTTTTATCTGATGGAAGGCTTTCTGCTGCAGATGCTGAAAATATTATGGAGGCTTTAAACGCAGACGGAGAAGTTACTGCGGAAGAGGTATCTGCTCTATCTGAGGCTTTGTCTGAAGATGGAAAGCTAACTACGGCTGAAAAAGAACTTGTAGCAGAGGCGCTTATTGAGTCCGTAGCTCCTGGAGAAACTCTTACTAAAGAGCAGATTCAAGATGCTGGTATTGAGTATAAAGACCTTCCTGCGGAGACCCCTGTTGAGGTTAGGCAGGATGAAAACGGTAATGAAGTTATAATTACAGCAGACGTTGCCGCGGCTCTAGTTTTACTAGAGAACCCATCTGAATTAATTGGCGCAGTATTTAGCGACCCAGGTGAGGCACTACAAGCACTAGGAAGTATTGGTGCCGATATGTCCACAGAAGAGCGTGAAGAAGCAACCGACATGGTTGTTGCAACAGTCGTTGCCGCTGGAGCCGCTATGAACGCGGTTGGAGCTGCTGCAGGCGCTGCAGGCGGCTCAACAGGAGGAAGTACTGGAGGCGGAGGCGCTTCTGGGCAATCAGGATATAGGAGAAAGCCGTGAGAATACTAAGAGATATGGTTGACCAACTATGGACCCTACTAGGCATGTTTATTGCTTGGGTCGTGCTAGACGGCTCAGCTAAGACAGTTGTGGGGTACGCAATTGTGGGAACATTAGTTGCGTGGGCAGTCACCTACCCACTTCGTAACCCAAAGGACGAAGAATGAGAAAAGTTAAGGTAAGTTTGGCAACAGTATCTGCTGTGCTACTGGCGATGTCACTTACGGCATGCAGTAACCCAGAAGGGTTGAATAGATACCGCTATCCATGCCAAGACCCTGTAAACTGGGAAAAGGCAGAATGTAACCCACCTGTTTGTGAAGCAAGCGGGCTATGCACAAAAGACCTACTAGGTAAGACAACAGACGGAACAACAACCGTAGAGAGTGGAACACCAAATGAGTAAAGAAAAGCTAACCCCACAAGATTTAGATGCACGATTAAAGTTTATCCTAGGCATCACTCTAGGAAGCATTTTGTTCTTAACAGCAATTGGAATTATTTATGGATTGCTATTTGTAACACAGCCTATTGGGGCGCAGTCAGAGAACGACAAGATGTTCTTCAACGTATTGGGAAGCATCGCTACTTTTATTACAGGAACCCTTGCAGGCATCCTTATTGGAAACTCTGGCGCTAAGGATATTATGGCAGCCCAGCTTCAAAACAAAGAGATGGATGCTAAGAACACACAAGCTGACAAGAAGCTTGAAGCGGAGATTGATGCAACCGCTGCTCGTTTAGCAGCAAAGCCTGATGGTCAAATGCCAGAGGCACAGCCAGTTGATACAGATTGGGATAAAGAATAATGGCAGACCAAGGAACAGCAGCTCGTCTTATTGAAGTTGCTACAGCAGAGCTAGGTACTATTGAAGGTCCTAAGGACAATGAGACAAAGTACGGCGCTTACACAAAGGCTAACTTCCAACCATGGTGCGGAAGTTTCGTCAACTGGTGCGGTAATGAGGCTGGAGTAAAAATCCCTAATACCGTTTACACACCAGGTGGCGCACAGGCATTTAAGAAGGCTGGTGCTTGGATTGATGGAGATATCGCAGACCCAGAACCAGGCGATATTGCGTATTTTGATTTCCCCTCAGACGGCGTCGATAGAATTTCTCACGTTGGAATTGTTATCAAAGACAATGAAGATGGGACTGTCTGGTGCATTGAAGGAAACACTAGCCCAGATAAAAAGGGAAGCCAAAGAAATGGCGGCCAGGTCTCTAAGAAGCTTCGTGCTTTTAAGAAGAACAAGGCTGGCGAAATAATTTCCATCGTTGGTTTTGGTCGCCCTAAGTTTAAAGGCGCAGGAGCAGCTAAGGCTGCCCCAGCACCAGCAGCAGCTAAGTGCCCAACCTGCGGTAAGTAATTGGACGATGCTGAACGCATAAAGCGCTATACCTGCGCTTTATGCGCCAAGCGTTATGTGGTTCCTGATTTAGCCAGAATGTGCGAAGAGAAGCACCTACAATCAGAGTATGAATAATATGGAAGGCGCCTTTGCCAAAAACGCGGTTAAGGGAATTGCTTCATCTAACCCACTTGCGCCACGACGCGGGATGTTAAAAAGCGGCATTAAGGCAAAGAAAGCAGAGCCAGTTAGGCCTAAAAAAGTCGCCTCTGAGAGGGTTAACGAACCTCCTCGCAACGTTAAGTCTGAAAGAGTAACTAAAGAAGAGCCACAGCGTACTGGCCCTCGTATGGTTAAGTCTGAAAGAGTTGATGTTCCTCAAGAAACAGGACCAAAAGCGCTCTCTGCCCCACCAACAAAGAAAGCGTCTAAGCCTAGAAAGCCTCGCGACGTTAGGTACGTTCAGCCAACCCTTCCTGGTATGAGAAACACTCGCCAATTTAAAGGAAAAAATGGCAAGCCTTAAGAAAGAGTTAACCACTACAACGGCAGACGCGGCTAAAAAAAGCGCTACTGTTGGCGCTACGCGCTCTGGTAGGGACCAGTTAACACGGGCAACCTACAATGGTAAAGCTATAAAAGGCGAAGATACTCACGGCCGTCAATGGGAGAGATACTCACCGTGAAAAGAAAAGACATTTTCAAAGAGCCATTAGCAAAGCCATTTACAACAAATGACTCAAGGTTTGGCATTCGCAAGTTTTTTCTAACAACCAAAGAACGACCAAGCATAAAAGGGTATACTAGACCTGGTAAAGGCCCAAATGGGGAGTCACAAAACTAGCGTTTAGGCGGAAAAAGTATAGCGTTTGCTATACTTTAGAACTTACAGTTTGAAGGGACTTCCTGTGGCAGCATATCCATCCAGTATTATAACAACCGCAACATTTACCTCTAAGGTGAATACAGTAGACATCATTGATGCCTCACACCCTAATCTAATTCAAGATGAGATTATCGCCATTGAGACTGCCCTTGGAACAACTCCTGCCCAATCGTCAGCTGGCTCAGGCTCACACACAGCATCTTCAACAAATTTTGTAACTGTAGGCGCTCGTCTTAATAACATTGAGAATGGTGTACTTGGCGACGTTCACACACAGTATGTCCGTAAGGCAGCAGACAGCAGTAATGTTGTTACAGCCTCTACAAGCTCTACAAAACCTCTTATTGTTAAGGGGGCTGCAAGCCAGTCTGTATCTTTACAAGAATGGCAAAACACATCTGGCACAGCGCTAGCTTCTGTAAGCCAGGCAGGCAACTTAACTGCTGCTTCTTTTGTCAAGGCTAGCGGAACCTCTTCTGAATTCCTTAAAGCCGATGGTTCAGTAGATTCATCTACGTACGCAACTACATCATCTTTAGGCTCATATCTAACTACATCTGCCGCAGCTACCACGTATCAACCAAAATTCACGCTTAATGCGACAGCAAAAACTGCAGCTTACACACTAGCAACAGGTGACGCTGAGACTATGGTTCAGATGAATGGTGCTTTTGCTTTTACTGTTGGTACTGGGTTATCAGGTTTGGCTGTTGGAACTCAAATTCATCTACTTGCGCTGAGCTCTGGAGTAACCGTAGTGGGCTCTGGAGTAACTCTAAATGGAACTCCTGGTCTTAAGCTACGAACAGCTTACTCTTCAGCGACTTTAATTTGTCTAGCATCTAACAACTGGGTGTTAATCGGCGATTTGAGCGCTTAATGCCAATCCCAGGTAACTCCCACTCTGCGGGTAAGAGACCAACAACTCCTACTATAGGAGAAGCTACTGCGGGTGCCGCAAGTGCATCAGTTGCGTTTACTGCCTCTACTTACATTGGTAAAGGGACTATCACATATACTGCAACATCAAACCCAGGAGCTATAACAGGTTCAGGGTCCTCCACCCCTATCACAGTATCTAGCCTTAATAACGGAACTAGTTACACGTTTTCAGTAGTTGGCACTACTAACTACGGGGTATCTTCAGGTGCTTCTGAGTCTAGCAACCCTGTAACTCCCACAGCACCACCGCCATTTTTCCCGCCATTTTTCCCGTTTTTCCCCTTCTTCCCAGACTTTCCAACTTGTACGGCAGGCTGTGGTTCTTGGTCATACACCTACGGTGCTTTTTCTGCTTGGTCTACTTGTTCAGGTGGAACTCAGAGCCGTAGCCGTACCATAACTGCTACAAGAACCTGTACCAATACAAACTGCTCTACATACACAGAGACCGAAACATCGACTGATACACAGACTCAATCTTGTACTGTAGACCCACCACCATCAGGTGACACGATGTACTACGGATGCTGTGGTAATGGCCTTTCAGTCAGTGGTGCATATTCTTCCTCAGGAGTAGCGGTGACTAACCTACAAGCACAATGTGCTGCAGATGAGCCAGGAAACTATTTATCTGGCGGCGTGTTTACATCACCACAAAACTGTACGTAATAGAAAAGGGGTTCACTAGCCCTGACAAACCCCAAATCCTCTTGGAGAATAGTTACTGCGCCCCCGATATCAGGCGCTTACTTCTCTAGAGAAAAAGGTAAAATATGTCAAGTTATAACTCACCACTTCCTGTGGGTTCAGCGCAAGGCACTGGCGCAGCCGCCATTGCTATCGCAGAAACCGCTGGCGGAACCACAAGCAACGGTAACGCTACTGATTCAGCAGGAAACGTAAAAGTAGATTTTGTATGGGGTAACCACCCTATGCACCCAAATGACGTCCGCACAGAAGAAGCGGCCGTAAATATTGGTGGAACAACAGGCTCAAACGAGCTTGCATATCAAACTGCTGTAGTAACAGCTGCGTCTGCTTCAGGCGGCGTAGTGACTTATACAGCTAACAACTCATTTAACGTTGGTCAGACTGTAACAATCACAGGGCTTTCAACAGCAGCGTTTAACCTAACAAACGTTCTTATTGGTTCACTTGTTGGAACAGAAGGAGCTCGTACAGGTTTCACAGTAACTAACGCAGCTACAGGAACAGGTGTTACAGGCGCTACAGCAGTTGCAAAGGTTGTTATCGGCTCAACACCTGGTGTTGGCGCAGATTACGCTTGGGCAGCAACAACACAGGTAACTGGAGCTCGCCTAGATGCAGCTCTTGATAACCATGCCAACGCAGAGGCTGAATGGAGTAACTACCCATCATTTACCCCAGGCGCAGGTAACTACAAGATTACAGCAGCTTCAGGTAACGGAACAACTGTTACATACACAGCTCAGAACGACCTTGCTCCAGGAGACATTGTAAACATTACAGGTCTTACAGCTTCAGCGTACAACCTATCTTCAGCAACAGTTGCTACAGCAGATAAGCTAAAGTTCACAGTAACTAACTCAGCTAACGCTGGTGAAATTACAGGACAGTGGTACGGCAAGGTTGAATCAACAACAGCCCTAACAGCAGCAGATGGCGCTGGAATTGGCTACATCGTAGTACCTAGCGTACTTGGAGACACCACAGCAGTAGCCCTTGACAAGCTCAAGGATGCTGGTTACGAAACAGCTAACATCACAACAGCTTCAGCCGCAACTAACGCAGCTGGAACTGTTACAGCAGCTTCACGTACAGCAGGCTCAGGCGTTACAACCATTACAGACTCATCACACGGATTTGTTACTGGTAACAAGGTCACAATTTCTAGCGTTGACGCTTCTGTTAACGGCACTTACACCATCACCAAGCTCACAGACAACACATTCACAGTTACAACCACAGCGACCACAGTATTGGCTCTTACAGGCCTTACAGGTTCAGTTGTGGCAGTTGCTGGAACAATCAAGTCTCAGAGCACAGCAGCTGGAGCATCTTCAGTTGCCTCTACAGCTACAATCACAATCACCCCTTGGGCAGCGGCTTCATAAGCCCCCAAGCAAAAAGCCCCCGCTCACGCGGGGGCTTTTTTGTTTAACTTTTATTTTTACGTCTAATTCTCTGTCTCTCTGATTCGGTGGTTCCAGACCAGATTCCAACTTCATAGTTCTCCAAGGCCCACTCTAGGCAAGGGGAGTTAAACTGGCATGAACGGCATATTGGTTTGACGAGTGCTTTTAGCTTTAGGGCTTCGGCCGCGTCCTCTGGAAAGAATAGTTCTGAACCTATTTCTCTACAGGGCTGAGTTCCATCAAAGAATGGAGCATCAGTACCACTTGTTCTCTTGCCAGAATTTCCACGCATTGCATGCGCCGTTTGGGTCATTCTCATCTCCGTATCGTTTTAGGATATAACGTAGCCCATATTTTATTTGGAGTTTTGCTTCGTCGGTCTTGGTGACCTTGTAGTTGCCCCAAGTAGAGGGCATGAACTGTGCAATTCCGTAAGCACCCGAAGACTTGTTTTTAGCCTTTGGGTTGAAATGGCTTTCTTTCATCCATATTTCACGGAGGCACTTCCATTCGCTAATCTTCCAGTCTTGTGTATAAACTGTTAGAAAAGCGAGCGCTTCAGCGTCAAAGTATTTGACGGTGTCACTAGCCAAGGCTTTCTCGGCTGCTGATTTTGTTGTACTTACCTTTAAGTGTGTAAGATGCACGGTGACTACCTTCTCAGGCTTTACCACAGGCTCTACAACAGCTGTTAAAGCGTAAGCTGGTGTTATTAGATGGGCTAGCGCCAAAAACGCTACAAGCCCCCCTGCAAACACTTTCTTTAGATTAACCGTTAGATTAATTCTGATATTAAGCATTTCTGCTCCTCTCAGTTGGCAAAAGCCACCTTGTGGGTGGCTTCGTCAGGTTTAACCATAACACGGGAGTTACAGGCCGTGTCAAGCCGAACTCAATTTAATAAATTATTTTATTTAATATGACAAATCTAATAGTAAATGCGTATAGTTTATACATCGGGCTATCAGACGGATAACATTATCGCTCTTGACAAAATAATTAATTTATGATTGGTAGCGATATGAATATTTCTGACTGGGCGGCTTTGACCTCCACAGTTTTAGGTATAGGCGGGGCCGTTATTATAGGCATCCGTTGGACCATCAAACACTATCTAGCTGAGCTTAAGCCAAATGGCGGCTCTTCAATGCGAGACGCAATTAACAAAATCGGAACAGATATGACCGAGGTTCGTGTATCATTAGCAAGACTTGAAGGTCGCTTCGACCAGCATGTAGAAGAAGGAGAATAATGAACACCAAGCAACTTAAGGCAATGGCGGCGTCATACGGCCGTTCATTCCTTGCAGCAGCAACTGCTGTTTACGCAACAGGCAACCACGATGTAAAGTCAATTATCGTCGCAGCGCTTGCCTCAACCCTCCCAGTAGCCATCCGTGCAATCAACCCTAAGGACCCAGCATTTGGTGTTGTAGCCAAGCTTGTAGGTGACGTGCTATCTAAGGAAGCAGCTAAGCCTATTAAGAAGGCAGCAAAGAAGAAGTAAACTTGAATAGGGGGCGGGGTACACCCGCCCCCTTTTTGCTGTACACTTTCTATAGGAGGTTTAAATATGAAATGCGATAATTGTGTCAATGACGCTGTTTACTATGTAAATGACCCAGGAGTCAATCCTGTACCTTACTGCGCACTTTGCTTGCCACACTGGCTACAAGAGCGCGCTGCAGCTAACCATTTTCCACTTCCAGAAGTTAAAGCTGAGAAGTCGAAGAAAACATCTTCTTCTGATGAGGATAAGTAAAAGACAAGCAGTACAGGTACATCCAGTACCCTCAATGGCGGTAAACCCTAAGGGCCCATTTCCACGTGAGATTTTTGAAGAGCCAGAGATAGTAGACGATTACTCTCCTGAATACGCTGAAGATGGTGGAAACTTTCCTTTAGGGGCTACCGCTCAAAATAACTTTACTCCGCCTAAATATTTACGATGCGCGTTGTGCTTAGTAAGAGTTTTAGAGACGGAGACCGAGTACCACATCTGCGAGGACTAATGGCTAAAAAAGACCTAAAAGCACTTATGAATGCTCGCCTTGATGAGGCGATGGCGGCTAATCAAGAAAGAAATGCAAATACAGTTGACCGTAAGATTAACTGGGATATTGAAAGCGATTTTGAAGACTCAACAGGTGCTACATCTGACACTAGCGGGTGGAATGTAGTAATCCCTAATGACGTTTCAGAAGCAGGTCTTGAAGTTCATAATGCCCCTACGGCTAACCCTAAACGCCCACGCGCTTACACTATTGCTTACAACTCCAACACAAACACATTAGTAATAATTATGCGCAGCGGCGCTTGGTGGCAATATAATGATGTTGCGCCAAATATTTGGTTGGGGCTTAAAAGTAGCCCGTCAACCAATGACTACCTACCTATTATTGAGGCAGCCTGCTCCTCTCACCACGCAGCCGATATAAACGCGCTTTCTGCAGGAACTAAGGAGCGACTTAGTTACACAGCTTCTATTGCAAGTAGGGTTCAACAGGGTAACCTTCCTAATCTTGACGAAACACTTTTTGGCTCAAAGGAGTAGCTTTGAAATCATACGGACCACTATACGGCGGAAAACTACGCTACTGGCATAAGAAAGCTTTTCCTATTATTGAAGTGGGAACAACCCAAGAAACTGAAATGCCTTACCGTAAAGGTAAATGCTTAGTCTTTCGTGCTCCCTTTACAGAGCCAGGGTTCTACTTAGGTGTGTGGGTAAAGCGTCCAGATATTGGGTGGGATGACGAAGACAAGATTGATGAGATACTATCTGGAGCTATGAAGGCTAGAGTAGCTTGGAAGCCAGAGGATGGTTTATTTGATGAATCCTTTTAAACGTAAAGAAATATGGGTAAAACCTTTTTCTGAAAAGGTAGCTAAGAGAGTTGCAAAGATACCTACTATGGAACTTGAGCAGTGGGCTGAGCAAGCTACTTATGAGGTTGGCAGATGCATGTCCTCTTACGCAAAACAAAGAGAGTCTATTTTTTTAGACGAAGCCTTACTAGGTGCTGAAGCTTTACATGCTGTAGTCCATGAGTTAAAAACTAGAACGACACGCCAATAAGTAGATTTGTCGACAATTGTGCTACACTTATGCTGCCTCTCTTCCTCTTCCCGTGATGGCATCAAAAGGCCCTGGGTTTAAACGCCCAGGCTTTTTGTTTTTCACCTAAACTAAGGGCGATATGGATACAGAATTAGACGACGAAGAGTTCTTCCCTGACGAAGACGAAGACCTGGAGCCTGAAGAAGAAATTGAAGAGCTTGACGAGCTCTCTAAAGAATTTGTTAAAAAACTTGTAGATAGATGCATTCAGTTTATGACAGCCCTGGTTGGGCATGAACTTCACCCGTACCAAATGCCTTTGGCTCGGCGCGTTATTGAGTCCGTGCTAATTAACGACGGTGAAGAGGTAACAGCGCTTGCAGCACGTCAGTCAGGTAAGTCGGAGACTATCGCCAACACAGTAGCTACTCTAATGGTATTACTACCGCGCCTAGCTAAGATGTACCCCGACTTGCTTGGTAAGTTTAAAGACGGTATTTGGATTGGCATGTTTGCCCCAGTTGAGGGCCAGGTGGAAACGCTATTCGGTAGAACTGTAAACCGCCTTACCTCAGAGCGAGCACTAGAAATTTTGGGAGACCCTGAGATTGACGATAGCCTAGGTAAGGTTCCTGGTGTTACGCGGCAAATCAAATTAAAGAACTCTGGCAGCAGCCTCATGATGATGACAGCTAACCCCCGTGCAAAGATTGAATCTAAGTCTTTCCATTTGATTGTTATTGATGAGTGCCAAGAAGCCGATGACTTTGTAGTATCTAAGTCAATCTCGCCGATGCTTGCGTATTACTCAGGAACTATGGTTAAGACAGGTACCCCTACTACGCACAAGAACAACTTCTACCGCTCTATCCAACTTAACAAGCGAAGAGGTACTAGCACAAAGGCAAGACAGAACCATTTTGAATGGGACTGGCGAGACGTTGCAAAATGCAACGCTAACTATGGCAAGTTTATTAAAAAAGAAATGCTACGAATTGGTGAGGATTCCGATGAGTTTCAAATGTCGTACTCGTGCAAATGGCTGTTGGAGAGAGGGATGTTCGTTACATCCACAATTATGGACGAGCTTGGAGACACTTCACAAGAAGTTGTTAAGGCGTGGCATCGTACTCCAGTTGTGGTCGGCATTGACCCAGCGAGAAAATTGGACTCGACGGTCGTCACAGTAGTTTGGGTAGATTGGGATAGGCCTGACGAGTTTGGGTACTTTGACCATAGAATTTTAAATTGGATGGAAATCCAAGGTGATGACTGGGAAGACCAGTATTTTCAAATTGTAAACTTCTTAAGCGCATATGATGTCCTGGCTGTAGGAGTCGATGCAAATGGTGTAGGTGACGCGGTAGCGCAACGACTAAAGTTACTGCTACCTAACTCTGAGGTGCACTCAATTGGCAGTAGCCAACCAGAGCAGTCAAAGCGTTGGAAACACCTCAAGGCCCTTATTGACCGACGTATGGTCGGGTGGCCAGCCCATGCTAAGACACGCCGCCTACGAACTTGGAAGCGTTTTTACCAGCAGATGACTGACCTAGAGACCAAGTTTACTGGCCCTAACTTTTTAGCGCATGCTCCAGATGAAGCCCACGCCCACGACGACTACGCGGATAGTTTGGCCATTGCTTGCGCTTTAACTATGGATTTAACAATGCCATCGGTAGAGGTGTCAAGCTCACCCTTTTACAGATAGTTTTGACTTTAGCCTGATTTTGTTCACTTTAGGTAGCACACTATTTACTGAGGTCCTCAAACCAATTAGGAGTTTATATGTCAATCTCACCAGCACCACGCTTCCCTGAGAAGCACAGTCCTGTATACGACCGTAAGATGGCTGGAGCTGTCCCAGGTCAACGCGGCCCACTTCGTTTTGAAGAAGGCATTGCAACAGATACAGATGTTCCACAATCATTTACAGAAGGCGCAATGCATGGATACATGCCTGCACCTGGTCGCCCAAACCGTAATGCAAACGTATTTGAAAAGCTTCCAGAAGAGACAATGCGCGAGCGCGCACACGTTGGTTCTGCAGCTTGGGTAGAGGCTCCAAACAGCCTAAACGACTTTGCGGCTGGTGCATTTGCTGACCATGGAGACAACCGTTTTGAAGAAGTATTCCGTGACGGTACACATCAAGCAGCGCTTAACCCAGCAGTAGTTCAAGACTAATAACATAAATAGCAAGTCGTTCCCCTGCCTCTTACGTGGCGGCAGGGGGCGGCTGCCTATCTAAGGATTATAAATGGCACTCATTAAGGGTAGAGAAGTAAAAGAAACCCCAACGCAGGTGGCTGCAAACCCTAAGCTTTGGAACATGATTACTGCTCAAGCAGGCGCAAAGTTCTCTAAAAACTCTCCTGCTCGCGGCCACTGGATTCACGCTAAGTACAATCAAATGGGCGGACAATATGTTCAGTCTAAAAAGGACATAGACCCTCGTTTTCGCGATTATGCTCAAGAAAAACGAGATAAAGAAGAAGAGCAAAAGAAAAAGAAAATAAAAAAGCCAGTTGGTAAGCCCAACATACAAGGCGCACGTTACAAATAGTCCGTCGATATGTTAATATATCGACATTGAGTTTTTACTTATTTTGAAAGAGGTGATTGGTGAGCGGTATTGATTTCTCTCCTCCGAGTTATCGCGCAGCATCCTCTGATTTAACTATCTCAATTTCACCGCTTGGCTTGGTGGAATTGGCTGATGAAGAATTTGAAGTTCACGGTCCGCGCTTAAACCGCTATTCCCTTAACTGGGCTATGTATCTTGGCCACCACTACTCATATCGTCGCCCAACTGGCGAAGCTCAAATCATGCTCAACTATTACAGAGCATTTACAGATTTTTTAATTAACTTTTCATTTGGCAAGGGTGTTGACTTTGGCTCATCTAAACTAACTGAAGCCATCGTCCCGCAGCTACTAGAGCGAGTATGGGAAGTAGACAACAACAAGGCCACCCTTCTTTGGGAAATTGGTCAGCAGGGCTCTGTATCTGGAGACTGCTTTATTAAAGTCGCATACGAAGAGGCATGGGTTGACCCATCTGGTCGTCAACATCCTGGCCGTGTTCGTATCCTTCCGCTTAACTCTTCTTTTGCATTCCCAGAGTTCCACCCACACGACCGCGAGCGTTTGATTCGTTTTAAGCTTAAGTACCGTTTCTGGGGCACATCCCTTGAAGGAACACGCCAAGTGTTTACATACACTGAGATTTTGACAGACGACATCATTGAGGAGTACATCAACGATGAACTTATTGATTCGCGCCCTAATCCTCTTGGCACTATTCCCGTTATTCATATTCCTAATGTACGTATCAGTGGTAGCCCTTGGGGCCTTTCTGATTGCAATGACATTATTAACATTAACCGTGCTTACAATGAGACTGCTACAGACGTTGCTGACATTGTTAACTACCACGCGGCGCCCGTAACAGTAATCATTGGTGCTAAAGCGTCACAGCTGGAAAAGGGCGCTAACAAGGTATGGGGCGGTCTTCCAAAGGACGCTAAAGTAGAGAACTTAGAAGGCGGTGCACAAGGGCTTAAGGGAGCTATGGACTTTATGGCTCTGTTAAAGAAGTCAATGCACGAAATGATTGGTATTCCAGAGTCTGCTTTAGGCCAGGCTATGCCAGTCTCTAATACATCAGGCGTTGCGCTTTCAATTATGTTCCAGCCTTTGATGAACCGCTACCACCAAAAGATTATTCAATACGCACACGGGCTAGAGCGCGTTAATGAGCTTATTCTTATCTCCCTTGCTGTTAAAGAGCCAGAGACATTTATTTGGGACCCTAACTCTAGCCAAGTCCCCCTTAAGCCAGGCCAAGCTGCTCAGCTAGACCCTAATGACCCAATAACTTTCCAGAATTACGTAAAGTTCCCAGAGCCTTTGCCACTAGATAAGCTAATTGTTCTTAATGAGATTCAAAGCAAGCTATCCCTAGGCCTTGAGTCTAAGGAAGGCGCTCTTCGCGCTCTAGGTGAGCAATTCCCAGCAGAGAAGCTAACTGAGATTCGTCAAGAGCTTATTGAAGATGCCAAGTCAGATGGCGCTCTAAAGATGGTTCAAACTCAAATTGAAAATGACATCATGATGTTAACTGGCATGCAGTCAGCCCAGCTAGGCCCAGGCGGAGCTCCCGCACAGCCTGTAGGTGGCGGAGGTCCTGAAGAAGGGGTCCCTCAATCAGTATTACCTCCAATAATTGACGACGCAACAATTGCTGCTCAGATGGGTGAAAAAGCCCTACGCACTAACCTCGTCACACAAGCGTATGGAACACAACTACCACAAAGGAGAGTTCCAGACGACCTACAAAAATAAAGGTGTTTAGCCTGTAATTTTTCGTAGGTATAGAGAAAATAAACATGTAATACAACGTTTGGTCATTCGTGCTCTCACTTCGGACAACGACCCCTAGAATACAAAGGATGTAAGAATGTCAGAAACTGCAGAAAACATGGCAGCTGCTTTTGAAGCAGATGCTGGAACAGCTCCAGTTGTAAATGTGTCGGGCGTTGACGCGCCGACTGTTACTACTACGGAAGAAGTTAGGTCTAAGTTCTACACGGATGAAGACCTATCTCGTGTCCGTTCACAGGAGAAAGATAAGCTCTACCCTCAGATTGAATCTCTGAAGGAAGAACTTAACTCACTACGAAAAGAAAAAGAAGAAGAAGCAGCTCGTAGAAATGCGGAAGCGCAAGCTGAAGCACTAAGGATTAAAGAAGCACAAGAGTCTGAGCTAGATGCAAAGTCTTATGCTGAACTTAAGACCCGTGAGTTGCAGGAGCAGTTGGAGCGTGAGCGTCAAGAACGCGAACGAGCCTTCGCTCTTCTGGAGCGCGAAAAGACATATGCAGATTTGCAATCTTATCGTCAGAACGTAATTGAACAAGAACGTGACAACATCATTCCACAACTCGTTGATTTCATTCAGGGTAACACCCGTGAAGAAATCGCTGAGAGCGTGGAGCGTTTGAAGGAACGTTCAGCAAGTATTCTTGAATCTGCGCAATCTGCTATGCAGAACGCCAGGAAAGAAATGAAGGGAACGAGCATCTCTGCTCCTCCCGCTGGACCATTGGAAACTAATATGGAGCAACGTACGTTAACGGCTCAAGAAATTGCAGCCATGCCGATGAACGAATACGCAAAATACAGAGACCGAATCATGAGCGACTCAGCTCGTGGTAAGTCTCGCGGGCTGTTCGGTTAAACCCCCCAACCCAAAATCTAACAAGGAGTTAAAGCTAAATGGCATCATCCATTACAGGTACAGGCAATCTTGCCGCTGCGCCTACCGCGTATTCAGGTACCAACACACAGCTGACTCAGGCGATTCAGACCATTTGGTCAAAGGAAATTCTTTTCCAGGCCATGCCTATCCTTCGCTTTGAGCAGTTCGCAGTAAAGAAGACAGAACTTGGTGTTGCACCAGGTCTCCAGATTAACTTCATGCGTTACAACAACCTCGGTTTTGCATCTTCACTAGTTGAAGGTGTTCGCATGCAGACAAACGCACTAACAGCACAGCAGTTCTCAATCACAGTATCAGAGCATGGTTATGCTCTTGCTGTTTCAGAGCTATTGCTTAACGCTTCATTTGATGACGTAATGGCTTCAGCCTCACGTCTTCTAGGTCGTAACATGGCTATCTACCTTGACCAGCTATCACGCGACACACTATACGCAGCAACATCAACAATCTACGGTGAAGACCGCTCAAACCTCTCAGCAGTTAATAACTGGTATGCAGATGGTACAAAGGGTACATCACGTGCTTCTATGACAGGTGCATTTAACTTGACACCTAAGACAGTCAAGGATGCAGTAGAGACACTTGCTACAAAGAACATCCCTCGCCTAGGTGAGACATATGTTGCGTTCATCCATCCACACCAGAGCCGTAAGCTTCGTGACAATCCAGAATTCATTGAAGTCACAAAGTACGCAGCTCCAGGAAACTTCATGCTCGGTGAAATCGGCCGCCTATACGACACAGTATTCATTGAGACCACACAGGTTCTCAAGGTTGCTGGTGGTGCAGGTACTGGTTACTCAGCTGATACAGCTGTTGCTAACCCAACAGTAACTGCTGGTGGAGGCTACACAACACCTGCTACATTCACAGGTAACGGTGCTTCAGACCGCTATTCAGCTATCTTCATTGGAGATAACGCATTCGGTCACGCAATCTCTCTTCCAGTTGAACTCCGCGATGGCGGTATTCTTGACTTCGGTCGTGAGCATGCGCTTGCTTGGTACTCAATCTTCGGACTTGGTCTAATCACTGACCAGTCTGTAGTTATTGCAGAAACCAACTAATAACTTAATAGGTTGGGGGCCCTTCGGGGCCCCCAATCAACCATTCACAGCCACTAATTAGGAGAATACAAATGGCAACAAAGAAGCCTACCGATGTAACTGGTCGTATGCGTGAGCAGCAACTAGAAGAAAATTTAGAAGTTTTGCAGGAGCGAGCAGCCGAGATGTCAATGGCATCAGCTACCGCAGCTCTAAAACTTGAAACAGAAGTTATTGATGCAACTATCCCAGACCGTCAAACTATCATTGTTGATGAGGTAATCACCGTAGGTGAGTCCTCAGATAGCGTGGAAATCCGCGTAATTGAAACAATTGAAAACATGACCCTTGGAGCAGGCAACAACTATAACTTTAAAGCTGGTCAAAAGTACAAAGTAACTAAGCAAGTAGCTCAGCACCTTCGTGAAAAGGGCTATCTAGCGGGCGTTATTTAAGACTACTGTTACAGACAGGGGGCGGGCTTTCGGGCCCGCTTCTTCGTTTGTAGAGATTTTTTATTAAATTACCGTCATCATTATATACACCGTAATGTAGGGAGTTCATATGGCTTTGTTGGCTGACTTGCTCTCTAGAGTCCGTCTAGAGATTGGCGACCAGCAAAAGCAGTTTACTTTTACTGCTACTGGCGACGGGGCTACTAAAGACTTCTATTTAAATGTAAAGCCCGTTGAGCTTACTAATCTTTATGTAACTGTGGCAGGTACTGCTATCGCGTACCCAGCTGGGTACACGCTTGAAGGCAACCTTGGAGTACTTCACTTTGTTACGGCTCCAGCGTCTAACGCAGCCATTAAAGTCACAGGAACAGCAAACCGCTACTTCTTAGATAGCGAGCTGACAACTTTTATTAATACCGCGGTCACTCAACACACTAACAACCGCACAGACTCTTTCGGTAGTTTAGTAGACCTAGCTGCTATCCCTCCCGTTGAAGAGTACCCACTTGCCATCTTGGCAAGCATTGAGGGTCTATGGGCCCTTGCTACAGACGCCGCATTTGATATTAACATCACCGCCCCAGACGGGGTAGTTATCCCACGCTCACAGCGCTATCAACAGCTAACTGGAATTATTGCCCAGCGCATGGAGCAGTACAAGCAGCTTTGCTCTGCATTAAACATTGGTTTGTGGCGGCTTGAGATGGGCACATTGCGCCGTGTTAGCCGTCATACTAACAAGCTTGTCCCTATCTATCTTGCTCAAGAGATAGATGACGCCCGCAAACCAGAGCGCGTTTACATTCAAAATGACCTTAATGGACGCAAGCCTCTACCAGGCTATTCTGGAATATACGACATTGCTTTATACCAAGGAGACTCTTGGTCAGCAGAGTTTGACTTCCCATTTGACGTCTCCGCTCTTACTTTTAAAGCTCAAATCCGTACGTATCCAAACGCTCCGCATTATTATGCAGAGTTTGGGGTTTCAGTTCTTGACGCTGCAACTGGAAGAATTAGACTCACACTAGCGCCATCGGTTACTAAGCGCCTTCCAGTAAGGGCTTTTTGGGATTTGCAAGCCACAAGCGCAACCGACTCAAGCTTTGAACAAACTTATGTTAGAGGTCAAGTTTTTGTCACTCAACAGGTAACATTGGATTAACATGTCTACATCAATCCCAGTAAATAGCCCAATTGTAGTTACAGTTACTCCACAAGCTTCCCCAACTGTTAACTTAAACCAAATTACAGTTGGCCCCATAAACCAACCTGCCATCGCGTACACTCATACTCAGGGAACTTCGTCTGCGACGTGGGTAATCAACCATAATTTGGGTTGGAACCCAAATGTAACAGTACAAGACTCAGCTGGAACGACTGTAGAAGGCAATGTTAGCTACACAAATGTAAGTAGTTTAACTATTACTTTTTCAGGCTCTTTTAGCGGTAAAGCGTACCTTTCCTAAGGAGAAGATAAATGGCACGTAAGTTTTTAACGTCGATTGACTTAGTCAAGAACGAGCTTCAAAACGCTCGTATTCAAAACTTAGCTACTGACCCATCAAGTCCCGTAACAGGCCAGGTTTACTACAACACTGCCTCCAATGAAATGCGCGTTTACAACGGCACTATTTGGGAAGCTGTTGGACTTAATGGCGTAACCGCAGATGCCGCGGAACTTAACATCCTTGACGGAGCAACGCTTACCACCACAGAGCTTAACTACGTTGACGGAGTTACCTCAGGTATTCAAGGTCAGCTTGACCTAAAGGCTCCTCTTGCTAACCCTACTTTTACAGGCACTGTTTCGCTGGACTCTTCAATTGTATTTGAAGGCTCTACTGCAGACGGTAACGAGACTACGCTTACCGCAACTGACCCAACTGCTGACCGCACAATCACTCTCCCTGATGCTAGCGGAACAGTAATCCTTACTACAAATAAGGTTACAGATTTAACAGCTCCAACCAGCTCGTTCTCAATGAACAGCCAGACTATTACTTCTCTTGCTACGCCTGTAAACGCTACAGATGCAGCTAACAAGCAGTATGTAGATGACGTAGCTCAAGGCTTAAACATTCATGCAGCTTCCCTTGCAGCTACTACAGCAGCTCTCAATGCTACATACGACAACGGGACTTCAGGCGTTGGTGCAACCCTTACTAACGCAGGTACACAAGCAGCATTTGTTACTGACGGGGTAACCCCAACAGTCGGTGCACGTATTCTTGTTAAGCACCAGTCTACTGCTGCCCATAACGGTATCTATACTGTTACTAACACAGGTAGTGGCTCTAGTAACTGGGTGTTGACTCGTGCAACAGATTTTGATTCAGCGGTTGAAATCGCTGGTGGTGACTTCACATTCGTTGATACAGGTACAACTTTAGCTAATACTGGCTGGGTTAACTCTACAGAAGTAACAAGTGTTGGAACAGACGCTATTGAGTTCGTACAGTTCTCAGGTGCTGGAACCTACACAGCCTCTAACGGCGTAACTCTTACAGGAACTAACTTCACGTTTACTCCGCTTTCAACAGGTGGTTTGCAAACAGCTTCTGGTGGCGCATCTATCAAACTTGCTACCAACTCAGGTGCTGCTACAGACGGCGATGGCTTTGCAATTGGTGCTGGAAACGGTATCACCGTTGGAACCAACACAATTTCTGTTGACGCTTCCGTAGTAGCTAGAAAGTACTCAACAACCCTTTCTACCTCAGCTACCTCATATACAGTAACCCATAACCTAGGGACACTAGATGTTCACGTTCAAGTTTATGAAGTGGCAACTGGAGAAGAAGTTATTGTAGATAACGCCCGCGCCACAACAAACACTATAACTCTTG
>Ga0315903_10002396_pt1 | contig 27600 bp, 25 predicted proteins | sample LakEriMetagenome_7_FD_203524 | JGI IMG/M metagenome (GOLD analysis project Ga0315903, IMG submission 203524) | Freshwater fungal communities from buoy surface, Lake Erie, Ohio, United States - Buoy 2 MA119 | ecosystem: Environmental > Aquatic > Freshwater > Lake | place: USA: Lake Erie, Ohio... | reverse complement strand
GGGGGGGTTGATATGTATATTGATACTTTTGATATAACAGTTAACGAATCATTTTTAGAAGTTTTAAATTAAAATATATGTTAGTAGATATAGCAGGAAATACTTTTTCAAGTTTAGGAAATAATACAGTACCATCTGTAATTTATTCACCCCAACAATTATTTGGAACAGGTTTAACATTATGGTATGATTTCAGCGATAAATCTGTGTTATTTATAAATACAGCAGGTACAATAAATGTACAAAATAATAACGACCCGATAATGTATGTTAGAAATAAAGGTGTTGGTGAAACAGGTCTTAATCTTGATTTGGGAACATATAACGATAGGGCTAATTTAACTAATAGATTTAATACAAGTGCAATTACCTTTACAAATAATGTTTTAAATACAAATAAAGGTACTGCAAGGCATTCATTATTAAATCCTTCATCAGCAGCAACAGTCAACCATTTAAGAACAATAAATGGTTTAACTTTTTCATCAACTACAGGTGCTGTAACTAGTGGTTTAACTTTTTCAATTGTTTTTAAACCAGTAGGTACAAATAATATTCTTTGGTATCACACAAGTATTGGTTATGGTGTGGGTTTATATGTACTTGGTGGTCTTAATACAGTAAATTTTGGTGTTAGGGCATATCAATATGCAAGTGGAGATAGAGGTGGAACTCTTGAAAGTATTACTCCATCCTTTCTAGTAAATTCAAATAGATATAATGTTTTAACTTTTACAATAAATTCAAATAGTATTTTAAAATATTATATTAATATGGATTTTTTTTCATCAGTTACAGGTTCAATAAATGTTCATCCAATTACATCCATATATAATGCAGCAGGATGTAGACCTTCAATTTATGAGGCATACGGTGGAACAAATGAAGGAGTTAATACTGTAGGTGGTACTTCTGTTCAAGAAGTTATGATGTCTAAAGGAACAGTATTAACTGATGACCAAGTTTATAAGTTACACAGATATTTTAAAACTAAATATGATATATAAACTATTTATAAATAAAATAGTATGAATCTAATAAACATAAGTAATCATCCTTTAGATGTTGATGTAAAAAGAAAGGCAAAAAGGTCAGGTATAATTACTGATGAATATAATAGTAATGAATTAATTTTTGTCAATTTAAGAGTTTTAGTAAAACATTATAAAGAAGAAAATGGTGTTGATGTTGAATATACTGCAATTCCTGATTATATTTTTAAATTACGAGCAGATAATTCAACATGGGTTGACCCTGCAACAGGAGATTATGTTGATTCATCATTTCCAAATGCTATGGGTGAAGCAGATTATTTTATAAATGTTATTGCATCAAATCCTGTTGCAATTGATACATTATCCGAACAAATAATTCTTAGAGGTGATTCTTATTTAAGATTTAACGATTATGATATAGCACAAATTGTAAATTGGATGTAATATGCAGTTTAAAGATTGGGATATTGTATTTGTTAGAAATGAAAAAGGTATTTCAATCTTTAATAAAATCTTTTATTTTCTGATAAGATTTTTTTTAAAGTCAGAATATAATCATTGTCTTTTAATAAGAGATTTTAATGGTAAATTGTTTGTTTGCGAAGCGGTAGCTTCAGGATTCATTGTTTCAAAAACAGTTGAAAGATTTAATGAAGAGCAACAAATACTTCAAAGAAAATTACTAATTAAAAGATTTAAAGTAACTCTTGGTGTAAAAGAAAGATTTAATAAGTTATTGGGTGCAAACTATAATGCAAGATATTTAAAGTATTTATTAGATATTAATCATAATAAATTAAGTGTTAATTGTTTTCAATCAATTGGATTTATTATTAATGAAAAAGAATGGTGGAGAACAAAACCTAATTATCTTTTATCAATTTTAGATTAATAACTATTTATATAAAATAGTTATCTAATGGAAAAGGGTAAGTTAAAAAGAATAGCAGAATTAGCAAATAAAAAAGTAGAAGAAGGTATTTTAGATGATACTTTCAGCATTCCCGAAACAGGTGATGGTATTGGAGGTCATGGTGACATAATTGTTATTAATACCTCAGATAGAATTGCAAGACAAACGGCAAATGCAACACAAAGGTCATCTATTTTAGCACCTCCAGGATTATTTTTAGGTATTGTATCAGAAGATTCAATTCTTTCAAAAGATGATGAATTAAATGGTGATTTAGTTGATGACACACATTTTGAAAATGATGATTTAGTTTCATCAATTGAAAATATTGTAAAATTAATTCCTGAAGAACCAAAAAAATTAAAAGCAATTTTTAATTTATTTTCTGAATTAATTAAAAATATAAATATTGAAGAATTACCACAAGAAGTAAAACACAAATTGTGTAAGAAAATAATGAGTAAAAATAGTAGACTAATTGATAGTTTCTAATGGCTAATAGTAAATTAATAAATTCATACCATAAAGTTCCTCAATATATTATTGATGAAATTAGCGTGAACTTAATTAAAAAGAAAAATATCCCATCAACTGTAAAACAAAAAGCAAAAAATATTGTTAGAACAAAATTTTTATCATATGAAAATTTAAAAAGAATTAAAAATATCTTTGATAGTGTAGATGAAATTGATGTTGATTTAAAAGCACAAGAAAGAGAATTACAAAGACAACAAAAGAAAAATGATTTAATGTTTTTGGGTGGAAATAAAATGAAAAATTGGGTTGAATCTCAATTAGGTACTTTAAGAAAACCAATTCAAAGAAGTAAAAAAGTAAAAACTAAATTTGGTGGATTTTCAAATCAATTTAGAAAACAACATACAAAATCATTTCTAAAAGCTCCTGAAATGCCAAAAGTAAAATCAATGATAAGTGAATTAAAACCAAAACCAATAATGGAAAGTGAAAATTTAGATATAAATCTACCAATTAAATTAAAATTCGCCTGTGTATGTATAATTTTTAATGAAGAAAACAAACTTTTATTGGTAAAAAGGTCAGAAAATGATAATTGGATGGCAAATAAATATGCCTTAGTTGGTGGTGGAGTCGAAGAAAATGAAATCCCTGAAGAGTGTATAATCAGAGAAGCAAAAGAAGAAACTAATTTATCATTAAAAAAACCAAAATTAGTTTATTCAACAATTGAAGGTGATACATTTTTATATGTATTTGTTTCAAAAGTTTCAAATAGCGATAAAATTAAATTAAATGATGAACATACAGGTTATGTATGGGTTAATAGCAATCAAATTGAAAATTATGATACTGTACCAAATTTAATGAATATGGTAAAAAAAGTGTATGATATTATGGTTGCTAACGAAGAAACTACACATTCTCAACACCTTGATTAATACTGTTCCAAGTTTCACTTTCATTAATTTCAGTATTATTTTGTTTAACTTTATATAATGGATTTTGAAACTCATCCTTAATATCATATAAGGTTGATTGTGCTAAAATATTTCTACTATCATCATAAATATTTTCAATTCCTGTTTCAACATTAAGTGTTCTTTCACCATTAACAAGAAGAGCAATCTTTTTAAGGTCATATTCACTTAATTCAATATCAATTACTTGTTGGTCAAAATAAGTATTTGATATAATTATTTGTTGACCTGCAACTCCAATATATGGAAATGCATTTGGTTTTACTGATGGACTAGTGGATGGTGTTACTGATAAATATAAAAGACTACCAACATCATTAAATCTATAAACAACGGATTTTTGTGTTGTTGTATTTGCAACTTGAGTTAATGCCTCACAACGATTTGAATAAGATACTGTTGTAAATAAGTTATTAATAATACTTCCATCATCATTAAGATATTCAATTCTAAATCCACATAAACCACCTGGCCCTAATTTTGAACCTAACTGAGCAATTGCTTCTTGATTAGTATCAAGAACAATACCCTTTTGGTCAGGTAATTGAGATAAGATACCACAATCTAAAATTGTTGTTGTAATTTGTTTAGGTCTAATAATAAGTGTGTAAAATCCAACAGAATTAAATACTTGAGCATTTAATTTAAGTAAATACATACCTTGTAATAGTGTTTTAGATGTTTCATTAATAAATCTTTGCTCAATGATATCACTAGTTGTTTCTACTTTTATAAAACTAGTAGGTTTTGATATTCTATCCGCAGTATATGAATATAATACTTCAATATCAGTCAAGTCTACAGTTGCTGGTTTTATTATATTTGTAACACCTAATGCCATTTATATTTTTCTTTAAATAGATTAAAAAATATCTAATATATCATCAAGACTAGAACAATTATTTATTTTATTAAAATACTCATATACCGCTATATTTGAACGGTCAATCACCATAGCATTCAAAGTTTTTTTAATATCAATTGAAACTGAATTATCATCAGCTATTATATTTTGTTTTTCTAATTCATTAGTTATTTTTAAAAGTTGAAAAAATGTTAACCCATCACTCAAAAATGTCCTATAATAAACATCATCAATTATATATTCAATATATTGTGATGTTATTCCTGTTACACCATTAACACCAATTTTGTAAGGAGTTGTTTTATTATATCTTTTTACTTCCGCTAATCTAGAAGTTGTTAATCCTGAAACATTTACAAAAAAACTAGATTGAGTAGTATCAGAAGATAATGTTGTTTGAGTAAATGTAATATCTTCTAAAGTACCTAAAATCTGGCTATTCGGGTTAATTGTTTCAAATTGACCTAAATTTTTATAAGTTTTTTTTAAAAAAATATCTAAATAATAAAATTCTTCCATAATACTTTATAATTGATAATTATCTCTATCTACTTCTTTACCATCTATTTCAGTAATTTTCACAATTCTTTGATTGGCACGAATAACCTCAAAATCATTTTCATCAATAATAAAACCTCTTAAAGTCATATTATGAATTCGTATTAAGTAATTTACTTTTTCGATATCAGTTTCATTTTCATCAGAACTTGATTGTAAAAATACAGGCATATAATGACCTTTTACATTTATATAAAATTGATTATCCTGAAATTGACGCATAAATTTTTCATCAAATTTATTTATATCCCTTGAGAAATCACTAAACATTCTAACTTCATATGTAATATCAATTGGTGTTGGATTTGGTACTTTATAAATTTCATAGCCAATAATCCCATTATTAGCATCTCTTACAGGAACTCTTGTATATTCATAAGTTTTTTGATTGGATATAAAGTGTCTATTTTCACCTAATCTTGAACCAAATTTTGTTTCTGTTTTACGAACTGTAATAATTGGAAATATTATATTTTTATCATCATCTGTGTATTGCCAAGTTTTAGCAAATTCACTCCATTTTTCAGCACCAAATAAGAAAGCAGGAACTCTTTCTTTTCTTGAATCAGAAACAACTGATAAGTTTCCATTATTAAGCACATTAACCATTTCAGTATCTAAATCAATTATAGAAATTGATTCAGGTAAAAAAACAGTTTTTGCATCAGTATCATCTAAAAGTTCTCTAACTCTTTCTTCTCCTGATTTACCTATAAAAACTTTATTACCATATTTAGCACCTTTTGGAATCATTTTATTGTAAATAGTTTTAAAACTATCTATTTATATTAAAATCATTATGAAAAAGTTTAAATCATATAACTCTACTGATTATAATGCAAAAAGACTTGATTATCTTTTGAATTTCAAAGGTCAAAAAAACCGTACTTTCAGCGAAAATAAAAAAACAATGAATGAAACAATAAAAGACAATACAGTTGGTTATGTTAAAAATCTTATTGATGATGAACTTAACAAATTAGAAAATCAAATCGGAGAATAAAATGACACAAGTAAGTAAATTAAGAGAAATTGGCGATGTAAGAAGAGTTGAACTTCAACAAATTGCACCAATTGGTTATGATAAAATCAATGCCAATAACCCATACACTAAAAATCACCCATATGTATACTCAGAAGGTATAAATGGTGATAATCATGGTAAAGAACCATTACAACCACCTGCTTCATATGAAGATGCAATTTATAATGTAGGTGGAAAAGATGATATTAGGGCAAGAATTGGTACTGATTCACCAGGAACACTTGCACAAAATTCATATAGACCAGGTAACGAATATAATGTTGATTGGAATTCCTAATCTATGTTAAACACCAAGAGTAAATTATTATACTTAGAACATTTATTATTAAAAAAACTCATTACTGAACAAGAAGAAAAACCATCAGGTTCAAATATTGAGGGAAAAATAATAAATGCTATGAAATTTAATAGGAAAAGAAATCCACCTGGGATTCCTGTGTGTAAATTTAACTATGAAGCACCTGATGACCCTAGTGGTGGTAAGGTTGGTTATAGAGATGTTGAAATTTTTGCTCTTGGTACAAATAAATGGAAAAATAGAGTTATCTATGCTTGGTTAAGAAATGATACATCAAAAACATTAAATGCAATTGATGCAACTCCACACGATAAAGTTAGATGGAGAATGTTTCGTTTAGATGGTATTAGTGATTTTAAATATACTATTCAAAATATTGATACAAGTGATGCTTTTATTGCTGCTAATAGACCAAAACTAAACAAACTGTTTAACAAGGCATTGACCGATGTTACAACCATTTTCACTATAAATAAAAAGAAATAAAAAAACGTATTATAATATTATGAGTCAAGTAGGATTAAAAGCACTAAAGGTATTAGGTGGTGTAGAAAGACCAACTGATAATACTGCACAACTATCAGAAGCTTGGTTGAATAAGATTAAGAAAATCAACGAAGTTGCCGATTCAATGGAAACAAATAATGGTGTTGTTAAAGCAAAAAAAATTACACCTGTAAAACAACAAAAACAATCTCAACCTATGGTTGAACAAAAAGAAAGACAACTTCCAATTTCTGAAATTTTATCAAAAACAAAAGCAGATAAAATTGGTATGAGCAAAAGACAAGTATCTCCTGATGAAATTATGTCTTTATTATCAGGAAATAGACCACAAGCAATGCCTATTGTTGAAAATAAAAGGATTGAAACACAATATCAAGAGTTTATTAATGAAGCAAAACAATATCAGAAAGAAGAACCAAACACTAGAGATAATAATCAATCATCTTCATTGATTAATGAATCTGATATTAGACAAATGGTTACTGAAGAAGTAACAAGAATTCTTTTTAAAGAAATTTTTTCAAAAGATAGATTAAAAGTAATGATGGAATCTGTCTTTAGGGATGTAATAAAAGAAAAAGCAAAAGAAATATTATTTGAGACTCTTCAAAGGAAAAAGGCTCAAGGAAATTAAAAATGATTAACATCAAAGTAAAAAGGATAGGGAGGTCAAGATTTTTCTCCCTATCTTTTCCTTATTTGCTTGATTTGATTCAAAGAGTCAAACAATACGAACACTCAAAGTTTGAAAAATCAGACAACTCTTGGGAAGTTCATTGTTTGGATTTATTTGATATTATTAAATCATATAAAGGCGATAAAAATATATTCTTCAAATTTAATTCATTTGAAGATAGGAATGATTTTATCAAAATAAAAGATAAACTCTTAGAAGAAAATAAAGATAAAGAAAAAAATAAGTCTGATGAAGAAAAATTAGATGACCATTCTAAGAAAATAAAAAAATTAGATAGAGAAGTTGATTTAAAGAATTATAAAAAATTCTTAGAAGAAGGAATTAACCCATTTAACTACCAATGTATTGGTGCTGATTTTCTTTTGTTCAGAAAAAAGGCAATGCTTGGCTTTGAACAAGGTTGTGGTAAATCAATCACAAGTATTCTTGCTTGTGAAATGTCAAAAGATATTAAAAAGGTCTTAGTTGTTGTACCTAATAGTCTTAAATTCAATTATCAAAATGAAATTAAGAAATTCACAAAACATAAAAAAGTTCATATTTTTGGATATAAGAAAAATGATTGTGAAATTAAAGATGCCAAATATATTATTGTAAATTATAATTTCTTTAGAAATAAACCTTCTGTGTTTAAAAATTCATTTGAAAAGAAATTTAAAAAAGCATTTCCAAATTTTGATACAATTATTCTTGATGAATCACAGAATATTAAGAATGAAAAGGCAAACCAAACAAAGAATCTTCTTTATACAATAAAAACTATTGATTTTCCTTTTATTTTTCTACTTACAGGAACTCCAATGCCTTCAAGGGTAACAGAACTCTATACACAACTTCATTTGCTTTCTCCATATCAAATTAAGAATAAAAGATTCTATTATGAGAATTTTTGTGGAATGATAAAAGGTAGATTTGGTTATGAATCACATAAAGACATTAGTTTAGATATTCTATTCAATAAAATGGATGGGGTAATGTTTAGAGTTAAGAAAACAGACGTTTTAAAAGATTTACCATCTCTTCTTATCAATGAAGTCTTTATTGATATGACAGATGAACAATTTGATGAGTATGATGATATTGAAAGTGGATTAAAGACAATGGATTTATCTAAACTTGAAGTATCAGATAATTTAAGTGATAAAATGCATTTCTTAACTGTCTTACAAAAGTTAAGACAATACACTTCATCATTAAAAACAGATTACTTAAATGATATTATTAAATCATATAATGAAGAAGGACAAAAACTTATCATATTTGATGAATTTAAATCAACATTAAAAAAAGTTCATGATTATTCTCCTGATAATTCAAGATTATTTACAGGAGATGTAGATGTTGAAACAAGGCAGCAATATATTGATGAATTTCAAAAGAATGATAGTGATGTAATGAATCTATTATTGACTGTCCAAACAGGTAATGCAGGTTTAACACTAACAAGAGCATCAAATATATTCATGATTACTCAAAACTATGTTCCATCAATAAATGAGCAATGTTATGCAAGAGCGCATAGAATTGGTCAGGAAAGTCATGTAATGGTTTATAATTTGATTGTTCGTGATTCAATTGATGAAAGAGTCAATGCAATTTTAAAAGAAAAGAAAAAGGTAATTGATAAAGTCATTGACAATAAAGAGTATGTAGATGAATCTGTAAAAATTGATGTTATAAAAGAATTGATTAAAACATATAAAAAGAAATATGGAAAATAGTAATGAATTTGAAAAATTATTGCAACAAGCATCCAAAGCAAATCAACAGGATGATGATAATTATTTTGGAAGACAGACATTTAATCCAATGTGGGGTAAATTAACCATACAGGGAGATAAATGGATAATTATTTATAATCCATTTGATAAAATGCGTGTGGATAAGAAATTAATGAGAATGGATGAATTTGCAACATCAATCTTTTTAATGCTTAAAAATAAATATAATAAAACCCCAAAATCAATTGAGATTGATATGGAAGATGTATTGAAAACTATTAATTTGGTTAATCCAAATTGTAATGCAGAATATGTATTAAAAGAGATATTTAAAGATGGGGATGATGTAAAATTTAAAGTACATACAAGAAATAAAAAACATTGTGCTAGATTATTACTTGATAAAAAGGAAAAATTAGTTAAAAACTATTAAACACGTTATAAATCTTCTATTTAATAATAAATATTAAATATATATGGAAGATTTTAAGACAAAGAGGAAGATGGTTTCTATGAATTTTAAATATGTTGCAAAGAACTTATCAAGAAGTGCTATTAATTCTTTTATTAAGGAATTAAAAGAAGAACTTGCAAGAAGGGATGAATTTAATGCAACTAAAAATCCAAACCAAACTCCACCAGAATTCAACGAAGATTATTTTTAATATCGTATTTTAAATACGATGGATAAATATGTTTATTTAATATCAGATATTAATTCATATACTTATAAAATAGGTATATCAAATAACCCTGAAAAAAGAATTAAAACATTACAGACAGGTAATGATAAAACTTTAAAAATAATTCATAAAGTTCTTTGTGAAAACTATAATGATGTTGAAACCGCTTTACACAATCAATACAATTTTTTAAGAGTTAATGGTGAATGGTTTGAACTAGGTGAAGAGGATGTAAGAAATTTCCCTCAATCTTGTAAAAAGATGGATGAAAATTTTAAAATAATAAAAACATTTAAATTATATTTGTAATATTATATGAAATACATAATAAACTTTTTTAGAAATTTTTTCCTTTTATTCTTAGATACGGATAAATTAATATCTATCTTTATAAAAAAAATACCAAAGGAAAGATTCCTTGAAACATTAAAGGAATTTGTGGAGGAAGAAAAAAGAGCTAAGATAGGTGAAATAATGCATTCCATATCAGCTCAAAAATTTTTTATTGAAAAATTAGAAAACTATGAAAAGATGTTAGATGTTGATAAAAAGAATGAAGGTGATTTTGTTACCATTTGGGATTTTACTTCAGCATCTTATGTAAAAAAGATAGCAGAAAATGAATATGAGCAAATTGAACCATTAATTTATCTATCAGATGAGGAAAAAGATAATTTTGGTAAACTTATGGTTTATGATACTGAATATAATGGTACGCTAGTATTAAATGAAAATTTAGGTTTAGTTCAAGATTTAATTCTTTCATCTGTCAAAGATGATAAATTAATTGCTGTAAATTCACTTCATACAAGGATACTTTAAAGATATGATTAACCTAGAAAATGTTACATTAGTCTGTGTAACTTGTGTCAGAGTTGATAGGTCTTTAAAAGCTTTAAAATACTCAAAACAAGGTATTAATTTTGCTAAATCTTTATTAATAACAAATGAAAATGTTATAGATAATGAAATAACTGTAATTAATATAGAAAAATTAGATTATGAAAATTATAGTAAATTTATTATTTATAATTTAATAGATTATATTGATACTGATTATGTTTTAATAATACAAGACGATGGTTTTATTGTAAATCCTGAAATGTGGAGAGATGAATTTTTAGATTATGATTATATAGGCGCACCCTGGCCCATACCAAATGATAATTTTAAATATAGAGATTCAAATGGTAAGTTAGTTAGAGTTGGAAATGGAGGTTTTACATTAAGAAGTAAAAAATTATTAGGTGTTGCAAAAAAATTGAATTTAGAATGGAAAGCATATTATGGTTATTATAATGAAGACATGTTTATATGTTGTCATAATAGAGAATTTTATGAAAATGAAGGTTGTATTTTTGCTCCAATTGATGTAGCCAAATATTTTTCACATGAAACATCAATTAAAGAAATAAAAAATATATTACCTTTTGGTTTTCATGGAAAAGATAATAAGTCATTTTATTATTCTATTTAATAAAAACACTCTACATGGAAAAAAGTATTTTCATAAGAAGAAAATATCATCGTTCATTAAATACATATCATTTATTTGAATCATTCCTATATGGTGAATTCTATTCAAAAGTTTCAGAAAATGATGATATTGATAATAAGTATTTAGAAGCATTAGAAAACAATGAGTATTTTATTGATATAGAGTTTATACTAAATGTATTTAATGAAATTTGGTTGTTTTCAGAACAAATAGATATAAATCCAAGGTTATCTGAAAATCTTATTAGCGAAATTCTCTTCTCTTCAAATGAAGATGATGATTTCTTTAAATTAACAAAAGAATTTGATTTATTTGATTTTGATTATACAACCTTAGAGGAAATAAGAAATTATTCATTATTCATATTAAGAGAACATGGGGATAAAATTAAAATGAAGCATTTCTTTAAAAATTATAATATTTTTCTCAAAGGAGAGATGATTTCAAAATTTAGAGTTGAACTCTTGACAGCAGAAGATAGCTTTTGCCTTAATTAAATAAAAAAACCCTTGATTTCTCAAGGGTTAAAATAACCTAGTTCTCAATTAGATTATTTTGTAGTTTCTACTGCTGCGCTATCTACTTTTGTAGAATCGCTAGTAGTTGCTGCACTATCTGTTTTAGCCTCACATGTGGCTTCTTTCTTGCAACATTCTTTTTGTGAACCCATAAAATAATAAGTTCCACCACCTAGCGCAAGCACTACCACCGCAACTAGTCCATAGATTAGGTTTTTTGACATAATTTTTATAAAACTGTTTTACAAATATAGTGCTTTAAAAATTATTCTCAATTTTTTTTTCGTTTTTTTTTAAAAACCCTATTTATAAATAAAAATTAGTATGAAAAAATATTTTTCTATTTTAGCTTTTATATTTATATGCTTTAATTCTTTAGGAGATGATTTGAATAAACCAAGTGAACCAAAGAGCAGTTACAAAATACTTTCTAGGCAGGGTGTTAAAAAACATTATACTTTAAATAAAGAATATTTGAAAGAAATTTTCAGATTAAAACCTGAAAAAATCCAAATTGAGTTAGAAATCCCATATTTCGTAGAAGATGAAAATTTTACTATTGTAAAAAATAACTCATCTGAAATTAATAATTTATCATATACAATAAATGATTTAAAGAATAATTATATTGGTGATTTAAATATAAGTGAAAATAATTGTAAGATAAATATGACTTACAAAGATAGGAAAATAAATATAGAAGATAATTTAAATAATACGGAAAACACTCTTTTTAATGATTTCTATGAAATTGTTGAAAAACAATCAAAAACAAAATATTATAAACTTAATAAGACAACATTAAAAGAACTATATGATTTAGAACTTGATAATTTTGTACTTAGAATGCCTATTAACAAAGATAATTCTGAAAATTTTTCTTTAGTAAAGAGAAATATTTATTCTGATAAATTCTTTTTATCAACATCGTATAATGAAAAGATTTCAGGAAAAGAATTAACAGGGGTTAATTATGCAGTTAATTATTATGGTGAAAATATTGGTCATTTAACTTTATATAAAGATAAATTTAATTTTAAAATAAATTATTTAGGAAATCAAATTTTAATTGAAAATACTGAAATAGGAAAATTGAGATTTGTAACATCAGAATTAAAATTTGAAAATAATGCTAAAAATATTGGTGATTTAATAAAAAAGGTAGAAGAATATAAAAAACAAAATGAATTAACTAAAGAACAAAAATTAAATCGAGAAGATGATAATATCAAAGAGGAAATTTTAAAGAAACAAGATGATGAAATAAAGAAAAATAATGAATTACTAAAAAAATTAAAAGAAAATGAATATGAAGAGGTATTAAAAGATAATAATACTGAACAGAGTATAAAAATAAATTTAAATGAAAAAATAAATGATGACTATCATGGGGAAAAAATTTATGATAATGCAAAATCACCATTAAAACCAATAGAATTAAATATAACATCAACTGATTTAGATAATTTGTCATTACCAAGTAGAAAAAAAATATCTGAAATATCAAATTTAACTAATAACGCAAACGCACCACCCCCACCAACACAACCATTTTATAGTGATAATAGACGTTGCCAAAGAGTTTTATTAAATATTGAGGTATCACATGACCATTGGTTAAAAATGCAACCTCAAGTTCAAAGAGACTTATATGATGCAACTCAATCAAGAGGTGCAGGTAGATATGTTTTTGATGATTATTTATTTGGTAAACTTATTAGAACAGATGCAAATAATTCACGTTATAATTTTTTTGATTTTAATACTGCTAGAGTACCAAATACAAATGGTTGTGATACAAGTTTTATGTTTTCAGCACCTTTTGTTCCTGCTAATGCTGTAGGTGAAGATAGAAAACTTCTTAAAACAATATACAGAAGGAATCGTGCTTATGTTGCAACAAAATTAAATTCTTATTTACAAACAGTAATAGATGTTTTTGATAAAGAAGGTATTGCTGTAGGTGTAAATATGGTTTATATAAATGTTAGAGATAATTTAAAATATGACACGAAAAAATATAATGTTGTTGATAATCCTAGAAATCCAGGCATGCCAGCGAAACCTCAAATTTTTAGTGTTTCTGTTACAGGAGATGATAGAGGTTATCCATACTACACACCACAAGGAACTTTTCTAGACCAAAGATTTTTCTTTAATCAATATACAAATACATATCAAAAACAAAAAAGACCAAAAGGTGCATTACTTTCTATAAGTGAAGACCCTAATTATAGTGTTCTTTCTGAAATACCAGGATTAGAACAAATGGGTATAACTAGTAGTAGTTTTGCAAATTTTATAGCGATGTTACTTGTAAATTCAAGTTATTATTCTAATGCGTATAAACTTATCAGAACCATTTATCGTGCTTTAACTGGTGGTGACCCATTTGCCAAATGTACTAATTTTATTGTACCATCATTAGAAGGTCAATATTGTTTTGGTAAAATAGATAAAACAAGACATTATACAGTAAATTTAGGTTCTTTAGGGTTTCTTGATATAGGTCAAAGATGGTATAATATTGTTGAACACGGAATGGAAAATGCTCTATTAGATAGATTTAGTGCAATATATGGTGGTAATTTAGTTGACCCTTTAATTTTTGTTGATACAGTACAAAGACAAGGATTACCTGACACATTAATATATAGAACTATTGGTCAGCAAGAAGGATTACATTTTTATATCGGTAAAGAATTACCGTTTTATGATAATTCCGCACCAAATAATAAAGATATAACTAAACCATATGCTGAAGAACAATATATTAGACAATATACATCAAATGCAATTGATGAAGATGCATGGAATCAATCATATGAAGCATTAAATGACAGAACAGATTATCACCCATTTTTAGCCGATGATGTTCCTAGTTTTAATTCTCAGAATTTTTTACCTGCATATTCAAATATGCGTAATAACTTTCATGATGTTACAAATAATCCAACTAGTCTTGGTCGTTTATCAATTGGTATGCACTTAAAAGATATTGGTGTAGTAATGCCACATTTATCAGGACCTTGGACAACATTTAATGAAAATGGTAATTTTTTATTTGCTGCATCAGATAGAACACCATATTCAGACCCATTAAATGGTGAATGGGATTCAAATTGTACGCCAGCATTACCTAGAATTATACCATCAATTGGTATTTTACCATTATTTTTTGATAAAACTTATCATACTACAAATTATAAAAGTTATAATGGGTTAATAATACCCGACCCTGCTTGTTATAGTTGCTCAGTACCACCTAATATTTATAATAACAATACGACTTCTTATTCTGATATAAGTGGACCTACTTGGAATTTAATGGACCATGATGAATTATACGGTGAATGGTACGAATATGGTCAAACAGATTATCCACCTTTTAATATTGATAAATGGAATACATGGATGCTTGTATATGGGGTGGCTCATTCTTTAGGTGCAAGATATTTTACAACAGAAGCAAATCCTAATACAATATTATCACCTTTAGCAAGAAATTTTAACTATAATGAAGGTAATTATAATGTTAAAGATGGAACACCACGAATAGCACCTGTATTTCCAGTTATAGAATATAGAAATAAACCATATAATTATGCAGATTTCTATACAGATTATTTAATTGACCAAGGTTTCTTTCTATTCGCTGATTTAACAAATCCTGGTGATTATGATATGGATGGGCAAGTTGGTGGTTGGTATGATTATCTTACAGCAGGTGTTATATTAGGTTTTAATATTGCAGAAGGTGTACAAGCATATCAAGATGCAAAAAATGCATCCTTAACAAGTCAAGTTCAACCACAATCATCAAGGTCTTTTACAGACCCAAATATTACAGGCATTAAATTACCTGGACAAAATATACAAGGTGGTAATGAAGCTGCATTACAAGATTGGCTTTCTAGAGATTGTATGTGGGATTTTGCAGGTAAAGCTTCTGCAAATGTTTTAGGGGCATGTTCATTTGCTGCTACTGTTGTATTATCACCTCAAACTTATTTAATAGGTCTTGCAGCTAGAAATATATATGCTTTTATAGCAATCGGTTTAAAATTTAGATTTAGTATAGATAATGTATGTTCGCCAAATGATTTAGGTAATAATCCTGGTGCATATTCAAAAGGTATGAAATGGCCTTTAATTTATGGTATGAGTGAAACTGTTTGTGGTTATAATGGCAATATTTGTGGTACACCAACACCATATGGAGTACGAAATTATGATGCTAGATATAATTATATTGATTTACAATTAGAAAATGGTATAACATCAAGAAATATAGGTAAATCAACTGACCCTAGAACAGGCTCAACATCAACTCTTGTTTATAATAAAAGTGGTAAACCATTATCTTCCGTTGATTTAATTTCTTGGAATAAAGGATTTGATAAATTAACAGGAGATTTAATTAGATTAAATATGACTAACTATTATGTTAGTGGGCAAAATCCATATAGTGATAGCACCTTCGTATCAAATGGTTCAAATGTTACTGTTAGAACAGATACATTGCGTGATTTCAGATTAAGATTTACAGATAATCCGAGGGCCGATTTTCCATTTTATGGTTTCCAAGTACCATATGCAAAAATTAATACACAAGTGTTAGAATATGTTTCAGGTGATACAATTAGAGCTTCTACAGATAGTTTTAATGTTAGAATGACATTTAATAGAGAGTTTAGTTCAAAATATACTTTTGAAAATTTACTTGATAATCAAAATATATTAAATAATAGTTTCTTTTTATCGAAAAGAAGATATAAAGATAATAATATTACATTTAGATGGTCATACATTAATAACCCATTCAATCAAATATATACAGATTTTTCAACCTCAAATACTGTAAAATTTGTAGCACCGACATATAAATGGAATTTACCATTTGGACAAGATTCGGGTTTAGCTATATATCCACTTAGATTATATTCAACAAATGCAGCAGGTTGTATTTCTAATCCTGCTTTGAAATTTATAAAAGTACATCCAAGAATAGAATTACCGATAAGAGAAAGGTTTAATATGCTTCAAGGTAACGCAACTTTAAATGGTTTATCAATAACTACAGGTTTTGGTTCAGATTATTCTGGTCCTGTAGCCAATTATTATAATAAATATACAGTTAAAGGATGGGATTTTGTTGGTCCTTGGTCATCAGGAGATGGTATTGCGGAAAATTTAATTAATCCAAATATACCATTTGGTGGTGCAACTAATAGAGGTTATTATTTGCGTAATTCTTTTGTTAGTGATTCAAGAATGAGTGCAGGAACAGGTTGGACATCAAGTAATGATTATCATTATTCAGGTACGACTCAAAGAAATTGGAAAGCAATTGTATATACACCTATGGAAATGGAAAGAGGTGATATTATGAAAGAAAGACATTATTTTGATGCAAATCAAAATGTTAGAAATAATTATTTTAATAATACATCTCAATATCAAAATATAGATAATACTGCTAGTTATGTAAATTTTGCATCACCTTATAAAAATTGGTATAGTAAAATTGGAGCATTTAAAAATTTATTACGACCTGTTTTAAATGATGGTTTAAAACACTTTACCAATGGTCAACCAACTAATTTAAAGTCATGGGATTATCAAAAATATCAAGTACATGGTAGTTATAACTATTGGAGAAGTGGAACAGTTGACACAGCAAGAACACCTGTTTATATAAACAAATGGAAACATAATAATATTTTATCTTTAAAATTTGATATTTCTTCCCTTTTCCCATCAGAAGCACCTGTTGGTGTAAGACAAGTTGCGCCTGATGGAACAATAAGAATGAATTACTATTCTGTTGATTCGTATTTAAATACTACTCGTCAAATACAATCAAATGGTATTTCACCTTATAATTTTCTACATGAACAAATAACTGATACATTATATGTTTATGGTAGATTTGGGTTGTATTCACCATTGACTTTATTAAGAAAAATAGGTGGCAAAGATTTAAATACAACATTTAATGGCTATCAACCTAAAACTTATTTTTATTATGAACCTAATAATCCTGCTTCTAATTATATTTATTCAATAAATAATTATGGAAAAAATTTAACACCGACATCAGGAATAGCAGGTGCTGGAATGCCATTAGTTTATTCAGTTGCACCATCATATAGTTTAAGACTTAACCACGTTCCTAAAGATATATTTGATAGAAATGAATGGAGAAATATAACACTTAATTTATCAAATTATGATACATGTAGTAGAATGCAGTTTATGTTTGTTTATAAAAATGGTGATGGTAAAAGATTTGATGAAAATGGTGATTATAGACATTTTTCTGTACACAGTCCATTATATATTGCAAATATGGATGTTGATGGACAATTTTTATTACCTTTAGGTGGTGATACAGGAATAAAAATGCTTGTTGACAGTTCAATTCAAAGTTGTGATAAAAAAGCTGTGTATACTTTTAAAGTTTCTGCTGGACATAATGCTAAAAAATATGAAATATATTTAAAAAAGGGAGGTACAACTATACCACCAATAAAAGTTAAAGAAGGGTTAATAAATAATACATTTTCATTTATTGATACTTCATATTCACCAAATGAAGCATTTGAGATAATTGATACTGTTAAAAATTTAGAAAGAAATACAGTCTATTTTATATATGGTAGATTAATTAATGATGACCCTGGATATACATTAACAGATACGTTCCAAACTAATTTTGCAAATACTATTGTAGATTGTCCATTAAGACCTATGGTAAATCAAGGTGTATTAACTAGTGATTCAGGGTTTAATTTTAAAAATATAGATAATAATTACAAAATTATTGCTAATTTTCCAAATGGTCACAATGTTAGGACTTATCAGTTATTCGAAAGAAAAGTACCTAGCACAGTATGGGTAAAAATTAGTGATACGATACAAACACCTTCTAATTCTAGTTTTAGTTATGATTTTCCAACTTTTGTAAATAAACCTAATGGAGAATATTACTACAGACTAGAATTAAAAAATCCAAGTAATGATATATCTCCAAATAAGGTATATTCAAATCAGGTGAAGATTGAACAATGTCTTGGTTGTAAAGCATTAAAAAGGGCTATAATAAATCCTTATCCAGAAGGTACATCACAACCTGACCCATTAACAGGTAATTTTTCTATAAAAGTTTCATTGGAAAGATACCATAATGTGAAAAAGATAGAACTTTATGAGAGAAAAATAAATAACGCAGCAGAAGAATTTTTATATAATCCAAATAATTCTACATTAATAGGTAATAATATTTGGACTTATAATACAACAAATAATTTAGAATTTTCATATATACAAACATTTGTTACACATGCTCCAGGAATTTACTATTATGCAGCAAAAGTTTACGATGTTAATAACAAATTTTTATTGACATATGGATTAAAAGTAATTTATCCTGAAAGAGAAACAGGATATTGTGGTGCGTATCTTCCTGAAATTTGGCAAACTTTAAGTAACCCAACCGCTACTGGTATATCTACTTTAACTAATAGATTAGAATTTTATTTAAATCCTAGTTGTCCAGGTAATAAATATAAGATTTATGCATATAGACTTAAAGACTATCAAAATCTATCATCAGCCGACCCAAATCTTCCAGGATTCCAAGTAGATTTATTACCAAGAGAGACAACACCTATAGAATTATTTGGAACAGGGCAGTATATTTCAATAACACAACAAGAACTTAACTCTACTAGTGGTCTCCCAACAGGGCAGCAATCTAATGGGTATTTTAATAGAGAAATATCACCAAAATTAACTTCTTTAGACAGATGGTATTCATTTGATTTTATTTGTGTAGGTTGTTTAAATGGTAATAATAAAAGAACAATATATAAATACTTAGCAAAACCAAAAACTACAGGACAAAACTAAAATTATGAAAAAATTATATTATATACTCACAACTTTAATACTTTTATTACCAAATATAAGTTTTGGGCAAAATTATAACACTTGTTCATCATTTATTTTAGATGAACAAGTAGTAAATACTACTTTTATTCTTGGCGATTCATCTTATTATAATGTAGAAGCTGAGGAAATTCTAAATGAAGCAGTAATTCCAAGTGTAAGACAATTATCACTTCAAAGACCTTCAGGAACACAACTATATATTGGAGATTGGACAGGTAGTGGAAGAGTTTTGTTAACACAAAATGGTATATTTTCAAATATAGGTACAGGACAATATGTAATAAGGAGTTATCAAAATGGTTGTAAAACAAATGTAATTGTACTTAATGTAACTGTAATGAATCCAACACTTACATTTTGTTCTCAACCTACTATTACAACAACACAGACAACATACCCTATTGGGGATAATTTATCATTACAAGTAAATAGATTTGCTAATGAAGAGGGTGGTACAACTGATGACAGAAATCTTTTGTATTATAACATTATATATCCAAATGGCGATACTACATCTTTAACAGAATATACATCTAGTGAGGATGATACTTTATCAGTAAAAAATAATTTATCATTGGCTGATTCAGGAAAGTATTATATTAGATTTAGACAAAGTGGTTGTTCAACAAAACTTGATTCAATTATAATTAGTGTAGAACAAGATTGTAATACTCCTGCTATAACAACAACAGATACTGTTTTAACATTAGGTGAAACATTAAAATTAGATGTGACAAAGTTACAAGGTATAGGTGTTATTCCTGAATCAAAAATATTATTTACAGGACCAAATAATTTTAGAGCAGGTCCTTGGTCGTGGGATTCAATAACAGGAAGTTCAGAAGACTATGAATTTACATTACTTACTAATTTTAAAGCATTTAATGCAGGTAAATATTATGCTACTTTTATAACAGAAGGATGTGATAATGTAACTGATTCTATTATTTTAACACTTTCTACTAATCTTAATTATAAAAATTTACCATTGGTGGAAACTTTTGACCAATTTAGAGAAAATTGGGATTACCCAAATTGGACTTTCAAGGGTAAATTAAATGGTGCTAATAACGCAAATAAAGGTTATTGGTTTGGAACTCTTACTAAATATAACAAACAATATAATTGTTTACTACATAATCCTGGGGCATTTACTGAGTATAAAAGTGATACAGTATTATCATCAGTTTATTTAAATAATGCTACTGATACAACAGATTTAAATTTAGAATTTTACATATCAAATGGTTTAAACAAAATATCTAGCATTAGTTATGATACATTAATTGTTAATGCATACTTTAGTCAAAGTAAAATACCTACTAGACTTTATAAAAAAGGTGGAATGGATTTATGTACATCAATACCTAAAGGGAGTATACATATTCCTGAAATAGAAAATAATATTTCTTTCAGAGTGGAAAAAATAAATTTGAGTAATTATGATACTTGTTCAAGTATTAAATTAGAATTTATACATAAACCATCATTACTTTTAGATACGGCATCATCAACAATGTTACTTGATAATATACTATTATATAGTTTAAGAACAGACACTACTAAATTAATTCCACCAACTATTAGTGTAGACTCAATTGTTAATTATGATTTTAATTTTAATTTAAGTGTAAAATTTCCATCGAAGCATAAAGCATATGGTTATAGAGTAATGTATAGACCATATGTTACAGATGAAGAAATAAAATGGGGAACAGAAAATTTATTACCAGCAGCTAGGTCTAGTCTTTTCAGGTTTCAAACATTAGTACCATATCAAAAAATAAATAATCCATTAAAAGACACTACAATTAATATACCTTTTAGATTTTTCCCAAATAATGTATATGAAATGTTTGTTGCAACATATGATTCTGTTGAAAAAACTATAACTAGATATACTAATAATCCTGGAAGTCGTTCAAATAAAATAATTACAATGATTAATCGTGATTATCAATTAAAAAAACCAATATTAATTGTTGACAGTATTTATAATAATGATAAAAATTTTAGATTAACATTAAATATACCAAAGAATTCTCACGGCTTTACATATGAAATTTATGAAGATAATAATAGTATTTATTCAGGTGCTATTCGTTTAATTACGACTGATAGTACATTAATATACAATGATACCACAATAGTTTTAGATAGAATAGGCTTATCTAATGGTACTAGAAAATATAAAGCAAGACTTAATAATATATTTATAGATACTACCTTTTCTGAATCAAGCATATTAAATGTCACAGTAGATTATAGTAATATACCTTTAGGTATACCACAGTTAAGTGCCGATAGTGTAAATAACAAAGATAAAAATTTTAATTTAAGTATTTCTTTACCATCTAATAATAATGGTGATGAATATGGATTAATTGAAAATAATAAAACAATTGAATCAATTAAAATTACTGATACTAAGTCATCAATTAATAAAACTATATCTTTAACTAATAAATCTAATGGTACATATACATATAATTCGTATATAAAAAGAGGAACTAGGGTAGTTAAATCCTTACCAATAAATATTACTGTTAATTATACAATTCCACCTGCATTAGCATGTACAAGTGAGGTTGTTACTGCTTCAAATAAAACAAAAACAAATTTTACCTATTCTTTTAAACTAAATAAAAATTGTTCAAATACAGGATATAAAGCTGTATTTTATGCAGGTAATAATGCCAATGGATTTTTAGCAAATAACCCTTCTTTAGTAGAGGCACAAGTAAAATTATTAACATGGACACCAACAAATGGTACAACTAAAAATGGATTTGGTACAACAGGAAATATCCAATTAACACAAAATGAAATTAAGACAGGATTTTTTAATAGAAAAGTTGATACTCCCCTTTCATTTGGAAATAGATGGTATAGAGTTGATATTATTTGTACTAGTTGTAATCAGTTAAATAAGACAAAAACAGCGTATTTTTATGTAACTAATTAAAATTATGAAAAAAATATATCTGTATTTATTATTAACATTATTAAGTTTAAAAACATATGCACAGGAAGAACCTCAAAGATTTAATTTTTTAAGGAACTTCCCTAATGCTCCTAAAACTAGTAAGATTAAACAAAATGGTTTACAATTAGCTTTAGATAGGACAACATTATCAACTTTATATAGAAGTGAACCTGAACAATTTGTTTTTGATTTACCAAGACCAAATGGTAAAATAAAATCTTATGTGTTAAAAAAACATCAGGTTGTAACATCAACTTTTAAAGTTACGACATCTGATGGTAGAGAATTTTCAGGAAAAGAATATACAGGTGTAAGTTATAAAGTTTTTGATAGAAAAAATGAAAGAAATTTTGGTGGTTTAACTGTTACTAAAGATGATATTGGTGGTTTATTACAAGGAGATGGAAATGACAATATTAACATTGGTAAACTAAGAACTGCAAAAGATACATATGTAGCACTACCTGAATCAGAAATGGGTTCTTCTAAACCTAGTTTTGATTGTGCCACACCTGACCCACCTTTAAATGTAGATGAGAGTGAATGGTTAAGACAAGTTCAACCACAAATTGGTAACACACCTACACCTGAAGTAGGAGAGGCTGTTGGTGGTTCAGGATGTAAAACTTTAGGTATTTATATTGAATGTGATTTTAATATGTATCAACAAAATGGTTCATCAATTGCAAATACCACAGCTAAAGTTACATCATTATTTAATTTGGTAAAACAAATTTATGAAAATGAAGGTATATCAATTTATATTGACCAAATTTATATTTGGACTACACAAGACCCATATGCATCAATAAGTCCAATATCATCATTAGCAATTTTAAATAATTTTACAACAAGAAGACAAAACATAACACAAAAACTTGGTCATTTGCTAGGAACAAATTTTGGATTTCTAGGTGGAATAGCTTGGATTGATGTTGTTTGTAATCCTTTTTATTATAATAACCGTTTTGGTTATTCTAATATATATAATACATTCAATAGTGATATTAATGTATATTCATGGTCAGCTTATTGTATGGCACATGAATTAGGGCATAATTTCGGTTCAAAACATACACATTGGTGCGGTTGGCCTAAAGCAGGTGGTGGAACAGGTAGAATTGATTCTTGTTATGCAGGAGAAGCTATTGGTGGAGTTGGTTGTGGTACAGTAGTAAAACCTACAAAAGGTACAATAATGAGTTATTGTCATGTAACATCTACTGGTGTTGATTTAATGAAAGGATTTGGTCCATTACCTGGTGATAAAATAAGAACAGGTTCATCTTGTTTACCTGGAAATGCAATACCATTTATTAGAGTAACAACACCAAGAAGATTTTATTCAGCAGGTGAAATATTACCATTAAGAACAACAACAGTAGGTGGTGCAACATATAGTTGGACAGGTCCAAATAGTTTTACATCAAGTTCTCAGAGTCCAAATATAAACTCTCTTACAACATTAAGTAAGGGTATATACTCAGTAACAGCAACACAAACTGGTTGTTTATCAAATGCTGCTAAAATTAGAATAAGAGTAAACTCATTACTTAATATCCCACAAACAGAAACATTTTCAACTTGGACAGCAGCAAATTATACCAATTGGGAATTTAAAGGTCCACAATCATTATCAGATTTAAATACAAACTATAATGGAACACAAGTTCAAAGTTCTTGGCAAAATAGTAAAACTTATTTAGCAACAACTTATAATGCACTTTATCACACACCTGGTCCTAATTCTTCATATCTTCAAGATACAGCATTTTCACCTGTTTATACAAATAATTCATTATCTAATTTAAATCTTAATTTTAAAGTTGCACATGCTTTAGGTCTTAGTTCATCACCAAGATATGATAGTTTAGAGGTATTAGCTTATTTTAGTGGTAATACTGTACCTGTAAGAATTTATAAAAAAGGTGGTACAACTTTAAGAACAACAACAATTCTTAATACAACTACTTATAAACCTGCTTCTGATATATCATCTGATTGGAGAATTGAAACAGTAGATTTAAGTTCATATGATACATGTAAAAATGTTCAGTTTGCCTTTGTATTTAAACCAACACAATTGACTACAAGACCATCCAATAATATTTATATAAACACAATTACTATTGATGGCACAGATTCACCAACAGCATTAAAAACTCCATCAATTAGTGTAGATAGTACCAATAACTTAGATAAGAACTATACACTAACTACAACAATACCATCAACACATAATGCTACATCTTATCAAATATTACAGGGAACAACAGTTATTGCTTCAGGAAATTTAGCCAATAACAATGGAACAACAATTACAACAAGTAGAACAAATATAGCTAATGGTACATATACTCACACAGCTAATTTAAGTAATGGAAGTCAAACTAAAACCTCAAGTCCTGTTACAGTAAATGTATCATATAATATAACACCAATATTAACAGGTACATTATCTGTTGACAGTACAAATAATAAAGACCAAAATTATATATTGTCTTTTGCTATACCGCAAAATCATAATGCAACTTCTTATCAGATATTACAAGGAACAACTGTTATCGGTTCAGGTAATTTAGCCAATAACAATTCAACAACAATAACTCTTAGCAGAACAGGTATAGGTAATGGAACATATACACATACTGCTAAACTTTTAAATTCGTCTAAGACACCAAACAATACTACATCAAATTCTGTGACTGTAGTTGTAAACTATAATCCTGTTATTAATTTAGGTACACCAAGTGTTACTGCTGATAGTTTAATAAACTATAATAAAGATTATGTAATAACATTTAATGCACCTTCAAATCATAATGCAACATCTTATGAAATTAAAGAAGGAAGTACAATTGTTAAATCTTCACCCTTAACAAATAATAATACATTTACAACGACATATTCTGTTACGAATAAATCAAATGGTACATACACTTATACAGGTGTATTAAAAAATGGAATATACAATGCAATTTCAACACCAATTAATGTTATTGTAAACTATAATTCATCAGTACCAACATCAGCTTGTACTACAAGTTCAATAACATCTAGTGATAGAAGAAGAACAAGTTTTACTTATTCTTTTTTATTAGATAATAGTTGTTCAAGTACAGGTTATAAAGTTTTATTTTATAATGGAAATTCAGCAAACGGATTTTTAGCAAGCGATAGTACACTATCACAAACACAGGTTTCAAGACTTGCTTGGCAACCAACAGGAGGTTCTGTTAGAAATGCAGGACAATCAAATGGTAATATAAGATTTACAACACCTGAACTACAATCAGGTGTATTTTCAAGAGTTGCTAATCCGTTACCATCATATTCAAACAGATGGTATAGAGTTGATGTAGTATGTACAAGTTGTACTCAGACAGTTAAAACAAAAACTGCTTACTTTTTTGTTAAATAACATAAAGTACATTTAGAATTTTCAAAATTTTCCCCTTCTTTTTTTGGAGGGGAAAGTTTTTTATTTTTATATTTGCAAAAACCAAAAAATCGTATGAAAACAGAATTTAATAAAGTATGTGCCATACTAATGTTTTTATTGTTTATAAAAGTAGAAAACAATAATCTCCACAAAAGAAACTATTCAAAATCAAATCATACTTTTGAAGAGAATGATAGTTTGAAGATTTACAATACATGTATTGAAGAATTAAAACAAAGAGAAAGTTTTATGTCTAAAGTATATAAATGTCCAGCAGGTTATAAGACTATTGGATATGGACATAGATTACTAAAAGGTGAAAGATTTAAAAAGATTGATACAACTAAAGCAATTGAAATATTAAAAGAAGATTTCAATAAAGCATTAACAGAAGTAAATAATAAATTTAAAGATAGTACATATAAGTGGAGACTTGCACATGCACATGCATCTTTTTGTTTAGGTTTTAACAGAGTTGTTAAAGCTGTTAAAAATAAAGATTTACATAAACATGTTTATTATAAAAAGAATAACCGTTATATTAAAGCAAAAAGTCTAATTGATGCAAGACAATTTGAATTAGCATTAATAAATAATATTTAATATGTCAGGTAGTCGGGAAAGGATAGAAGTGCATAGTCAAGATGGTCGGTTCTTATCACACACAAGTAAGAAAAGAGCAAATTGGTATTTAAAAAGAAATCTAGCTGAAATAATTGAAGGTAGTGAAAATATTAGATTATGTTTTGTAGAAAAAGAATTTATACTTGATTACAATAACTTTAGGGAATCTTATCAAGATTATTGTGTATGTTGTGGTATAAAAGAGAATCTAACAAAACATCATGTTGTTCCTCAACAATACTTTCCTTATCTTCCTGTTGAATTTAAAGAATTTAATCATCATGACTTATTGACTATGTGTAGAACTTGTCATAATGAATATGAGGACAAAGCAACAGAATTAAGAGATAGAATTTATAGTGATTTTGTTCCACTCTATTATAGAAGATTAGTTAGAGATATTCATTTAATTAGAAATCTTAAATACAAAAGAGATTATAAAAAAAATGACCCTATAAAAATTGGGAATAAAATAAATAAAATACTTGAAAAGTATGATGGTTTAATTGATGATAGTCATGAGTTTGATATTAATAAATATCTTATAGATGTATTATCAGTTAAAGTTTTTGTTTTAATTTGGCGATATCATTTTTATGACTCAATGGATTTAAAATTCCTTCCCAAAATTTGGAAACCTGAGAACAAATATTTTTTGGACAGAATTTAAAAAAATTTGCATAGGGATTTTTCACCTCTTATATTTGCTAAAACTTTTAACAATAATTTATGGAACAATTCAATTATGTCCTTTCGGACCAAATCGAAGTGATTGAACAATTCAATCCTCGTAAAGAAGAGAATTATGATGTAGAAAATCTATACCATAGTATCAAA